>Ga0163151_10000959_pt1 | contig 50044 bp, 49 predicted proteins | sample OliLakLV19MP5IB2_FD_145596 | JGI IMG/M metagenome (GOLD analysis project Ga0163151, IMG submission 145596) | Freshwater microbial mat bacterial communities from Lake Vanda, McMurdo Dry Valleys, Antarctica - Oligotrophic Lake LV.19.MP5.IB-2 | ecosystem: Environmental > Aquatic > Freshwater >...
TTTTCCCTGTTCGAAGAGCTGCTTGTTATTTTGGCAAAACCCTACGACGACCAACCAGAATTCGCCCGCTTCGCCACTCCGCCCGAACCGGCAGAGCGTGTGCTTCAGACTTTCTGCGGAACCTAACAGCCCGATGACGAAGTCGCTCTTTGATCAATCTGGCTCGGGGGCGACGGTGATGACAAGCATCGCTGCTTTGCCGTCGATCAGCGTCACGATGGCGAGGGCGAGCGCAATATGGGTGTGAAATACGAACAAAAGGACGCTGTTGGCGCTTGCAGCCCCCCTTGGGGTTCCGCATCCGAACAGCGCGCGCATCAAAATGCCAAGATTGTAGCCGGCGACATGGATCAGGTATCGCTTGTGGACGTTTTCGCGACCGCGCAGCCACGTGCGGCGCATGCCTCCACGATCCAGCACATGCGCGAAGCTACGTTCGACGATTTCGCCGCGCTTGCGCATGGCCTGCTTGCCGACGCCCGATCGCAACCGGTTGCGGTTTCCATACACCGCGACGCGTGCCTCCTCATCGCCTTGCCAGCGCAGAAAGCCGTTGGCAGGGTCGGCTCGGCGATGCGCGTCTTCCATGGGCCGTCGTCGAGACCTTTCAGGACAGCACGTGAATGATAGCCCTTGTCCGCGATCAGGTCGCACGGGTCTTCTCGCGTCGGAGCCAGGTCCATGGCGGACAGGTTCTTCTCCGCCTCGTCCAATGTCGGCTTGAGCGTCGTGGTGTCGCCTTCATCGGCCGGGTGGATCGGCGCCGCCACGATGACGCCCGTATCGAGGTCGACCGCGTGCTCGGGCTTGTAGGCGAGGTGCGTCGTCCCGTCCTTCATCCGGGCGATCTTCGCATCCGCATCGATCGGGCTCGTCCAGTCCTCGTTCGACAGCTTCTTGCCCTTGCGGGCGCGATCGAGCCGGACGAGATCGTCGAGCGTCGGCGTTGCCACCCCGCTCTCCTGCGCCATGCGGGTCAGCATCTGGCGATAGGTCTCGCCGCTGTCACGGCGTACGATGGTTCGCAGGGCGGCGTTGGCTTCCATCGTCGAGCCGTCGACCCCGATCCGCTCGCCCTTCACCAGACCGCCCTCGGCGACCAGAGCAAGGACCCAGCCGAAGACTTTCTCATGCACCTCGTGCGGCAGGCGGCCGCGCGTCTTCGACAGCCAGGAATGATCCGGAACCTTGTCGCGGTTCGCCAATCGCAGGAACGCGCGAAGCGACAAAGAATCCGAACAGCGCCAAACAATGCCCCGCTCACTGTCGATACCCTCGAAATAGCCGATCATGTGCATCCGGAAATACCGTCCCGGCGGAAGCGAGGGAGCCCCCATGCGAGGCGCGTAGAACGGCTTGCACTCCGTCTCGACGAAGGCGTCGAAGCCGGCCTCGCTCAGCAGCTTTTGCAGCCTGTCGTAAAACGCGTGTCCCGGCGAGCGCGGCATCTCAGCCCAAGTCACGACGAGGTCGTCTTGAACCCCCGTCTCCCGTCTCATCGCCATCGCACAAATCCTGTCCGAATCTCGACCTTCAGACAGAATCAAGCGCGCCACACTTCGTCAACGGGCTGCTAACCGTGGGCGGGCGCTGTCAGACCAATGGCGACTCGTCTGCGCGGGGCGCAGAAAGCCCAAACCCAAGTTGCCTTTAGGCCATGACTGCGCGTTCCGCTGGTTGCTGACGAAGATGTAAAGGGCGGAATACTCGGAATCCGCAGTAAAAACCTGTCCAACTCGATTCGGAAGCGGTGCCTCGCAACGATCGGCGAGGGCCGCGGAAGACGTGAACGCCAAGAGCGCTGCGAACAGCCCGAAAAGTATGCCCTGATTACGGGAGAATTCAGGCGGTACGTTTCATGGTCTTTTGTTCAGTAGGTTCATCACAAAGGCGTTCCACTTTTTCACTTCGACAACGAGAAACTAATCACCGATTGCGCCAAAGCCATCGCCAGCGGCCCGCCAGTTTCGAAAGCGCGCGTCTGGATCAGGAAGGCCGACCTTTCCATCGGCCAGGGCGGCGTTGAGGCCAAGGAGCGCGACAAGAACAGCGGAACGATTGTCACGATCGAGGAAGGCGACATCGCGCTGCCCGACGTGCTAACCGATCTACAGGATCGCACTCAGCTCACGCGCAAGAGTCTTGTTCGCATTCTCACCGAATGCAACCGCCTGAACGATTTCAAGCGCAACCCGCAGGCGTTCATCGAGATTGCGGGCGAGGACATCAGCCGAACCAAGCGATTGGCGCTGGTCGACGGGATCAAATATCAGCAGATCGGCGCCGAGAGCTATTACGCCCAGGAGCTTTTCCAGCAGGAAGAGCTGATGGGCTATCTGAGAAACATGCTGAAGGACGCGACAAAATCGGTATTCGAACACGTCGTCTACGATTCCGGCGGCGTCGAACGGACGTTCGCCGAGCAGCTTGAGAGAAATGAGTCGGTGAAAATCTACGCCAAGCTCCCGGCGTGGTTCAAAGTGCCTACGCCGCTCGGCACCTATAATCCCGATTGGGCGGTGCTCGTCGAAGTCAGCGGCGAAGAGCGCCTCTATTTCGTTGTGGAGACCAAAGGCAGCCTCTTCACGGACGATCTGCGCGACAACGAGGCAGCAAAAATCGTTTGCGGTAAGGCGCACTTCACGGCGCTGGCGACCGATCCAAACCCCGCCCGTTTTATTCCGGCGACGACGATCGGCGATCTGATGGCGCACTGCTGACCCATGAAGTTTTCCATGTGACGACGGTCTAGCTGATCGACGACCTTCGTGCCCCAGTCTTCTCTCCCTTGCCGGGAGAGGATGTCTCGTCCAATACCCTAATAAAGAACTATCGGTAGTGGTGCGTGCGCGTCAGGGTGGAGGGCGAGGTGGACGCGCGCATCAGGCGGCCTGCTTCAGGCGCTTTTTGGCGAACATCGCTCGAATGAACGCATCCCACTTCTTCATCGCGGCCCGCTTCTCCGGCATATAGTTCCAGCGATCGTAGCTCTTCGAGCTGACGTCCTGGAGCGTGTGGTTCTGCAGCCGGTCGCGAATCTCCTTCGATAGGCCGGCCTTTCCAGCTAGGGTTTTCCAGGTCCGGCGCAAGTCCCGGTTGGTGACGACCGGAATTACCTCGCGTTCGCGCTGGCGCCACATGAACGAGTAGAGCGTGCCGTGGCTGACGGGCTTGGTCGGGTCTGTCGCCGAAGGAAAAAACCATCCATGCGCGTTGGGCTTGATGGACTCGATCAACTCCGCAGCGACTTCGGGAACGGGAATGGCGTGCGGCTTGCCGTTCTTGGTCTTCGACCAGTCGATGATCCGGTCTTTGGCATCCCACTGATCGACATGCAGGCGGGCGATTTCCTCGACGCGCTGACCGGTAAGCATGAGGATGCGCACGGCGCGCGTATAGGGCGGGTGAACGGGCGTGTCGGGGTATTCGAGCCAGTGGTAGAGGCGAAGGAATTCTTCTTCGTCGAGCCAGCGCGTGCCGACTGTCTTGGGCTCGGTGGGGATGCCCGCCGCTGGGTTATAGACGAGGCGGAAACGCCGGAGCGACGCGCTGCGGTAATCGTGCTCCGATTTTATGCCCCAGCTATAGGCAGACCTGATGTAGCTTCGGACATGATCTGCCATGGAGCGCTTGCCGCGATCGTAGATCGGCCGGATTAGATCGGTGATTTCGTCCGGCTCGATGTCTCTGGCTGGCCGATTCCGGCCAAGCGTGTCCGCAATCTTGTTGAAGCCTTTCTCCGCCTCCTTCCACGAAGATTTTCCAGATTCCTTTAGATGGGCAACGTAGGCCTCGAAGAGATCGGCAACCGTGCCGGGGCGCGTATCGCCAGCGATCTTGATGCTGCGTCCCCTCTGGATGTTGTTCGCAAAATCTCGATTGAAGACCTCGCGCGCCTTGCTAAGCGGCAGCGACGGATATGATCCCAGCTTCTTTTTGATGCGCTTTTGATCCCGCCACTGCTGCGCCATCCAATCAGCCGTAACACGGGTCGGCATGGGCTTCATGACCAGTACAAGGCGACCGGTGCCGTGCCCCTCGCCATCGACGAGGCTCAGTTGCTTTCCGGTCTGTTCCACCTGCTTCAGAGCGCGACGTATTTCTCCATCGGTAAGGCTCGGCACTGTGTTCTCCCATCAGCTTCTAGGTGGGGTCGCCAGACGGGTAGCAGGGGTCGGCGACTGGGGTCAGAAGGGATCCTGACCCCCCTACAAACAGACCCCAATATGCCACAATATCCGACAGCACGACAAGCCTAAAAATGCTGATGATTCAATGGGTAGTTGCGTGATCGAGCGTGATCAAAAGAGGCCAAGTGGGATGGTTGTGCACGAGGATGATCGCTGACGCGCGCAGTTCGAGCGCACGTCGGACCACTTCGCGCGGATACACCGGCGCGTGATCGATCGTGCCTTCGCCCAGCACCTCATCGGCGACGAGCTGGTTTTTCACATCGAGAAAGAGCACGCGGAATTGCTCGCGTGTTTCGTGCTGCAGCGTGACGCGGCAGTAGTCGACGAGCTTGGACCACGATCCGACGACGGGCTTGCGCTTGGCTTCCACGCGCGCGGCCCGTTCGACGGCGGCCTGGATGGTCTTCAGCTCCTGCGCGACGGCGGGCCCGCAACCGTCGACCTCCACAAGACGGCGCGGATCGGCGGCCAGCACGGCGGCGAAGTCCCCGAAGCGCGTGATCAACGCCTTCGCGAGAGGCTTGGTGTCGCGCCGCGGCACGACGCGGAAGAGCAGTAGTTCCAGCAACTCGTAGTCCGCAAGCGCGTCGGCGCCCGTGTCCTCGAAGCGTTTGCGCAGACGTGCGCGGTGTTCGTGGTAGTGGGGCGCCGGATCGCGGACGGGAGCCGGCGCAACGTCGAACGCGCCGAACAGCGCGCCTGCGTCTTCCACCTGCTGCTTTGGCTTCCGTCCCCCACCCGAAGCCATCGCGTCAGCCGGGCGTCTGGTGCGGCTGATGGAGACCGGCGGGCGAGATCGTGAAGATCTCATAGCCCGTCTCGGTGACGCCGACGCAGTGTTCGTATTGCGTGCTCGTCTGCTTGTCCTTGGTGACGGCGGTCCAGCCGTCGTTAAGGACTTTCACGGCGTTGCCGCCGGCATTCACCATCGGCTCCACGGTGAAGATCATGCCGGCGCGCAGTTTCATGCCGTCGCCGGCGCGGCCGTAGTGCAGGATGTTCGGCGGATCGTGGAACACTTGGCCGAGGCCGTGGCCGCAGAAATCGCGCACGACGGACATGCGTTCGGATTCCGCGTGGCGTTGGATGGCGGCGCCGAGGTCGCCCAGCGTCGAACCGGGGCGAACGGTCTCGATGCCCTTCATCATGGCTTCGTAGGTCACGTCCATGAGGCGGCGGTCGCGCTTCTTGGTTTCGCCGATCGCGTACATGCGGCTCGTGTCGCCGTGCCAGCCGTCGACGATGACGGTGACGTCGATGTTGAGGGTGTCGCCGTCGCGCAGCACGCGCGATCCGGGGATGCCGTGGCACACGACGTGGTTGAGCGAGGTGCAAACGGTGTGGCGGTAGCCTTTGTAGAAGACGCAGGCCGGCAGGGCGCCGTGATCCAGAATGAACTCGCGGGCCAGCGTGTCCAGACGTTCGGTGGTGACGCCAGCTTTCGTCTCGGGGACGAGCATGTCCAGGCAGGCCGCGGCGAGCTGGCCGGCCTTGCGCATGCCCGCAAAGGCGTCGGGGCCGTGGAGCTTCACATGCGCGGTGGGGCGAGCGGCGTTGGTGGAGGCGTCGACGAACATCACGGGGTCCATATTGGATCTCCCGGCGCGCATACCACGGTTCGCCCGGCGGTGGCGCCCCCTTCGGAAATCAGTCCTTCGGGTAAAGCAGCATCTGGGTGCAGCGAAAGAGCGCGATGGTCTTGCCGGCGGCCTCGGAGGCCACCACCGCGTCCCAGACCTGCGTCATGCGACCGCCGTGGACCAGACGGGCGTCGCAGCTCACCACCCCCTCCCGCGTGGTGCCGAGGTAGTTGGTCTTGATCTCGATGGTCGTGAAGCCGATGGCCTCGGGCGGGGATGCGATGCGGCAGCCGTACCCGCAGGCGCTGTCGGCCAGCGCCACGACGCTCGCGGCGTGCAGGAAGCCGTTCGGCGCCATGTGCTTGCGCTCGACGGTGAAGCGGCCGCGCACGATGCCTTCGCGCGCCTCGGTCCATTCGATGCGCAGGAAATCCGGCAGGGACCCCGTTTGCAGTTGATTGAGGTGGGCGCTCATGTCCATGGCGTCTTCTCTCCCTTGCGCGCCATCCTGCGGTGACGCGCGCGCAGAGTCGAGCCGACGCGGAAACGACCGCCATGGCTGGCGGCCGTCCCTTCAGGCTTCGCGCTGAACCGGTCTTACGACCAGTAACGCGGCGCCTTGTAGTAGTCGTAGGTCTGATCGCGGAACGCATTGCCGTCGCCACGCGTCAGCTCTTCGATCGTGCCCGCAGGCGCGGCCTTCAGCTGATCCTTGGAGTAGTTGACGACATAGGCGTTGTCGCTCTCGTCGAAGTCGAGGGCGTTCCACGGCAGCGGATGGAACTTCTCGCCGACGCCGAGGACGCCGCCGAAACCGACGACCGCGAACATGATGTTGTTGGTGGTCTTGTCGAGAACGATGTCCTCGACCTTGCCGATTTTCTCGCCGCTCGAATCCTTCACGCTCGTCCCGATGACGGTCTTCGCGCGGATCGCGGAGGTGTGGCCGGATGCTGTGGACATGCGATTTCCTTTCCCGATGGATGATGCGGGAGGGACGTTTCGCGCGCGCGCTGGTTCCGGTGTGGTGCAGCCTTGCTGCAGTTCAGATCGCGGGATCGTTCGGTTCCGTGGAAGCCGTCTGCGGTGCGGCAGGCTTCGCCTTCGACCACTGTTCCACGAGTTCCGCGATGATCTGCACCGCGAGCGACGACGTCGCCGGCGAGCGCGACGCAAACCACGCTGCGCCGAGCGCCAGCGCTGCGCCCGCAATCGGCGATTTCTCCGCCAGCGACTGCGCCGCGCCGACAAGCTTGGCGAGCGCCGCATATTCGCCGGTCGGCGCCTCGACGACGGGCTCGTGATCCTTCGATCCCGTGCGCGCCTGCAGCACGACAATGAACAATGGGATCAGCAGCGCGACACCGACGATCAGCATCGCCACGGGCGGGATGACGTACTGCCCCAGCACCGTGATCGCAGCGATGGTGATCCAGACGATGCCGATCAGCGCCAGGGCGCCGGCCACGGCGAACAGGCCCCCGGTGGCTGCTGCCGTCTTGAGTTTGTCGGTGATGCCGAACATGCGCGCGATCCTTCAGGTCCATTCTGGACCACCTTTCAACGCCTGCATAAGCGGTTCGCCTCAACGGGCGGTGAAGGGGCTGCGCATGTGACGACGCCAGCGCACCTTTAAGCATGATCAGATCGCGATAGCGCCGCCGAGGACCAGGGCTTCGGGGCTCATGACGCAGGCATGTGCGTGCATCTCGACGCCGGCGGCGCGGGCCTCGTCGAAGGCTTTCGCGAAGGCTGGATCGAGATCGGCGGCGGGGCGGAAGGTCGTGCAGTCGGCGCGCTGGATGACGAAGAGCGCCGCCGCGCGGTCGCCCGCTTCGACCATGGCCGAAAGTTCCCGCAGATGGCGCGCGCTCCGGGCGGCCTCGCAGTCCGGGAACTCCGCGAGACCAGCCGTGCGGCAGAGGTGGACGTTCTTGATCTCGAGCCAGCAGCGGCGGCCCGCATCGTCGGTGAGCAGGAAATCGACGCGGCTCGCTTCACCGTACTTCACTTCCGCGCGCACGTGCGGGAAGGCCGCGAACTGCGGCAGGGCGCGTGCGGCCAGCGCTTCGGCGACGAGCTTGTTCGGCGCATGCGTGTCGACGCCCGCCCACGACGTCGGCGTCTCCACGAACTTGAGCGACCACGCGAGCTTGCCCGTTCCCGGTGCGAGCCAGACGGTCGAACCCGGCGCATCGAGGCCCAGCATCTTGCCGGAATTGGCTACGTGCGCGGTGGCGTTCGACCCATCGGCGAGGCGCACGTCGGCGAGGAAGCGCTTGTAGCGCTGGATGAGGGTCGCGGGCGTCAGGGGCGGCGAAAAGCGCATGGTCTCAAGTCCTGACGGGGCCGTGGTCGCTCATACACGCTGCGCGGGCTCCTTCCCGCAACGGCGGTAGTCGAAGCCGGGAGATGGAGGCATTTTGTCGTCATCGACGATCCGGGCAGCGCGGTCTAGATCATCCCGCATGACAGCTCCCCTCGTCCGCGCCGCCGTCCTCATGATCGGCGATGAACTCCTCTCCGGCCGCACGCAGGACACCAATCTGCGCACCATTGCTGAATTCCTCGCGCCGCTGGGCGTGCAGATCGGCGAGGCGCGGGTCGTCTCCGACGAGCCCGCCGAAATTTCCGCTGCGGTGAACGCGCTGCGTGCGCGTTTTACCTACGTGTTCACCACCGGCGGCATCGGCCCCACGCACGATGACAAGACGGCCGACGCCATCGCTGCGGCGTTCGGCGTGGCCATCGATGTGCGCGCCGACGCGCGCGCGATCCTCGAAGCGCACTACGGAACCACTGACATCAACGAGGCGCGGCTGCGCATGGCGCGGATTCCGGAGGGGGCGAGCCTCATCGCCAATCCGGTCTCGAAGGCGCCGGGATTCCAGCTGGGCAACGTGTTCGTGATGGCGGGCGTGCCGTCGATCATGCGCGCGATGCTGGAGGACGTGGGCAAGCGTCTCGACGGCGGCGCGGTGGTGAAAAGCGTCACCGTGCGCGCGAAGGGCGTGCGCGAAGGCGATCTCGCTGCGCCACTGGCGGCGTTGCAGAAGGCCGAGCCCGACGTCTCGCTCGGCTCCTATCCCTGGTATCAGCCGCCCGACGGCTATGGCGTCCATCTGGTGGCACGCGGCGCCGACGAGGCGGCGCTCGAGCGCGCGAAAACTGGACTGCTCCAGATCGCGCGCGATCTCGGCGTCGACGGCGAGGTCGTCTAGCGGGAGAGGATGACGCCTTCCGCCGACGCCTGCAGTATCGGCGCGGCCGGCAGGATGAAGGCGGAATCGAGCGTCACGCCCGCCGCGTCGCGGATTTCCACGTGGACGTGGTTGGTGATGCCTGAGGGATATTTCACCGAGAGATCCTGCACGACGCCGATGGCGTCGCCTGCAGCGATGGTTTGTCCGATGGCGATGGTCGGGGCGACGTAGAGCACGCGGGCCGAATAGCCGGTCTCGGCGTTGTCGATCTCCACGTACTTGAGCCGCGTGTCCTTTTTGTATGCATAGCCGATGCGCACGACTGTTCCTGCGATCGGCGATGTGGCAATGTGGCCGGGGGCCGCAACGTAGTCCACGCCTTCGTGCTTGCGCTTGCCGCCGTCGCGCTGCGACCCGAAGGCGCCGGAGCCGTAGGAATCGATGCTGCGCATCGCGCCTTCCACCGGATTGGCGAGATCGGCGACGCCGTCGCCGTTCGTGTCCACGGCCCAGCTCAGCTCGCCGTCGGTCACCGGCTGCACCGACGCGTGGGCTTCCGAAATCGGATTGAGCGTGATGTCAGACAGCGCATCGAGGGCGACCACGCCGCCGCAACCGAACACGAAGGCCGCGACCAGCGATCTGAAAAACGAAAAGCCCGACTCGGACTTGCGGGCTTTGACGGCGGTTTTCTTCGAGACGTGCTGCGACGCGGTGCGCGGCGGGGATTTCTTCAATGCCTGGGATCCTGTCGGGCTCGTGCGGCGGGAGAGGCGCTTTGAGCGGTGGGACAGGGCGAAAATCGGGCACACACTGCGTTGTGCGGCTTCAGTTCCGTTACGATTCAGAAATCTGCAGCACGCTTATGGGGCGCTCGACGAAGGAACTTATGCGCGCGCGCCACGTACCACGACGATGACACCCAACGATATCAAGCGCCTGCCGCCCGATCAACTCATGGACGAAGTCGGGAAGAAGGGCGATCGCGCACCCGTCGATGACGAGACGGTGCGACGGGAAGTCGCGAAGGATCGCGAGACGTCTCCGACGGGCGCCCCAAAGGAGCACCCGCCGAAGAAATCAGGCTGAATCTCACATCCGTTCGATGATCGCGCACGGCGCCATGCCACCGGCGGCGCAGAGTGTGGCGAGGCCGACATTGAGATCGCGGCGTTCCATTTCATCGAGCAGGGTGCCGAGAATGATCGCGCCCGTCGCGCCGATCGGGTGACCAAGCGCGATGGCGCCGCCGTTGACGTTGACGATGGCGGGATCGATGTCGAGGTCGCGCATGAACTTCAGCGGCACGACGGCGAAGGCTTCGTTGATCTCGATGAGGTCGATGTCCTTGATCGACATGCCGGCCTTCTTGAGCGCCTTCTTCGCAGCCGGAACCGGCGCATTGAGCATGAGTTCCGGGCTGTCGCCGGCCGTCGCCATGGCGCGAATCTTCGCACGCGGCTTCAGGCCGTGCGCCTTGGCGTATTCGGGCGAGGCGATGATCACTGCGCCCGCGCCGTCGACGACGCCCGAGGAGTTGCCCGCGTGGTGGACGTGCGTGATCTTGATGCCCGGATACGTCGCTTCCACCAGCTTCTTGAAGGTGAGGCCTTCTTCGTCGAGCGGCACTGCGTAGAGCGCCTCGAACGCGGCCTTCAGTTGCGCAAGGCCCTCCAGCGTCGTCTGCGGGCGCGGAAATTCCTCGTGGGCGAGCGCCACCGTGCCGTCGTCCCTGCGCACCGCGACAAGGCTTTTTGCGAAGCGGTTTTCGGCGATGGCGACCGCGGCGCGCTGCTGGCTCTCGTAGCCCAGGCGGTCGACGTCCTCGCGCGTGAAACCTTCAAGCGTGGCGATGAGATCGCCGCACACGCCCTGGTGGGGCTGCGGGTGGATGGCGCGCAGGTGCAGGTTGTCGGCGTCGATGACGCCTGTGGTCGTGCGCGGCAGGGTGGACCCGTAGGACATCGACTCAACGCCGCCCGCGAACACGAGATCCTGCACGCCGGACATCACGCCCATGGCGGCGAGGTTCACCGCGGTCAGGCCCGAACCGCAGAAGCGATCAAGCGACACGCCCGGCGCGTCGTTGTCGAAGCCGGCGTCGAGGGCGGCCATGCGCGCGATGCACGCGCCCTGCTTCCCGCTCTGGCTGCCGCACCCGGCGATGACGTCGTCTATGTCGGCGGTGTTGATGTTGTTGCGCTCGGCCAGCGCCTTCAGCACCGTGGACAGGATGCGTTGTGGGTGAACTTCCGCCAGCGCGCCCTTGCCGACTTTGCCGACGCCCCGCGGCGTGCGCGCCGTATCGATGATCCAGGCCTCGCCCATGGGATGTTCCTCCGGTTCCGGTTGCCTGATGGTTGAAGCGCATCCGGGGCCGGGGCGCCAGATCACGCTAGGGCGCCTCGCGGGGCGCCTCACAGAGAGAGGGGCCTTCGGCGGCGGCGGAAATCGCGCTAGAGGCAGGCCGTGCGGACGTGGCGGAACCGGTAGACGCAGCGGACTTAAAACCCAACACCGTAGATTTACGTATCAAAAACAAACGGTTATAACGGTTAGACACTTACACATGCCTTACACACCTGCCGGCGACGGCGAGGAGGCGTTGTGTCAGAGTCCCATACGCTCATGGACGGTAAGCTCCATGTGTACCGCCGCGAGAACAGCTGCTTCTGGCAGTGCGCCGCCTATCTGAGTGGCCGCAACCATCGGCAATCGACCAAAGAAACGAACATCGCCTACGCGCGAGAGTTCGCCCGCGACTGGTATCTGGACAGGGTCGCTGAGGACCGCCTGCGCCGGCGTGGAATGCTTACTGAGACGGACAGGGTTCCCGTCCTCGTGCCAGTGCCGCTTGCGCCTCAGCGCGGAGAGAAGACCTTCCGGGAAGCGGCGGCGGTGTTCGAGCGCGAGTACGAGGCGATGACGCTCGGGGAGCGCAACGCGTCGTATGTCGCCAGCAAGGGGAGGGTGCTGCGCCTCTACCTCAATCCATTCTTCGGTGACCTGCCGCTGTCTCAGGTGACTGCGGGACGGATCCAGGAGTACCGTCTTCACCGGGTGACGCCGCCATCGGAGCCCGAGCGGGTTCGGTACACCAAGGATGGGCGTGAGCGGATCGGCAAGGTGCGGGCCTGGAAGCGGCCGAGCCGGCAGACCTTGCACAACGAAATCGTCTGCCTTCGCCAGGTGCTGAAGACCGCCAACCGGAAAGGGTGGATCGCCGCGCTGCCGGACATGTCCAGCCCTTACCGCGCCTCAGGCAAGATCAGCCATCGGGCGTGGTTCTCGCCGCAGGAGTACAAGCGGCTCTACGAAGCGACGCGCGAACGGGCGCGCAATCCGAAGAAGGAGCGGTGGCGCGAGGAGTGCGAGCAGTTCCACGACTTTGTGCTGTTCATGGTCAACACAGGCCTGCGCCCGGACGAGGCACAGCGCCTGCAGTTTCGGGACGTCTCGGTCGTCGTCGATGACGCGACCGCGGAGCGAATTCTGGAGATCGAAGTGCGTGGCAAGCGCGGTGTCGGCTACTGCAAGAGCATGCCGGGCGCCGTCTTGCCTTTCCAACGTGTGCGAAAGCGCAAGGGCGGCGAGCCGGCGGATCTCGTCTTTGGGCTCGTGCAGCGTGAGCTGTTGAACGCCGTCCTCGACGAACTCGACCTGAAGAAGGATCGGGATGGCAATGCGCGAACAGCCTACAGCTTGCGCCACACCTACATCTGCATGCGTTTGATGGAGGGCGCCGACATCTACCAGGTCGCCAAAAACTGCCGGACCAGCGTCGAGATGATCGAGAAATACTACGCGTCCCACATCGCGAACACGCTGGATGCGTCGGCTATCAACGTCCGCAGGCAAAAGCCCGCCAAACGGCGGGCAGCGAGCGAGGAGGCGACGTAGGTCGGCGACGCTCGCCTTGGCTCAAAGGGTTCAGGTCGCTATAGAGCCAGCTCGGCCCGCGGGCGTGGCGAAACTGGTAGACGCAACGGACTTAAGCTGAGGATTGAGTGCGCCGGGGGAAATCCCGGACGTAGAACCGCTCAAAGTCGGGGAACCCTGTCAAATGGCGATCCCGAGCCAAGCTCGACGGGCCACCGTCGTGAAGGTGTAGAGACTAGACGGGCGGCGTCTAAGGCCTGCGGGCTATGACGAAGGGATAGTCCAGACCACGAACGCTCACCTGAGCGGCGGCGAAAGCCGAAGTGGTATGAAAATCCGTCGGGCATTGCCCATGCCGGTTCGACTCCGGCCGCCCGCACCAACATCCCTGTCACTTCAGCTAACTCGGCTTGACCCCAACGGGGGAGGCGCGAGGCATCCTGTCTCGTCGACGTTTCGCAGTCGGCGTGCCGATCGCGGACATCCCTTGCGCGTCTTTGGCGATCAGCGCCTTTACCGTGTGGATCGGCTTCCAAAGCGTGACCCTGTCAACTTTGGCCAAGTAACTGATCCAATGCGATTTTCGAGCGCGATTTATCGTATAATCGGCACCGCTTGGGACCCCGCCCGAGATGGTCTTTCTTCAATCTTGCCAGTAGCTTACCGGCACGATGATGGGGTCCCGCCTTGGACGCCGATTCACAGGTCAGGTGTCCGGCCAAGTGCGCGACCCGCAATGAGGCGGCATTCGGCCCATCCTTGCATACGAACAGAAATACCGGCGTTGGATCTTTCTCGACATGAGGCGGGTGCTGGAAGATCGGCTCTTGCATCGGGCGGGTTTCCAAAGCCAAATGGTATAAACTTATACCAACTTATTGAGGGTGGCATGCAAGCGAACAGCGGGGGCAAAGCGTCTAAGGGCGGGTACGGCGAGTTTCGTGACGGCTGGCCGGTGGTGACAGCTGCCATGCTGGGTATCGGCCTGGGGCTGTCGCCGCTGCCGTTCTACACGATCGGTATTCTGGCTCCGGAACTGGCACGGGAGTTCGGCTGGGGCTTTGCCGAAATCCTTGGCGGCCTGCCGATCATGACCTTTGCCGTGCTGATCGCCAGCCCGGCGGTCGGACTGCTGGCCGACCGGATTGGGGTGCGGACCGTGGCGTTGGCGTCGCTATTGTCGTTCAGCCTGGCCTATGGCTCCTTCGCACTAAGTAATGGCGATATCCGCCTGTTCTATTTGACATGGGGAGTCATGGCCGTCGTCGGGGCGGGAACGCTGCCGGTCACCTGGACGCGGGCGGTGAACAATCGCTTCGACGTCAGGAAAGGTCTGGCGCTGGGACTGTCGCTGGTAGGGACCGGTCTGTTCGGCTTCGCCTGCAAGCCCTACACGGCCTGGCTGGTCGAGGAATTCGGCTGGCGTGTCGCCTATCTGGGCGTTGCTGCTCTGCCGCTGATGATCGCCCTGCCGGTGGCCTTCTTCCTGTTTCACGACGTAGGCGCGAAAACCATTTCTTCGACCGAACGAAGGGTCGCCGATGCCCAGCGGAAGGCGGTGACGCCGGGCATGAGCTTTGGCAAGGCGTTGGTCGATTGGCGGTTCTGGGTGCTGGCCGTGGCGTTCGTGCCGATTTCGTTCGCCGTCGGCGGACCGATCCCCAATATCGAGAACATTCTGAGGTCCAACGGCTTCGGGGCGGACCAGGTGGTGATGCTCGCCTCGTTGATCGGCCTGTCAGTGATCGTCGGACGGCTGGCAGGGGGCTGGCTGATCGACCGGTTCTGGGCTCCGGGGGTGGCTTTCGTTTTTCTGAGCGCGCCGGCGATCGCGCTCTGGCTGCTGGCCCAGGGCACGGCTGATCCGGTGGTCGCGGGCCTGTCGATCATCCTGATCGGCTTCGCGGCCGGCGTCGAGTTCGACCTTATGGCCTTCATGGTAGCGCGCTATTTCGGGCTCAAGAGCTACGGCGGCATCTATGGCGCGCTCTACGGCTTCTTCGCCCTCGGGGCCGGGATCGGGCCGGTCATATTCGGTCAGTTCTTCGACCGGACCGGCGGCTATGACTCGATCCTGCTGTATTCGGCGGTTGGACTGGTGGCGGGGGCGGCGGTACTGCTTCTGCTTGGCAAATACCGGAGCTTCGGAGAGCCGGACGTGGTCGAGGCTGTGGCGGGCGGCCGAACCCCGGACTGACCTTGGGTGCGTCGCCTGCACCGCATGCATCGGACACCAGAACGAGAGTTCGGTGCGCGCGGCCAGTGCTGTCGGCCGAGGGCGACGGACTGCGTTATCCCGGCGTGGTGTCCGGTAAAAATGCGGCTGGGCAGCGGCACCTTTTCGATCAGGTGCAACGGGAGGCCGCCCAGGCCTCGAGGGCCGTCCAACGCTGATGGGCTTTAAGCAGGCTGACCGCGCGGCCGTGGACGGCACCGACGTCCCGCGCGTTCGATGAAGCATGCGCCGGATCGCGGCGGTACCAGGGGTCGAACCATTGTTCCCAATTGGCGATCCGGAAGGCCCGAACCAGGTGTGCGCCGTCCCATTCCGGTGACAGGGACGGTATCCGGTCGGGCAGGCCGAGCCTGCGGTCAGGCCGTTGGACCATGCTGGTGGACGCGATGGCGCGTGCCAGAACCGTTCCGGCACCGACTCCGGCAATCTCTGCGTCGTCGAGTCCCTCAGCGGCGAGGGTAGCTCGCAGGGTCTCGATCCAGTCGATGTCTTCGGTCCAGCCTTCGGCGGAATCACCGTGGCCGGGCAGGTCGATGCCGATGACTGCGCGATTCGGGGGCGGGACGAGGTCGCCAGAGGATCCGCCGGCGTCGTGCAGAAGAACCAGAGGGCGCCCCACGCCTTCAGCGATTCGATGGATGGCCAGTCGCTCGTCACCAAGGGCAATGAAACCATCACCAATACGGTCGGGTGCCCGAGATCCTGGATGGACGGCGAGGTGTTGGGCCGCAGCGGTATGAAGCGCCGGCGCATTAGCAAATGTGTAGCCGCGACCGGCTATCGCGGGTCGGGCGAAATGGGTGGTCAGTATGTCGGCCGCAGTTCCGGCGATCAGGGTCGTTGCGGATAGCCGGTCAACGACGGTCTCCGCCCGGAAGGTGAAGGCAGCGCGATAGACCGGGCGATAGGCGTCGCCGGCCGCCAGTAGATCCATGGCGTTGGCGTGAACATGGGCGGCATCGGACATGGAAATGTTCATCCGCCGGGCAGGATCGGTCGAGTGCCAGGGGAAGAAGACCGTCTGGGCCTCCATCCGCGCCCACAGCCACGCCATATGCGATCCGTCCAGAACCGGGGTGAAGGGTGGCAGATAGTCGGCCAGGAATTCGGCGCGCTCGGCCTCGGTCCAGGCGGGCAGGCCGTCCAGAACGGCGGCGGCGGTCGCGCCGGGAAACCGGGCGGCAAAGGTGGCGGCGGTCGCCGCGCCGGTGTGGAAGCCATAGAGGCCGACGCGCTGCAGGCCCAGGGTCTCGACCAGGCGATGCAGGGCGTGGGCGTAGTCGGCGCTGTCGGGGTTGTCGATCGTCAGGGGATCGGAGCGGCCGGCACCGGGCGTGTCCGCCGCGATGGCGGTCAGGCCGCGCGCCGCGATTGCCTGGCTGATGGCTTCGACCGCGCGGGAGGACTGGGGTGAGCCGTGGATGACCATCACTGCCGGACCGCGTCCATAGCGGCGGACCAGCACGCGGCGGCCATCGACGCTGACGAAGCCGCGCTCACCACTGATGCGGACCATCAGGCGATCCTGACCAGGGTCTTACCGATGTTTTCGCCCCGCATCAGTCGCTCGATCTGGCGCGGGGCGGCGTCCAGGCCGTCACCGATGTCCTCGGCGATGGTCAGTCGACCAGACCTGACCCAAGGCTCTGCCAGCGTGGTCCATTCTGCCCAACGGGGGTAGAAATCATAGACCACCAGGCCGAACACGGAGGCCCGTTTGCCGATGATCGGGCCGATGGCGGTCATCGCCGGGCCGGCGGCGGGGTCGGCAAGGTAGTGGTCGGCGAGGCCGCACAGGACGACACGGCCGTAGAGGTTCAGCAGACGCAATCCAACTGCCAACTGGCCTGTGCCGACATTCTCGAAATGGATCGTCGAGCCGCCACCAACCGCCTTGGTCAGTTTGGTCTCCCAGTCATCCCTGCGATAGTCGGAGCAGGCGTCGAAGCCATACTGTTCGACCACCAGAGCGCATTTTTCAGGCCCGCCCGCGATACCGATGGCCCGCCCTCCCAGATTTCGCGCGATCTGGCCTGCCACCCCGCCGACGGTCCCGGCTGCGGCGTTGACGGTCAGGACGTCATCCGGCCCCGTCTTCGCCAACTGGGTCATGCCGGCCCAGGCCGTAAGTCCGGGCATGCCGAGGACGCCGAGATGCAGGGAAGGGGCGAGATCAGACGAGACCTGGCGCGCGGTGTTCGAACGCACCCAAGCAAGGTCGGCCCAGCCGGCCTCGACCACAACGCGGTCACCCGCTGCGAAGGCAGGGTCGCGGGTCTCTTCGACATCGGCGACACAGAAGCCGGGCAGGGCCTCGCCGGGCACTGGTGCCGGCTCTCCCATATGACGGCCGCGCAGGCGCGCCCCGATATAGGGGTCGAGCGACAGATAGAGCGGTCTGACCTTCAGCCAGCCGTCGCCCTCGGGCGGGACAAGCGGGTGGTCCACGATGGTGAAGTCCGCGACGGTCGGGAAAGCCAGGACAGGGCGGTCGAGGACGATTGCGCGAGCGGTTTCGGTCATGCCTCGACTACCTCGATCAGTATGCCGTCGGGCGCGCGAAGGGTTCCGCAGCGGCGGCCGCCATAGAAGGTGCCGTTTCTTATGACCGGTGGTGCGATCCACCCGGACAGGGCATCGAAATCGGGGTGGCGCAAGGTAACCATGGCGACGCCGGGCGGCAGAGCACCGGGCTCGGTCGGTCGGACCTCGGCGGCGTCGGGATACTGGTCCAGTTCCAGGAAACAGTCGCGTCCATGGATCATGGTGGCGATGGTGTGCTTCTGGTCGTGAGGCAGGCCGAAGGCGTTGGCGATCATCGTATAGACGATATCCATCGACTGGCCCGCTGACAGTTTCAGTTCGCGCTCGAACCAGTCCAATGAGGTCTCCAGGTCCGAACAGGCTAGGACCAGGATGAACAGCCGATCGATCAGAGCCTGCGCGCGAGGCAGGTCGAACGCCGGGAGATTGTCGCGGATCTCGGTCAGATAAACGATCTCCTGATCCGGACCCTTTACCTGCATGGGGAAGATGGCGGGTAGGCCGTCCAGTTCGCGCGGCGGACCGATGATCTGGAACGGGGACCGTTCCATGCGGGCGTTCACGGCGAGGGTATCCTGGACACAGATTTCGATGGCGGCCCAGCCGAAGCTGCGCAGAGGCCGGTAGTCACACGGAATCCGACCTTTGACGAAGCGGATGAAGACATCGGCTCCCGATGCCGGGCGGCAGACCGTGAAGGCGCGTCCAGCCGAGGTAGGGCAGCCCCAGCTCTCGGCCAGATCCTGCGGCACGGCGCCGCGCTCTGCGACGGAATAGTCAAGCCAGGCCGCGTAGAGAGCCGCGGTAGCCTCAGGGTCCGGGACGGTCAGGGTGGCGGCGCGGAGCAGTTCCATCGGTCTCTGTCGAAATGGTATAGATTTATACCATTTGAGCGCGCTAGCGTGAGGTAAGCAAGAGGGGTTCCAGTGTGGCGGCCTATATGATCGTGCTCGCAAAGATCGCCGACCGTGAAGCCTTCATCGAAGGTTATGGCAGGCCGGCCGCTGCTCTCGTCGAGAAATTTGGCGGCCGCTATGTGTTGCGTGGACCCGGTGTTGCGCTGCTGGAGGGCGACTGGGGTGCCGGAGCCTCTGCCGTCATCAGCGAATGGCCTGATCTGGCCGCCGTCGATGCATTCTGGAACAGCCCCGAATACGCCGAGATCAAGAAGGCCCGTAAGGGCGTTGCCGACTGCCGCGTCTGGGCCATCGAGGCCCCAAAGATCACCTGATGTCTTAATGGAGGATGACATGATCCGCACGATGACTGCCTGCGCCGCCCTGACCCTCGCCGCCTGCGCGCCCTTGGCCGCGAGCGCCCAGACGATCGACCTGTCCACACCAGCGGGTGCCATAGCGGCGAACCGCAAGGTTCAGTGCTCGACCGTGGACGGTGAACCGGTGGTCTATCACTGGTCGGGTCGAGTGTTCGCGCGGTCTCCCGGTGAGCCTGACCGGCATATATTCAATGTCGAGGGGATGAACGTGCGTCAATGCGGAACCGTGACTGACCCGGTTCGGGGGACGGGCTATCGCCTCGTTTCGCGCGAACTGATGCTCTACCTCGACCCGCGCACCAATGAGATCTTGCGGACCTGGACCAATCCGGTGACGGACCAGACTGACGAGGTGATCCATGTGGCCAACGATCCGGTGAACTCGCGCCCGACCTTTGAACGTAACGCCGACGGCACGCCGTTCGCCTTCAGCGGGCGGGTAAGCGAGGGCAAGGTGTTTCTGAATTTCGAGGCCCCGCTGTTTTATGTGAACCCACTGGGCGGCGACTATCAGGAGTATGTCGGCAACCAGTATCACGCGATGGAAATATTCGACTTCTCGATGCAGGAAGCTGATCTGATCGATGCTACCCGCGCGCGTGCCGATCCGGCTATCGCTTGGGTCCGGATATCGCCGTGGCTGCCGTGGATGCGGATGGGGGGACGGCCCGGCGGGCTGGTTTTCAACGCTGTGGGCCAGACGATGGCGGACGGGATTTCCGGACTGCCTGAGGTACTGAGAGACGAGATCGCCGCAAACTATCCCGACTATGTGGCCCCGCCGCCGCTCGACGATGCGCGCCCGAACGAGACCAGCTGGACCTATTTCAAGAAGGTCTTCGACGCAGAGCGGGCTGCGGCGGCGCGGTGAATTCTCGCCTCACGCGCCCGGGCCGAGCATTGCTATCCCGGGCGTGTGAGATCGGGTTTATCAGTAGGCCGTCGGGACGCGCTCAGACAAACATCGACCCGATATCGATATCAGGCCTGTGAAACCTCGGCGGCAACCTCTTCAGAGGCCAGATCGTCCGTGGCCTGAAGCGCCTCCGCCTCTTGCTGCACAGTGCGAAGGACCCGGTTCAGATACTCCTGCATCCAGAGGCCTCGTTCGGCCGCCTGATCCGCAGTGGGTTCAAAGGTTTCGATCGCGGATCGGGCGATGACGCCTTTCATTTCGAGCAGCCGCTCGACGGTATCGAGTCGTTCGCGAGTGACTGCCAGTTCCTGGACCGTTGCCATCAGGATGTTCAGCACCCGCTCCACCGGCGGGTCCATGAAATAGGGGCGTTTACCGGCAGGCTTGGCAGACGAAAGGGCGAGGGCGAGGTCGATACTCATTTGCTGGCACCAATCACGTGCCAGGCGGCCTTGCGCCCGAAATCCTCGCTCTCGTCGTCGGCAGTGTCAGGGAAGACGTCCCGGTCGACCACGGCGGTGACGCCGCCGTGAATGAGGTTTGCACTATCGAAGCCCGCTTCGATCATGAAACCGTCGATGTCCAGTTCGTGCATCGTGCTCCAGAAGGGCTCGTTGTTGTAGAAGGCATCCCAGTCGCGCATGGCCTGTTCGAACAACGGCATATCGGAACGATATTGCGGTTGTTCGACGTGCAGCATGATGCCGCCTGGCGCGAGCACACGGTAGATTTCGCGGAAGATCGCCTTCATTGAGGCCAGTGACAGTTCATGCAGGGTCATGGTCGTCTGGACCCAGTCGAAATGACTGTCGGGCCAGCGCGACAGGTTCGAACCGTCGCCTTGGACGAAACGGACGTTGTCAACCTTCAGTGATCGGGCGCGGGCGGCCCCGTAGCGCAGCATCGGCGCGCCGACGTCGAGGGCAATCACCTCCGCCTCGGGAAAGGCTTGGGCGATCGGCAGGACGTTCTGGCCCAGATTGGCACCGATATCGAGGATATGGTGTGGCCTGAAGTCGGGCATCTGCTTCTGAATCCAGCCCACGACGGCATGGCCGCCGCCGTCCGAAAACCGGCCGAGCGCCCCCCCCGTGGTGGCGAAGATCCCGCAGTCGTAGTTGGCGGCACCTGAGACGTCGCCGGGGAAGACCTCGGTGTGATAGCTGCCCGGCATACAGTGGTGATCCACCGCCGAGACATAGCGCGGGATAGGCAGCGCCGGATCGAGCTCCAGCTGGTCGCCCGACATCGTCAGGGCCTCCACCTTCGCCGCCAGCGTCTCAGCCTGCCGGAGTGCGATCCAGCGGCCCGCCTGCTGGCGCTGTTCCATCGTCGCGCGCCGCAGCGCCGACCAGGCTTGATAGTAGGGATCTTGCAGCAGGGCTTTGCGGACCTCATGGCGGTCCTTTGGTGGACGGCCTTCATGCGCCTCAAAGGCGGGGCCGGCGCGTCGCTCCCAGGCGGTGGTCACCGCCGGCATGACCCGGGTCGACAGATGCCTGTTCATATGGGCTAGGAAGTTGAACCGGGCGTTCTCGTCGTGGCTGGTTTCGGGAAAGACACCGTGGCGACCGACCACCCGATAGTCCGGCGGCCCGGTGTAGCTCTGAGCCAGACCCGCGTTCTTCAGAGCTTGGGAACCGTCCATACTTCGACCTCCGGGCTTGCAGTGGGCAAATGATATAGGATTATATCATTTGCCGTCGAGGCCCCATTCGTACCGGTTCAGGATACACCCCATGTCGACGACCCGCATCTTTGCCCTGTTCAATCTGAAACTTGGTCAGGACCCCTCTGCCTATGAAGCCTGGGCCAAGGCCAGCGACATCCCGGCAGTGCGCGCCATGAGCTCGGTCGATGATTTTCAGGTGCAGAAGGTGGAGGGTCTTCTGGGATCAGAAGACACCCCGCCTTTCGGCTATATCGAAACGATCGACGTCAACGATATGAACCGCTTCTTTGCCGAAGTTTCCACGCCAGCGGCGCAGAAGATCGCGGGTGAGTTCCAGTCAATGGTCGATGTGACCTTTCTCGTCACAAAAGCGCTGTGATGGGCCGTTTCGACGGCAAGGTGGCGGTCGTTACAGGCTCGGGCCGACGCAGGGGTCTTGGCGAGGCGATCGCCCGCAAACTGGCCGCTGAAGGCGCTGCGGTTGTCATCTCTGATATCGGGGTATCGAAGGACGAGACTACGCCTAATGCCATGATCGGCGAGACCGACGAGATGGCGGCCATCGCGGACGAACTGCTGCGCGCCTCCACCTGTGCTTGCGATGTGCGAGACCCGGCCCAGGTCAGGGCCTTGGCGACCCATGCGGTCGAGACGCACGGGGGGCTCGATATCTGGGTCAACAACGCCGGAATTGGCTACATCATGAAACCGCTGATGGAGGTCACACCTGAAGATTGGCGCGCCGTCATCGAGGTCAATCTTACGGGGTGCTTCTACGGGATACAGGCAGCGGCAGAGGTGATGATCGGGCAGGGGCGGGGCGGGCGCATCGTCAACATCGCATCCCAGGCGGCCAAGTCGGGATTTCCGCACGCCCAGGCCTATACGGCTTCCAAGCATGGTCTGGTGGGACTGACCCGCTCGGCCGCGATCGAACTGGGACCGCACGGCATCACTCTGAATAACGTCTGTCCGAACCATGTGACGACGGGTTTGGGTGCCTGGCAGAACGAGTATTTCGCCAAGGTCGTCGGGGCCGCCTCGGTCGAGGCCTATCTCGAGGCGATGGCCCAACGGATCCCCATGCGCCGCCCGGGCTTGCCCGAGGACACAGCCGACGCCGTCGCCTTCCTCTGTTCCGACGAAGCGAAATACATCACCGCCGAGAGCCTGAACGTTTCCGGCGGCGAGGAGCCCCATTGAATGCCCGCACCTGCTGATTTTACCTGGCCCGGCGGCCATCGTCTGGCCCTGTCCATTGTCGTCAATGTCGAGGAGGGTGCTGAGCAGAATATCCGTGACGGTGACAAGGGCCCGGAGCCAGTCGATGAGCTGTCCGCTGTGCCCAAGAGGTCGATGCGGATGCACGGTAATGAAAGCAACTATCAATACGGCATCAAGGCTGGCGCACCGCGCATCCTGAAGCTGCTCGACGAACACCGGATCGAGGCGACCTGGACCGCCGCAGCCCTGGCGTTGGAGCGGGCTCCCGCCCTTGCGGCGCAGATTGCGGCGCGGGGTGACGAGGTCTGCTGTCACGGCTGGCGTTGGGCGCACCAGTTCTGGATGGACGAGGAACGGGAGCGGGAGTTTATCCGCAAGGGCTGCGCGTCGATCAAACAGACCGTCGGTGTGCGACCGACCGGCTGGCTGAGTCGGTATCTGCACACCGAGGCGACACGGCGACTGCTGGTCGAAGAGGGCTTCACCTATCACATGGACGACTACTCGGATGACTTTCCCTTCTGGGATGTGGTCGAGACGTCGGACGGGAAGAAGCCGATCGTGATCCTGCCGTATGCGATCGACTCCAACGACATGAAATTCTGGCTGGCCCCGGCCCTGACGGCGCGAGACTGGCTTCAGTACGCCACCGATACCTTCGACCAGATGCACGCCGAGGCCATGGATGGCGAGAGCAAGATGATGAGTCTGGGGTTGCACCTGCGGATCATCGGCCGACCGGGTCGGATCGGGGCGTTTCGGGGCTTCCTCGAGCATGTCAGGGACCGGCCGGGCGTGTGGGTCACAAGCCGCGCGAAGATCGCCGCGGCCTTCGCCGCCGCTGTCCTGCCGCCCATATGATCGCCGTAGTCAACGACAAGCCCGGCTGCCGGAGGTTCTGACGCCCAACTCGTTCAGCCAGGCCCTTGTGATGCGCAATACTGATCGGGCGAGGGTTCGTTGTGGGGGGACGGTCGGGGCGGATTGACCTTCGCACAAGTCTCCGACTAAATGTCCGGACATTTGATCCGAGACCCATGACCTATCGTTCCCTTCTGTTTGTCCCCGGCTCACGCCCTGACCGCTTCGAGAGGGCGGCAGTGGCTGGCGCGGATGCGGTCTGTATCGATCTGGAAGATGCCGTCGCACCAGACGGAAAGGATGCGGCGCGCCCGGCGGCGGTCGCGGCACTGGACGGGCGGTTCGGGGTCCGGGTGAATGCCGTCGGATCGCCCGAAGGTGACGCTGACCTAGAGGCGTTGGCCGGTGCGACGCCCGTCTTTGTCATGATCCCCAAGGCGGCGTCCGCGAGCGATATTGCGGCGGTACGGGCGGCAACCGCCGCCCCGCTCTGGCCCATCGTCGAGAGCGCGCAAGGGCTGTTCGCCGCGTGGGACATCGCCGCCGCTCCGGGCGTCGCCGGTGTGTTGTTCGGCGGCGCGGACTTTGCCGCTGACCTGGGCTGCACCATGGAGTGGGAGCCCCTGTTCCACGCTCGAGGAGTATTGGCTGCGGCCTGCGCGCGGGCGGGGGTCGAACTGCTCGACGTACCGCATCTGGACATAGCCGACGAGGCTGACCTGATTGCCTCGACCCGCCGCATCAAGGCCATGGGATTCACGGGCCGGGCCTGTATCCACCCGGTCCAGATCGAACCGGTCCATACTGTCTTTATGCCGACCGGGGCCGAGATCGCCCACGCCCGTCGCGTCGTCGATGCCTTTGTGGCGGCCGGCGGTGGAGCCGCCCTGCTGGACGGAAAACTGATCGAAAAGCCCCTGATCCGCGCCGCCCGGCGCGTACTCAACCATGCCGGAGACGCGTGATGGTGCAGCAGTTCAAGCAAGTCGGTCCGCGACGCTATCGCGAGACCTTCGGCCGCTATTTCGAGGATTTCGTCGTCGGCGATGTCTATGAGCACCGCCCCGGCAAGACGGTGACAGAGTATGACAACCACCTGTTCACCCTGATGACGATGAACACCCATCCGATGCATTTCGATGCCGAGTTCGCCAAGGCCTCGGAGTTCGGGAAGAACATCGTGGTCAGCCCCTATACCCTGGCCCTGCTGATCGGGATGAGCGTGACCGACTGCTCCCAGAAGGCCATCGCCAACCTTGGGATGGAGGAGGTCAAGTTCACCGCCCCCGTTTTTGCGGGCGATACGATCTATGGCGAGAGCGAGGTCCTGGCCAAGCGCGAGAGCCAGTCGCGACCGGGACAGGGCATCGTCACCATCCGCACCATCGGCCTGAACCAGGACGGGGTGAAGGTCTGCACCTTTGTGCGCAACATGCTGATCCCCGGTCGCGGCAATGCGGTCGAGGACAAGGTCGGGAACTACTGACATGAACGCCCACAGCCCCGCGATGATTTCGGACGCCGACGAACGCGCCATTCTGGATTCGATCGACAAATGGATCGAGCAGAAGGTCCGGCCCGTGGCGATGGAGCTGGAGCACGGCGACATCTGGCCTGCAGATCTGGTGAACGACATGGCCGAACTCGGCCTGTTCGGGGCCATCGTCGATCCGGAATACGGCGGGCTGGGCCTGTCGGCGACGACCTATTCGCGCATCGTCATGCGTATCGCCGAGGAGTGGATGAGCCTGACCGGCATCTTCAACTCCCACCTTATGATGGCGACTGTCGTCCAGAAATTCGGGACCCAGAAGCAGCGCGAATACTGGCTGCCAAGGTTCGTGACCGGTGAGATGCGCGGCGGGCTGGGCCTGACCGAGCCGGACGCGGGCACCGACCTGCAGGCCATTCGTACCGTCGCCCGACGCGATGGCTCCGACTATGTTGTGACCGGCACCAAGACCTGGATATCCAACGCCATCATGGGCCACTGCTGCGCCCTTCTGGTGAAGACCGACCCCGACGCCTCGCCCCGTTACAAGGGCATGTCGATGCTGATCACCTCGAAGATCGACCCGGAGACCAAGGTCCCGCTACTCGGGATTTCGAACGGCAAGAAGCTGGAGAAGCTTGGCTACAAGGGCATCGATTCCGGCGAGTTCATCTTCGATGGCTACCGCTGCAACGCCGACCTGTGCCTGATTGGGGGCGAGGAAGGGCGGGGGTTCCTCATGGCGACCGGCGGCCTTGAGATCGGCCGGGTCAACATCGCCGCCCGCTCGGTCGGCATCGCCAAACGAGCGCTGAAGGAAAGTGTGATCTATGCCCAGACGCGAAAGACAATGGGCAAGCCGATCGCGGAACATCAGGCGATCCAGCTGAAACTTGGCGATATGGCTGCAAAGACCCGCGCCGCCGAACTGCTGGTCGAAGATGCGGCGCGCGCCTTCGACGCCGGCGGCCGGATCGACATGGAGGCGGGGATGGCGAAATATTTCGCGTCCGAGACGGCGGTAGAGGTGGCGACCGAGGCCATGCGGATTTTTGGCGGCTATGGCTATTCGAAGGAGTATGTCATCGAGCGGCTGTATCGCGACGCCCCCCTGATGTGCATCGGCGAGGGGACCAACGAGATGCAGCGCATCATAATCGCCAAACAGCTGGTGGCCAGGAACAAGATATGATGCGACCGCTCGAGGGAGTGCGGGTCCTCGCGGTCGAACAGTACGGGGCCGGGCCTTACGGGACCATGCTGATGGCTGAACTGGGGGCCGAGGTCATCAAGATCGAAGCCCCGTCGATGGGCGGGGACGTGTCGCGCGCGACCGGACCCTATTTCCTCGGGGAGGGCGACAGCGAATTCTTCCAGACCTTCTCACGGTCCAAGTCCTCGGTGGCGCTGGAGATCAAGACGGCCGAGGGGAGGGCCGATTTCGAGCGGCTGGTGCTGTCAGCGGACGCGGTGGTCAACAACCTTCGGGGCGATCAGCCGGCGAAAATGCGGATCGACTATCCGGTTCTGAAGGCCATCAAGCCCTCGATCGTCTGCGCCCATCTGTCAGCTTATGGACGCAACAACAGCCGCCAAGCCTGGCCCGGTTATGACTATCTGATGCAGGCCGAGGCCGGGTTCATGAGTCTGACCGGCGAGCCCGACGCGCCGCCGACGAGATTCGGCCTGTCGATGGTCGACTTCATGACCGGATCCATGTGGGCCATGGCCACGGTTTCGGCGATCCTGAAAGCGCGTGAGACCGGCATCGGCTGCGACGTGGACGTGGCGCTGTTTGATGTGGCCCTGCACCAGCTATCCTATCCCGCTGTCTGGGCGATGAACGAGGGTCATGACATCGGCCGCCTGCCGCGGGGCGCGCATCCCTCGATTGCCCCGTCGCAGCTGGTGAAGACCCAAGACGGTTGGGGCCTTCTGATGTGCCAGACGCCGAAATTCTGGGACCGGTTCTGCGAACTGGCGGGGGGCGGGTCTCTCAGGCACGACCCGCGCTTCGCCGATATCCCGTCGCGCCGGGCGAATCTGGCGGCGCTGACCGATGCCGTCGATGCGATCCTGATGACCCGGTCGACCGACGAATGGCTGTCGCTGTTGGGGGGCGAGGTGCCGTTCGCGCCTGTGCGCAATGTCGCCGAGGCCCTCGCCAACCCTTTCGTCGCCGAGGTCGGCATGAGGGATGTGGTCGTTCATCCGGATCGGGAGGGCGGGCTGCATATGCTGGCCAGCCCGGTGAAGATTGACGGGAAACGCACCCCGGGCGTCCGGGCACCCAAACTGGGCGAACAGACCGGCACGGTGCTGGGCAAATGAAGTTGGAGGGGGTCAAGGTTCTGGACCTCAGCCTGTTCCTGCCGGGGCCGATGCTGACCCTGATGATGGCCGACCACGGAGCCGAGGTGATCAAGGTCGAGCCGGTCGGCGAGGGCGAGCCGACCCGCAATGTCGGCTATCGCACAGGCGGGGAAAGCGTCTGGTTCCGCAACACCCATCGCGGAAAGTCATCGATCCAGCTCAACCTGAAAGATTCTGACGATCACGGGGTCTTCATGGCGTTGGCGGCCGAGGCCGATGTGGTGGTCGAGGCGTTCCGACCCGGGGTGGCAAGGCGACTGGGCGTGGACTATGACGCGGTTCGGGCCGTCAATCCGGGCGTGGTCTATTGCGCCATCTCAGCCTTTGGCCAGGATGGCCCCTATCGGGATCGCCCGGCCCATGATGTGGCGATCCAGGCGCTGGCTGGCGTCGTTGCGCTGAATGAGGGGCAGGACGGACTGCCGGCCATGCCCGCCATGCCGGTGGCCGATTCCCTGGCCTCGCTGACGGCGCTGTCCGGCGTGTTGATGGCCCTGCTGAGGAAACGCGAGACCGGGCTCGGCGACTACCTGGACGTGGCCATGTTCGACAGCGTCCTAGCCTGGACGCCCAATGTCACCGGTCGAGTTTTTGCGACGGGCGAAGCCCCTGTGGTCAAGGATGAAAGGTCCTGGGGCGGCAATGCAATGTATGGGCTGTATCGCACCGCCGATGATCTCTGGCTGGCGCTGGGCGGGGCTGAGGTAAAGTTCGCCCGGAACCTGCTGACTCCGCTCGGTCGAGTCGATTTGGTGCCTCTGGCCGAACGGCCGCCAGGGCCGGAGCAGGAACCGTTGCGGGGGTTTCTTCGCGAGGCGTTCCTTGGTCGGACGCTGGCAGAATGGGAGGCCTGGTTCGCCGACAAGGACGTGTGCTGGGCCCCGGTGCGAAGCTTGAAGGCCGCTTTCGACGATCCGGCGCTGGTCGCCCGGGGGATGCTGGTCCGGGATGCGAACGGCCATGAGGTGGTCGGGACGCCGATCCGGTTCCGCGAAGAGCCTGCGGTGATCAACCCGGTTGTCCCGGGCCTGGATGGTCAGGGCTCGGCGATCCGGGCGCGGCTGAAGTCCTAACCCTCCCGTCGATACTGCATTGAATAGACGAACCGGCCGCCGGGGTGGAGCGAGTCCGAGGCCAGGATCAGTGTGTCGTCGTCATGATAGCGGCGCAGGGTCCGGAGTGCCGCACCGCCCGGTTCGGCCTTCAGTCGCGTGGCATCGGCGGACGACAGAAGTTCGGCGGTGATTTCCTGATCGATCCGGCCGGCCGCGACGCCGAACCGTTCGTCCAGCAGGGCGTGGACGGAACGGCCGTCGCCGAGTTCGCCGGCCAGGCCGGTGAAGGGTTGGGGCAGGTAGATGCGTGACAGGGCCAGGGGCAGGGCCTCGGCGATGCGCAGTCCGTCCACAACCAGCCATATCCGGTCGGTATCGCCCCCGATCCGCCGGGACTCGGCGTCGGTCAGGCGTCGCTGTTCCTGGGTGAGGACCGTCAGCCGCGCGGTCTGGGCGTATTGAAGTAGCTCGTCCACACCGCCCAGTGGCTGGACATAGGCCTGGGGGGTCGCCGCAGCGATGACGGTGGTGCCGGCACCGCGGCGGCGCTCGATCAAGCCCGCCTCGGTCAGCAGCCGGATGGCGTCTCGGGCAGTGTGGCGCGACACGGCATGTGTCTGGGCCAGTTCCAGCTCCGGCGGCAGCTGGCCGCCCACGGGATAATCACCCCGCGCGATGGCAGTGCGCAGGGTGTCGGCCAGTTGGCGATAGCGAGGGGAGGCCATGAGTGCTTCCTACATCGTCCGCCGCATCGCCGACCAGTCAGCGTCTAGCCGGTCGCGATGGGACGGGGCGGCAACGGAAATCAAGGCCTCGGCCCGGGCGTCTATGGACAGGCCGCGCAGGTCGGCAACGCCATGCTCGGTCACCACCACGACAGGATCGGCCCGACCGATCGACGGCGGGTCCGGGAGGCGGGGCAGGATGCGGCCGACGGTCCCCCCCTTCGTGGTGGAGGGTAGGGCAATGATGGGGACGCCGCCTTCACTGGCCCAGGCTCCGCGCAGGAAGTCGATCAGCCCGCCGGCCCCGGACATCTGCCGACCTCCCATCCATTCTGCGTTGACTTGACCAAACAGATCAATCGTGATGGCCGAATTAACCGCGATGAACCGGGGGGTTGCCGCCAGGGTGGCGATACCGTGGGTGGTTCCCACTGGGCGGAAGCGCACCCTGGGATCATGCGCGAGGCGGGCGTAGAGGGCGGGCGAGCCGAGGGCTACGCCAGTGGTCACCGCCTCGACGGCATCCCGGTCGAGCAGGCCGGCCAGCGGCTCCGTGACCATGCCGGAGTGCAGGCGAAGGCCGCGGCGGTCGCCCAGGGCCGCGAGGGTGGCGACGCCGATCTTGCCCAGGCCCGTCTGGACGGTTGCGCCGTCAGGGATCAGGGCGCCGACACGGGCCGCGATGGCAGCGCTGACGGGATCGATCGCTCCGGCGCCATAGCCGGGCAAGGGGCTGTTCGCCACGACGATGATATCGAAGGAATCGAGGGGCAAAGTCGGCCCGTCGCGGACAGCGGGCATGGCCGGATTGATCCAGCCGATGCGGAATCGGGTCGCCTCAAACACGGCCGGGCTGAAGTCGGCGGCGACGCCGAGGCTGCAGCGCCCGCCCGCACCTGGGGGCGCGATGGCAAAAACACCCGCGTCGAACCGCTGCCGGGAAAGACGATGCCAACTCTGTGTGTAGGTCAGGGACGAGAAGGACAGCCGCCCGGCCGCGAAACTGTCGCGCCATTCGGGGGCCAGGAAGATCGCACTGGCGCGCGCGTCGGGGTGGATGCCGGCCCAGTCGGTATGATTGACGCCGGGAATCCAGACGCCCTCGAAGGTCAGGCCGGCCGCAGCCTCGGGTCGCCGCGACAGGGCGTCGGCGAAGGGCAGCGGTTCACCCGCGCAGCCCGGAACGAAGACCCGCCCGCCGTCCGGCAAGGCGCAGCGAAGGGCGTCGAGCGCCGAGTCCATCGTTGTGGTGTTCATGCCGCGTCGTCAGTTCCTGACTTGACCGTATCGGGTCGGGGACGCGATATAGGCATATGTCCGGACAATTGTCCTCCATCACCGAACGACTGGTGTTTCGCCTGTCAGAACCGGTCTCGCCGGAGGACCGGGCGCGGGCGCGACTGCATCTGCTGGACTGGGCCGGGTGCGCCGTTGCCGGAGCGCGCGAGCCGGACTGCGGACGGGTTCGCAGACTGGGGCAGGGCGAAGGCGTGGGACCCTGCCGGATCATTGGCGGTGGCAGGGTCGGTCCGCAGGCGGCGGCCTTGGCCAATGGGCCGGCCGGGGCAATCCTGGAGATGGACGATGTCGACCGGCGGGCCCTGCTCCATCCCGGGCCTGTGGTCATGCCCGCCGTGCTGGCGATGGCCGAGGCGCGGGGAACAATCGAGGCGGACGCCGTGCTGGACGCCATTGTGCGCGGCTATGAGGCGATGATTCGCATCGGCCGGGCGGCGGGGGCGTCGCACTACCGGTATTTCCACCCGACCGGCACCTGCGGTGGTTTCGGCGCGGCGGCGGCGGTAGCCAGTCTGCTGGAACTGAATGCTGAGCGCACAGCCTGGGCGCTGGGGCTGGCGGGTCAGCAGGCGTCGGGTCTGTGGCGCGCCCGCCATGAGCCCGGCTCGGTCAAGGCCCTGCATGACGGACGAGCCTCGGCCAACGGCCTGGCCTCGGCCCTGCTGGCGCGCGACGGCTTTCGCGGGCCGCTTCGCGTGCTGGAGGGCGAGCAGGGGTTCTTTCAAGGCATGGCTCCCGAAGCCGATCCCGAAGCCGTTCTGGCTCCAGGCTCCGGTTGGGCGATTCACGATGTCAGCTTAAAGCCTCACGCGGCCTGTCGTCACGCCCACCCGGCCATCGATGCGGCGCTGGCATTGCGGGACCGCCTTGGCGACCGGCCCGACACGGTCGTGGTCGAGACCTATCGCGACGCGGTCCTGTTCTGCGACAGACCGGAACCGAGGACCCCGGCTGAAGGCAAATTCTCGCTCCAGCACAGCGTCGCCGTTGCGCTGATCCACGGCGATGCGGGCCTGGCGCGGTTCGAGTCGGAAGCGCTGGTCGATCCCGCCGTGGTGGCGCTACGGTCGCGGGTCAGGGTCGAGCCGGTCGGCGACCTGACCGCCGCCTATCCCGGCCGGTTCGGGGCGCGGATGGTCGCGACGTGCGGCGGCGTTCGACACCGTGCCGAGGCGCTTGAAGCCCTCGGTGATCCTGAAAATCCGTTGTCGCCGGACGCGGTTCGCGCCAAGGCGGCGACCCTGATGGCCTGGGGCGGTATGGCTCCGGCCGATGCGGATCGGCTAATGGGTGTGGTGGAGGGTCTGGGCCTGACGACGAGCGTGGCTGACCTGTCCGCCGCCCTGCCGGGAACGGCAGCATGAGCCTGTCCCGTACACTCGCCGAACGCGCTCTGGCCCTGAGCTGGGCGGATATAGACCCCGTCGCGCGGGAGGCGACCAGGATCTTCCTGCACGACAGCCTCTGCGTCGGCGCGGCCGGAGCCAAGGCCCCGCTGGCCGACGCTGTGCTGGCCGCCGCGACACGCTGGGGCCAGGGGAACGATTGCAGGGTGCTGGGGCGGTCAGGCGTGACCCTGCCACAGCCGTCGGCCGCCTTCGTCAACGCCTTCCAGATCCATGCCCAGGAGTTCGACTGCGTCCATGAGCCAGCCGTGGTCCATCCGATGGCGACGGTCGGGGCGGTGGTTCTGTCGGAAGCGGACCGGTGCTCGGCCGACGGTGATCCCGTCGCTGGCGAGCGCCTGCTGGTCGCGCTCGTCGCCGGGGTCGAGGTCGCAGCGTCCCTGGGTCTGTGCGCGACCACGCCGCTGAAATTCTTCCGGCCGGCCACGGCCGGTATCTTCGGCTGCGTCGCCGCCCTGATCTCGCTGCGGCGGCTGCCGGTTGAGACCGGCGTGGCGGCCTTCGGCTATGCCCTGGCCTTCGCTTCGGGGACCATGCAGGCCCATGCAGAGGGTAAGCCCGCCCTGCCGATCCAGATCGCCAACGCCGCGCGCGCCGCCGTCATGGCTGTTGATCTGGCGCAGGCGGGCCTGCCGGGACCGGAGGCCTCGATTGAGGGGCCATTCGGCTATCTGACCCTGTTCGAGACCGCCCACGACCTGACGCCCCTGACCCATCCGGCACCCGGGTTCCGGATCAGCGAGGTCAGCTGGAAACCCTTCCCGACCGGCAGAGCCGCCCATGGCTGTATTGTCGCCCTGCAAACGCTGATGACCGACCACGGCCTGACTGTCGCCAGTCTGGCCGATGCCGTCTATTGCGCCCCGCCGCTTATCCAGCTCCTGGTCGGGCGCCGTCCTGCGCCGGACATGGCCCCGGCCTGGGCGCGACTATGCCTGGCCTGGCTGGGTGCCGTGGTCCTGACCCGCGGGACGGTCGGTCTGGGTGACTTCATGGCCGAACGCCTGTCCGATCCGACGCTCTTGGCCCTGGCCGAGCGCATCCGGGTTGAGCCGGATTACAATCCCGACCCCGCCGCCTTCACCCCGGCCACCCTGACCGTGACCCTGACCGACGGGCGGGTGCTGACCCACACCGTGACCGCCCACCTGGGTGGCCCGTCTCAGCCGCTTACGCGCGACCAGCATCTGGCCAAACAGGCGGCCTGCCTGGAATTCGTCGGGCTGGGCGAGAACGCCGGGGCTGTCGCCGACATGATCGACCGGTTTGAAGCCCTGACCGACGCGGCTGAAATCCTGCCTCTTCTCGGAACCCGCCCATGACCGACAACCACCGCACCTATTGGGACGAGATCGATTTTGCGGCCATCGCCCGCGATCATCCAATCGGCGACCCGTTCGTGAAAATGGTCACCTCCATCAGTCGCGACGAACTGCGCGCCCGTCAGGAGGTCCTGTTCGCCCGCTGCGTCGAGAGGGCCTGGAAGACCGCCTTCTATCGCCGGCTGTGGGGGGCGGCCGGGATTGCGCCGGGCGACATCCGCTCGCTTGACGATCTGCCTAACCTGCCCGTCTTCGACAAGTCCGACATAATGAAGTCGCTGGAAATCGCGCCGCCGTTCGGGGATTTCGCGGGCTTCGAATCCTACCCTGAGGACAAACGCCCGCCAGTCATCTTCCACACCACGTCCGGCACGACGGGCCAGCCGCAGGTGCTGTTGTTCGGACCCAGGAGCCGCGAGATCCAGAATCTGCTGCTGGCGCGGCTCTATCGCTGGCAGGGCTTGAGGTCGGGCGACGTGGTCCACTCCGTCTATGGCCACGGCATGATCAACGGCGGTCACTATGTGCGTGAAGCTGTGACCCACTGGACCAGCGCGATCTTCATGTCGGCGGGCACCGGAGTCGAGACCCGCTCGGCCCAGCAGGTCGAGCTGATGAAGACCTTCGGCGCGACGGCCGTCGTCGGCTTCGCCGACTATATCAAACGGCTGGCTGAGGTGGCGCGTGAGGCCGGGCTTGTGCCCGGCGTGGATATCCCCGTGCGGATGATTTCGGGCCATATGGGCCGTGAGGACAAACAGGCCCTGTCGGACGCCTGGGGCGGGGCGGAGTGTTTCGACTGGTACGGCGTCGGCGACACCGGCTGTATTGCGGGCGAGGGACCCGATCGTGACGGCCTCTATGTGATGGAGGACGCCCAGTTCCTCGAGGTCTGCGACATCGACACCGGCAAGCCTGTGGCAGACGGTGCGCTAGGCGACATGGTCGTGACCTGTCTCTACAAGGATGACCTTTATCCGATCATTCGCTTCAACACCCACGACGTGACCCAGACCATCACCCGGCCCTCGTCGATCGGCGCGGCCTTCCAACGGATCGAGGGGTTCCTCGGACGGTCGGACAATATGGTGAAGGTGCGCGGTATCAACATCTTCCCCCAGGCCATCGGTCCAATGCTGGACGAGGCCCCGGAATTCGTAGGCGAGTTCGTTTGCAAGACGCGCCGCGACGCCGCCGGGCGCGACACCTTCGTGGTGTTGGCCGAGGCGACGGCACCCGGCGACCCGGCCCTTGCGACGCGGTTCGGCGAAATCCTTAAACGCAAGATCGGGATCGAGGTAGCGGTGGAACTGGTTGGCCGGGGCGAGACAGCGGCGCTGACGGGGATCGATACCCGCCAGAAACCGATCCGCCTGATCGACGAGCGGTTCGCCTGATGCGGTTTGCCGATCCGGTGGTCGAGGCGGGCGTGGTCGGGCTTTCGGCTGCCTTCGCCGACGGCCCGGCAACGCCCGATGCCGTGCTGGAGGTCTATCTGCAAAGGGTCCGGCGTCTCAATCCCACGATCCGGGCCTTTGTCGATCTGGACGTTGCTGGTGCGCGGATGGCAGCCAAGGCATCCGCCCATCGCTGGGTGTCGGGTATGCCCCTGTCGCCCCTGGACGGCTGCGTGATCGGGGTGAAGGCGAACATTGCGGTAAAGGGCCTGCCCTGGACCGCAGGCATCGGGGCCTTTCGAGATCGGATCGCCGACCGCGACGCGGCTTGTGTGACCCGGCTGCGCCGAGCCGGGGCGATCATCCTGGGGACCCTCAATATGGAGGAAGGTGCGCTCGGGGCGATCACGGACAATCCGTGGTTCGGGCGCACAGACAATCCATGGCGAGCCGGCTTTACGGCCGGCGGTTCGTCGGGCGGATCGGGTGCAGCCGTGGCGGCCGGCCTGTGCGCGGCCGCGCTCGGGACCGACACCATGGGATCAGTGCGCATCCCCTCGGCCTATTGCGGGGTGTTCGGACTCAAGCCCCGCTATGGTTCTGTGCCTGAAGAGGGGGTGACGCCCCTGTCGACCAGCCTGGACCACGTCGGTGTCCACGCCCGATCAGCGCAGGACTGCGCGCTTGTTCTGGACGTGATCGGTGATCCGGACCCGGCCGCGCCGTCGGCGACCATGGCGGTTCTGGACGTAACGACATGCGCGACGCTGTCGGATGACACGCGGGCCGCCTTCGATGCGCTGGTCGTTCGCGCGAAGTGCGCTGGGCTGGTCGAGGGGGTCGTGGCGCTGGATATGGACCTGGGGCGGCTTCGGCGTCGAGGTCTGCTGATCTCGGAGGTCGAGGGTATGGCCGTCTTTGGCGACACGATGGAACAGCGGCCGGATGGCTTTTCCCACGCCTTCACCGACCTGTTGAAGTGGGGTGCCGCGCAGCCGTCGGGAAAGGTCGCCGAGGCACGCGGCGAAATCGCGACCGGCCGAGCGCAGGTCGAGCGGCTTTTGGGAGACCGCATCGGTCTGCTTTGCCCGACGACCGGCGCGCCCGCCTTCGCCTTCGGCGATCCGATTCCTGCAGATCAGGCCGATATCACCTGCTTGGCCAATCTGGCGGGCTTGCCGGCCGTGGCCTTCCCGATCGGATTGTCGAAAGAGGGCTTGCCACTGTCGGCGCAGATCATCGGGCGCCGGTCGGTCGACATCCTGTCGCTGGCGGCAAGGCTGGCGACGCCGTTGGGCGCGCCTTCGGGTCTGGCCTAGCGGTAGGGAAACACCGGCGTGCGCTTGGTCAGGAAGGCATCGCGTCCTTCGCGGAAATCCTCGCCCTCGACAGCCTCGATCAGCCAGCGAGCGGTCAGGTCGGTGTCGCCCGTTTCGCCGTCTGCGATCAGTTGCACGATCCGTTTGGCCCGCCGCGCGGTCCACTGACTGGCCGCAACGATCTGTGCGGCCTTGTCGGCCACAGCCCTTTCCAGGGAGTCCGGTGCATGCAGCGCATCCACCAGCCCGATCGCCAACGCTTCGTCTGCCTGGACCAGCCGCCCGGTGAACAGGATATCCTTGGTCCGCGACAAGCCGACCGCCTGCACCAGCCGGCGGGTATCCGGCAGGGAGTAAACCAGCCCCAGCTTTCCGGGCGTCAGTGCAAGCCGCACGTCGGTCGCGGCGATCCGCACGTCGCAGGCCAGGGCCAGGCCCAGTCCACCGCCCACGCAGGCCCCCTCGATATGGGCGAGGGTTGGTTTTTCGAACGCCGCCAGAGCTTCCATCGCTTCGCCGACGCGGTCGAAATAGGCGCGTGTGCTTTCGGGCGTCGCATAGACGGTTTCGAACTCGCTGATGTCGGCGCCCGCCGCAAAGGTGCCGCCCGCGCCGCGCACCACCAGAACCTTGGCTGTCTGATCGGCTGCGACGCTTGCCAGAAGGCCCGGGATGGCAGTCCACATGGCCAGGGTCAGAGCATTTTTCTTTTCAGGCCGGTTCAATATCAGGGTGGCGACGCCATCCAGGATTTCGACCTTTAGATCATCGCGCATCTCGTCATCCATAAAGGGTCTTTCGGATCAAATGGTCTAAGCTTATACCATTTGCCAAGGGCAGATTGTGCCTCTGGAGATGGAGTGACGACGATGAGCGGAATTCGCGAAGGTATGCCGTTGCTGGCCAGGCACGCCGGAGAATGGGAAGGCGAATACATCCACGTCGACACGGAAAACAATATCATCGACCGTCACCGGTCGCGCCTCCAGTGCAAATTCCCCGACAATGGGCCTTTCGCCTATTATCAGATCAACAGCTATTTCTGGGACGATGGTCGCAGCGAGGAACTCCATTTCCCCGCCACCTATCGTGACGGCCAGATCTGGTGGGACACCGACCGGATCGAGGGCCGGGCGTGGGAGGTCGACGCGCGCACTGTTTGCCTGACCTGGACCCGCAAGGACATGCCCGGCGCGTACCTTTACGAGATGATCCAGCTGTCTGCAGATGGAAACGACCGCGCCCGAACCTGGCACTGGTTTGAGGACGACAAGCTTTTCAAGCGCACCTGCGTCAAGGAACATAGAGTCGGGTGATTTCTCGCCGCGCAGATGTAATCGCTGTTGTGGCAGCGCAAGCATCCTCAGTGGGCGGGGCAGCGACCCATGCTGCCATTTCGGCAGATGCACGCAGCTCAGGACAGCCGCAGCATCATCGCGAACAGCTACCCTGTATGGTTCGCAGGTTGATGCCGATGCGGGTCGCCTCAGGGCTCGCCCAAGCATAGCTGATCGCAGGCGTGTCCCGTTCGGTGTGAACATATAGCGTGAGGGCATCGGCATTCGGACCGGAGGGCCAGCGGACATTTCGCATTCGGAAGCCAAAGGTGCGGGGCGTCGTCTCGTCGGTCGTCACCCAGACCTCCCCGCCCTGATCGCGGATGGCCAGATCGCGGGCATAGAACCAGCCTTCCTGCGGGGCCTGCCGCGGCACGGCCAGCCAGCAGGTGAAGGCGGTGGCGCGGCGTAATTGGTCCGGAATGAGGGCGGCGGTCCTGTACGGATCATGGCCATTGTCATCGACGACGCTCTCCGCGCTCCAGAACTGGTCGGCGGTCAACAGCAGGTCTGCTTTCACGGTCAGCATCTCTCCTGACCGCGATCGAATGTGACAGGCCCCCGGTTCGATCCAGCCGCTGAATTGCTCCGCCTGACGGCGCCAGTATATCTCGCAGCCGTCATTGTGCCTGAAGGCCTCGCGGGTCAGGACGGCCAGCCGGGCCAGCCGGCCGTCGACCGGGGCCAGGGGCGCAGCGTCGAGAGGCGTGAAAATGTCCATGCGAATGGCCATCTTCGCGGCATCTACGGACAGGACATAGACCCTCTGGCGCGCCAGAACGGCCGGGTCGTTGTCGCGATACTGCTGTAGATAGAAGGCGTTCGGCCCAAGCGCCGGCACATTGGCGGGCTCAAGGCTCCAGTGGATACGCCCCGGTGCGCTCTCCTCCGGATAGGCAAGTTCCGTCGCGAAATTGACCTGTTCGGCGTTGTCCCATTCGCCCGGCAGCCAGTCGAGAAACCGGGCGAAATCTCGGTCCAGCACCCCCAGCGAAAAGGGAGCTTGGGGCGGATCCCTCGCCGCCGCCGGTCCGGCCACAAGGGCCAGACCGGCGGCAAGCCACGCGAACGATGTTCGCATCAGAAGCGGGCGCTGAGGGTCACCCCATACGTGGACAGTTGTCCGGGTGTGACGCCGAAGGCGCGGGGACGATCGCCGGATGGCGACACGGGAGCCGGGAAGTCGACGTAGCGCAGCACGCCTTGGGGGGCGTCGTCGTCGCCGACGTTCTTGCCCCAGACGACTACCCGGATGTTGTCGTTCTGCATGCCGAGTTGAAGGTTGACCCGCGTTGAGGACGGGACGGTGATGTTGTTATGGACCTGCTCAAAGAATTCGCCGCGATAGGTAACGTCGATGGCCGCGAACGGTGCCCAACCTCCCTGCATCGCGTCGCCGTCCCAGCGGAGACCGGCGCTGCCAAGGTTGCGCGATACCAGCGGCGGACGGTTGCCGGCGATGCTGCCAGCAGCGCGGCAGCCGGGGCGGTCGAGGTTCACGGCCGACCCGGTCTTGCAGGCCGAACCGAGACGCAACACAGCCTGATCCCCGTCCACGCCTTCCGTGATTTCGGCGTCGATGTATGAATAGGCGAACTGCGCCGACAGGTTGTCGGTCAGCCGATAGGCGCCCTCCAGTTCAATGCCTTTCAACTCGGTGGTGCCGATATTGGCACGGTAACTCTGAACCGCTGTCAAAGACTGGAATGTATTGGTCAGGACTTGGTTGTCATACGTATTGAAATAGATACCTGCATTCAGGTAGTCGAAGCCGAACAGACGGGTCTTGGCCCCAATCTCGTAGTTGGAGAGGGATTCTTCGTCATAGGTCGTGACAGGTGCCGTGGGATCGTTGAACCCGCCCGGTGAGTTGCCCTCGGCATACTGGGCATAGAAGGTCAGTTCGTTCGACGGTTCCCAGGTCAATGTAACGCGGGGCAAGGTGTTCTCGAACGACGCAGATCGGGTGCCGGGCGTGCCAACGACGGCGTTTGGGTTGGGGCTGCGCAGGGTCGGGAACACGGAAGCATCGAAATATTGTGACGCGACATAAGTCTGGTTGGTCGAGGTGATATCGTCGATCTGGTGACGCAGTTCTGCAGACACCGTAAGGCTGTTGGTCAGGTCGAAATCCACACTGCCGAACCAAGCTTCGGTCTCGACCTCGTTGATGGCGGCCAAGGTGTCGAGACCGACTTCCGTTGCTTCGAGGTATTTGGGCAGAGGACGGTTTTCGTCCTGGGCGGTGTAGTAACCTAGGCTGAAACGGAAGCGATTCTCGCCAGGGCTGGATATCCGAATTTCGTGAGTGTCGGTGTCCCGCTGAGATGCCGCTGTATCATAAAAAGGCGAGCGCGAGCAAAGCCGGTTAGCGATAGGAATGAAGGGGCAGCCCGCACCCAACAGGAAGAAATCGCGTGCGTCGTACGTTCCGTCGTAGCCCGAGACTTCGTACACCTCGTTGCGCCCGCCTTGGTAGGACAGGACATAGCCAGAACCCATGATATCCCAGTTGGCGTCGGCGAGCCAGCGGTCGGCGTCGCGTTCGAGACCCGGGACCAAGATCTTGTCTGTGTTCAGGGCATAGCTCGCCGGTGTCGGAATGGTCCCGCAGTAGTAGGCGCGCGTCGCCAGGAAGCAGTTGTTGGCGGTTGAAGGCTGTAGGGCAATCGGGAAGTGCGAGTCCCGATCTTCATTGTGAAAATACCGGAGTGAGGCGTCGAAGTCGCCAGCCTGGAAGAACACGCCGCCGTAGTAGCCTGCGGAGCGCTCGCTGCCGAGCCTCTCCATCCGCCCAGCGGTATTCTGGTACTGGCCTTCTATCTCATGCTGGGTAAAACCAAACATGGCACCAAAATTCTCGGTGATCGGACCCGACACATTGCCGCTGATATCAATCAAATTGTCGCTACCGGCGGACATGCTGATGCGTCCGCTAATCTGGTCGGAAGGCCGGCGGGTCACGATATTGATTGCGCCTGACAGGGTGCCGCGGCCGAACACGGCGGACTGCGGACCCCGAATGACTTCGACACGTTGCGCGGAGTCGAGGTCCAAGGTTGAGAAATCCCCAAACCATGGGATGCCGTCCAGGAAGATCCCAACCTTGCCGTCACCGGTCAGGATGTTGGATGCACCCCGGATTATCGGGCGATCGCCATCGCGACCGAAGGCCTGCTGCAGCTGAACGCCGGGAGTATACAAGGCCACATCGGCCAAGTCTTCGATTTGGCGATCCCGCAGCGCTTCTTCAGTGAATGCGGTGACGGCGATGGGAACGTCCTGCAGCGCTTCTTCGCGACGACGGGCAGTTACAACGATGTCATCAAGGGCGCCCACTTCGGGATCGCTGCCCACGGCCTGCTGGGCTGCGGCTGGCAGGGCGGCGGGCATCAGGGCGGCGAAAGCTGCTCCCGACAGAATGGCTGCGCGACTGAATAAAGCGGTCCTGCTGCTCGACATCGTTCTTACCCCTCCTAAGGTCGAATGATATACTTTTAGATCATTCGACTATGGGCGGTGCAATCCAGCCGTCAATGCCGGAGTGTCGTTCGGTCCAGATTTTCCGGCCCAGCTTCTTGAAACCGTAACCCGTAGAACACGGTGAACGGTGATCAGATCACCCCAGCGTCAGCCAGTTTCTCTATTACTGCCCGCTGTCGCTGGGCATAGAATGCGGGAGTGGGGATCGTGTGGCCGCCCGCTCCGTCCGATAGTGTATTACTTGGCGCGATATCAATGTCGGCGTAGGCTTGGCTCCACAGCCGCATAGGCTGTCGCGACAGAATGTTCGGCATTCCAGGGCGGCGGCGATAGCGACGCAAGGCCCCGATGTCGATCTCGGCATAGCCGGCCATGCTCTCGCCGTAGCCAGCCTCCGCCAAGATCAGACCGCGATAGTCGATGACCTTGGATGAGGCATCAGTGGATGCCCTCGGGATGGCGATGCCTTCAATGCCAGCTGAGTTGGCGCTCACGAGATAAGCCAGGTTCTCGATGGCCCTGGCTTGTTTGGCGACATTCTTGGGCGTCGCGACAGCCGCCGCGATCTCGCTGGAAGAGTGGACAAAAAGTTCGGCACCGCGGACGGCATGCGCGCGCGCGATTTCGGGGTAGAGAATTTCCTCTGACGCGATCGCAGAAAGCCGTCCGATCTCGGTGTCCGCGACGGGAAACACACCGTCCAAGCCGTAACGCGCCACATACTGATCCCAGACGTCATAGGGACTGGGACCGAATAGGGTGACCAACCGACGATAACGCAGAATAACCTGACCCGCAGGCGCGATAATGAAGGAGCACTGGAAATACAGACCGGGGAAGTGCTGGTCAGTTTCATAGGCATTGCCAGCCAAGAATACGTCGTGGGCCCGCGCGACTTCTCCCAGCGCCCGGTATTCGCCGCCATCGACCGCCAGGGCGGCCTTTTCGGCCCAGACGGGCGCTGCTTCGCCCATAGGGAAGCCGGTCAGGAAATATTCGGGGAGGACAACCAATCTGACGTCGGGCCCGATGAATCGTTTGGAGGCGGCAATCTGGGCACCGATTCGGCGGATGGCCTCCGACATTCGAGGGCGGCTTGAGCCAGCGTCGGCGTCGCCGTTGACGGCGAAGCAACTCGTCTGCAAAGCCAGGGCAATATAGGGCGACGGGTCAGACATTGCGTGCTCCATGCGTATCGGCCTATGCCTAGCGCGAACCCGGTTGGTATAGGAATAGGTCAATTGCCGGACGGTAGCCCTGACATTGAGAGCTTCAACCCCGAGCTGTTGAACGGCGACCTTCCGACGCCTCTGTATCATCAGATTTATTTGGTGCTGCGCGAACGGATCCAGTCGGGGGAGTACGTGGCGGGGAAGACGTTGCCTGGCGAGCAGGAGTTGGCCCGTGCCTTCAAGGTATCTCGCATCACTGTGAAGCGCGCTCTCAACGAACTGGCCGCCAACAACCTGGTCACACGCCATCGGGGACGGGGCACTATCGTTGCGACGGGAGCGGTGATTCCCATGGTGTCGGGCTCGTTTGAGACCCTGATTTCCAGTTTGCGTTCGATGGGACTGACGACTGACGTTGAACTCTTGGAAGTCTCGGACGAAGCGGCTGATACGCTTGTGGCGGGAAGGCTGGGATTGGAACCAGGTGCGCCGGTACAGCGGGCTGTGCGTTTGAGAAAGCTTCAGGGCGAGCCGTTTTCGTATCTGACCACCTATGTCCCGGCGGCCATCGCCGAAGGATATTCGATCGAGGAGTTGGGCTCCACGCCGCTGTTGATCCTGCTCGAGCGGGCCGGGGCGGGAGCGGTTGAGGCCGAGCAGTGGATTACCGCCACCTCGGCTTCGCCGGCTATTGCCATGTGCCTTGACGTCCCGTCGGGCTCGGCGGTCTTGAAGATCGAAAGGATCATGATCGGGACTGATGGCGCGCCCGTGCAAATGATTGTCGGTCATTACCGTCCTGATCGTTTCCAGTACCACATGAGATCCCAGCGCCAATCGGTTACGGACGGCTGGACCTGACTGCAAAACAGGCTTGCAAAGCTGGTTCCGGTCAAATGATATAGAAATAGATCATTTGTGGACGCTGACTTGACCAACGCGACCCTCCTGCTGCTGTGCCTTCTGATCCTGGCCTCTTGGCTGGAGGGTGATTTCCTCTCGCTTGCTGCCTCGTTTCCTGCTGCCGATCCGAGCAGGGAACGTGCGGTGATGTGGCAGTCCGAGGTTCACGCGCCGGCAATCCGACAGACCAGCGCCGATGAACAGATTGACCGCTCGCTCGCCACGCCTCGCTCACCTGCGGTGTCGCAGAGGGTGCTGATCAATGCCGCAGCCGTTCCCGGTGCCAGGAAACACGCATGACAACAGTCGACGCCCAAATTCGCTCAGGGCCGGCGGAGTCTCTTATCGCCACCTTGGGCGACCAGGTCGTCAGCAAGGACCCCCGCCTGCTGGAGCTCTATGGCCAAGACATCTGGACGGTCGGTCGTCGCCCGGTCGCAGTCCTGAGTCCGGCCGATACCTTAGACCTTTCGCGTGCCTTGGCCGCCTGCGATCTGTTGGGCCTGGCTGTGGTGCCGAGAGGTGGAGGCATGAGCTATACTGGCGGCTACGCCTCGGACGCCGGACCCGTGGCCCTGATCGACCTGACGCGCATGAACCGGGTTCTGCACGTGGACGCTCAAGCCATGACGGTGACGGTCGAGGCGGGTTGCACCTGGAAAACTCTGTGGGAGGAACTGAAGGCTCAGGGCTTGCGGACACCGTTCTGGGGTCCTTTGTCGGGTGTGTCCTCGACCATCGGCGGCGGGCTGTCACAGCTGAATGCCATCTTCGGCGCGGGGCATTGGGGTACGACGTCCGAGAGTGTGGTTGGCCTGACGGTCGCCTTGGCCGACGGCCGCCTCGTCTCGACGGGTGCGCGCCGGAAGTCGGACGGCAGAGCCTTTTATCGTCACTATGGCCCCGACCTCACCGGCCTTTTCTGTGGCGACTGTGGAGCCTTGGGGGTGAAGGCAGAGATAACGCTGCGATTGATGCGCAGCCCGGCCCATGAGGCACACGGTTCCTTTGCCTTCGACGACGCGGCCCGGGCTCTTTTGGCCACTGCCGAGATCAGTCGTGCGGGCGTTGCCGCGGACATGTACGGATTCGACCCCGCTCTTTCGACCATGCGACTCAAGCGGGCCTCCCTGCTTCAAGGGGTCAAGGCGTTGGGAGCTATCGCGGTCTCGGGCGGCGGGCTGATGAAGAACATGGCCGCCGCAGCCCGCACCGCAGTCGCGGGACGAGGGTTTCTCGGGCCGAGTGACTGGTCAATTCATCTAACGGCCGAGGGGCGCTCGCCGGTCGGAGTCGACGAAGATGTCGCCGAGGCTCGGCGCATCTGTCTTGGCTTGGGCGGTCGTGAGGTCGAGGCATCCATCCCCCGCGTGGTGCGCGCCAGTCCCTTCACGCCCCTAAACAATATTCTGGGGCCAGACGGCGAGCGGTGGGTACCGGTGCACGGTATCGTTGCCCTTCAGGACGCCCTAGCCGCCCATGAAGGCGTCTCAGCCTTGTTCGAACGGCTGGCCGACCGGTTCACTGCAGGCGGCGTTCAGACCGGGATGATGCTGACCGCGCTATCGACCAATGCCCTGTTGGTCGAGCCGGTGTTCGTCTGGCCTGAGGCGCGGGGAGCTCTTCACGATGCCACGGTTGAGCCGGGCGTGCTGGCGAAGCTGCCGCGCTATGCTGAAAACCCTCAGGTCACCGAACTCGTGGCTGAGGCGCGGGCAGGGGTGGTGGCGGCCTTCACCGCTATCGGCGCGGCTCATTTCCAGATCGGCCGAACCTATCCCTGGCTCGACAGCCTTGACGGGCCTGCGCGCGCTCTCATCCGGGCAGTGAAGGCCGAGCTGGATCCCAAGGGACGCATGAACCCTGGAGTACTGGGCCTGTGAGCGAGATCACCGCCCGTGATCCCCGGACCGGTCGGATCGACTGGCGTGGAGCCGCCGCCGATGCAGGCGAGATCGCCACGATCGCGGCTCAGTTGCGGGCCACGCAGCCGACTTGGGAGGCGAAGGGGCCGTCCACGCGCCTGGAAATCCTGCGCGCTTTCGGCCGGGCCTTGGACCGCCATTCGGGACCGATCGGCGAGGCGTTGGAGGCCGACACGGGGCGGCGTCGCATCGCCCGGCTAGAGATCGACAGCGTGATCGGTTCGATCGAGGGCTGGGCGCGGGTGGTTGCAAACGACGCTGCGCCGGACTGGGTGCCTGGGCGCGGTCTGCCGTCGGTGCGCCACACAGCGGCGTGGAAGCCCTATCCCCTGGTCGGGGTCGTCAGTCCGTGGAATTTTCCGCTGTTGCTGGGCATGATTGACGCGGTTCCGGCTCTGCTGGCGGGTTGTGCGGTACTGGTGAAACCGTCCGAGGTCACACCTCGGTTCATTGCCCCGGTCATGGCTGCGCTGGCAGAGGTTCCCGATTTGGCGGCCGTGTTCGCGACCGTCGTCGGCGACGGTGCGACGGGAGCGGCGGTGGTCAATGTCGCAGATTGCGTCTGTTTCACTGGCTCGGTGGCGACGGGGCGCAAGGTTGCGGTTCAGGCTGCGGGGCGGCTGATCCCCGCCTATCTCGAATTGGGCGGCAAGGATCCGCTGATCGTTCTGGACGGCGCCGATCTGGAGCACGCCACGGATGCGGCGTTGAGGGGATCTGTGCTGTCGACCGGGCAGGCCTGCCAGTCGATCGAGCGGATCTATGTCCAGAGGTCCATCCACGACGCCTTCCTGAACCGGTTGGTCGAAAAAGCCGAAGCCGCGCGTCTGAACTGGCCGGACATCGGCTCGGGCCAGATCGGTCCAATCATCTTCAACAAACAGGCCGACATCCTGGCCGCCCAGATCGCTGACGCCCGTGCCCAAGGGGCACACATCCTGACCGGAGGCGAGATAGAGACGCATGGGGGCGGTTTCTGGCTACGGCCCACCGTGATCGCCGGGGTCACCCACGCCATGACCGTGATGCGCGAGGAGACCTTCGGGCCGATCCTTCCCGTTATGGCCTTCGACACGGACGACGAGGCCATCACCCTTGCCAATGACGGCGAATACGGCCTGTCCGCCGCTGTCTTCGCGAGGACGCTGGAGGAGGCGGAGGCGATCGGTCGGCGCATCGAGGCCGGGGCTGTTAGCCTCAATGACGCAGCCCTGACCTCCATTTTCTATGAGGCGGCCAAACAGGGTTTCAAGGCGTCAGGTTTGGGTCCGTCCCGTATGGGCGAGGACGGCTATCGGCGCTTTCTGCGTCGTCAGGCCCTGATCGCCAACACGGCCGCCCCCCTGCCGCTGGCCGCCTTTTCCGAAGAGGGTTCGAAATGACGCATCGCTTTAAAGCCGACGCCGCCGTCCGGGCGTTGACGCAGTCCGGGCGACCGGATCAGTGGCTGGAAATCGAGCCTCTCTGCGTCCCGTATCACACCGAGCCCGAAGACGGATTTGTGCTCCACAAAGGACTCCGCGGTGGCAGGCAGATCGGGTACGAGCCGATCGAATTGGACCGCAGATGATGCGCCGTCGGACGGTTCTGGCGGGTCTCGGGACCGTCGCGCTGGCGAGGCCGGCGCGCGGCCAGTCACGTGCTGATGTCATCGTGGTTGGTGCCGGGCTGGCGGGTTTGACGGCGGCGTTGACCCTCCAGGATGCCGGAGCCCGTGTCACGGTGCTGGAGGCTCAGGGACGACCCGGCGGGCGATTGCGCACAGAGAGCGGCGGCGGCCTGACGATCGACGTTGGGGGGGTCGAGGTCGGGCCTCACTATGCGCGGGTGCGTGCGCAGGCTAACCGCTTCGGGGTCGAAATCCGGCCGATCACGCGGCGGTTCGGCGGATTTGGCTATGCGATCGGCGAACGTCTGGTCTCGTCAGCCGATTGGCCGAGCAGCCCCGCGAACTTGACCGTTGGGCCTGAGCGGGAGATTGCGCCCGCTGCCCTGGAGGCCTGGCTGTTCCGACCGCTGTCACCGATCCGTACCGTCGACCAGGTTACTGACCCGGCGCTGGCAGCCTTCGACCGTGACGCCGCGTCATTGCTGGCAGAGGCCGGAGTCTCGAACGAGGCGATCCGGCTGATAGACCGATGGACCAATGCACCTTCGTTGCAGGGGTCGTCGGCACTGGGCCTGTTCCGCGAGGCGGCCCGCTCGCCCAACGCGCCGCCGCCGACCGGCCCGGAAGGTGCCGGCGAGATCGTCGGCGGCAGCGCGGTCCTGCCTAGCGCGATGGCGCATGCCTTGACCGTCCGCTACGAGACGTCCGTGGTCACGGTGTCGCAGACAGAGGGGAACGTTGAGGTCCGGTTGAGCGGCGGAGAGACGCTCAACGCCGGACACGTCCTCATCGCTGCCCCTCTGACCGCCGTCTCCCGCATCACATTTGACCCCCCGCTTCCGCCGGATCAGGCGGCAGCCGTCGCGGGGGCGGTTTATGCGCGTGTCACCCAGGTGCATCTGGTGCCCGAGGTACCGTTCTGGGACGACGATGGCCTGCCGCCCTCGCTCTATGTTGATGGGCCGCTGGAGAGGGTGTTTGCGGTTGAGACGGACAGGGGCGTTGAGCGTCTGGTCTGCTGGATCAACGGCGACGGTGCGATCCCGTGGGACGTCATGACCGATGACGACCGTGTGAGCTTCGCGATCGCCGAGCTGGCGCGGGTGCGCCCGGCTTCATCTGGAAAGGTGCGTGGGGCCTTTTCGTGGAGCTGGGCGGGTCCTCTGTCGGGTGGCATCCGCCATGCGCCGGGGCCGGGCGAGGTCTTGGGTGTCGGGACCGTTCTGGGCCGGGCTCACGGTCGGGTCCATTTCGCCGGAGAGCACGTGCGGCGTGAGGAGCACGGCATGGAGGCGGCCTGCGAAACGGGTGAGCGCGCGGCGCTCGCGATCCTTGCGATTTAGGATCTTCGTCTGGGCCTAATGGTATATTATTATACCATTTGATGTGAACGAAAAGCATCGCTACTTTGTTGTGGAAGGGAACCATTCGGATGCGTATTTTCTGCCTCTCGCTGTTGGCCGGATTGGCTTTGATGGTTTCGCCTGCGTCCACCGCTGCGCAGGGCTTCGACATGCGTAGCTTCAACGCTTTCGTCGATGCGCGTACTGGAACGGGAGAACCAGTCTACTGGTATTCGGTGGGGACGCTCAGGGCTTTTCCGTCCGGGGATTTGCTCGCCAACGTCGAGGGCTACGATACGTCAAGGTCCGATCGGCCCGATCCGCTGATTCCGGTGGCGCGGCAGTTCTCGCGCAAAATCTACATCTATCGTGACGCTGTGACGAACGAGGTGCTCCGTGAACGGAATGGCCTGGCGGTCACGCCTGTCGCCTACCCCTATCAGCTAATCTCCTACGAACTGACCGGGGACCGGCTGCAAACCTTCGTCGAGCAGGGCGCAGGTGAGCGGCTGCAACGGATCGGACCTGGCGACACCATGCAGGTGCGCATCATCGGCGATGCCTACGTCTTTACCGCGCCCCTGTTCCTGGACTTCCCTGGCGCTGGCGATGGCAGCCGCTATCAGGCGTTCGAGAATTATGACTTCTTCATTCAGGCATCCGGGGGGGCTTCCAATCCCAATCAGCTTTCGTGGGTGCGTTACGGCGATGCGCCCCCTTGGGCCGGCGGAGGGCCAACGATCATGCACCTGATCACCTGGCGCATTGACGCCTACGAAGATGTGCCCCGGACCCTGCGCGACTACATTGAGACCGATGCACCGCTGTGGCGCGTACCGCCGGAAGGTATTGATGAGATCCGACGGCTCCAGGCCGGGAGGCCGGGCGCATGACGGAGCTTCGGTTCGAGCCGACCATGATCCGGGAGGATCGCTCGGCGAGAGAAATCTATGATGAGGTGCGGGCCAATCCGGCCCGGCGCAGCTTCGGCTTCGGACAGCGCGCCGCCGTCGTCAACGTCGATTTCCAACAGGCCTACACCCGCCCCGACCTGTTCCCGAAATCCGCCTATGTGACGGACCCGGACCAAATTGCCTATGTAAACCGGATCAGCGACACAGCCCGTCCGGCTGGCTTGCCGGTGGTCTGGACCCGGGTCTGCTACAAGCCGGACGGCGGCGACGCAGGCGTCTGGGGCACGCGCACTGATACACCCGACAGTTTGCAGAACATCAAGGCCGGCTCGGAGCGCCACGCTTTCGATCCGCGTGTTCGCATCGACTGCGATGTGGATCTGGTGTTCGACAAACGTATGCCGTCGGCCTTCCACGAAACGCCGCTGCAAAGCTATCTGATCTGGCACCGGATCGACACAGTGATCGTGACGGGTGGCTCGACCTCGGGCTGTGTCCGCGCAACCGCCGTTGACAGCCTGTCACGGGGCTATCGCACCGTCGTTCCGGTCGAGTGTGTCGCCGATAAACACGAGAGCTATCACTTCGCCAACCTGACGGATCTTCTGCTGAAATACGCCGACGTGGTGTCTGCCGCCGAGGTTCTGGAACACCTGGAGCGCCGACCATGAATCGCCTGCTGATCCTGATTGTCTGCATCCTCGTCGGTGTGACGACGCCCATGCCGGCTTTTGCCCAGCGCGTGCCGGAAGCCGACCAGGTGCCGCTGGACTTCCGCCGCACCACCCTTGTGGTGCGCGACATAGAGGCATCGCTCGCCTTCTATCGTGATGCGCTTGGGATGGTGGTGACCTACGACAACTATATCCGAACCCCGCGTGAGGCGACGACGAACGAGGCTGCCGAGCGGTCGTTGCGGCTGGTCTTGCTGCGGGCCAACGATCCCTACATCGGGGTGATCGGCCTGATGCAGTATTTCAAGCCTGAAAGGCCCGAACGCCCGACCCGCGCCGACACGGAACTGCGCCCCGGCGATGTCGTGCTGGTGTTCAACATCCAGGATCAGGATACTGTGTTTGCCCGGGCCAGCGCTGCGCCCGGCGTCGTGGTCGGAGAGGCCCCGCATCTTGTCACCTATCCCGGCTATGGCGGCCAGGGTGTGATACGGGTCAATTTCGCTTCGGTCTTTGACCCGGATGGACACTATATCGAGTTGAACCAGGTCCTGGACGCCCTGAGCTATAGCCGAATCTTGGTGACGCGCTGACGGATCAAGCGGCGGCGACTTCGGCTTGAGAATTGAGCGACGCTGCTGTTTCCTCGATGCCGTCTTTGAATTTTATCCCATAGATCACCTTTGGCAAGAAGCTGGTTCCGTCAAGGCGT
>Ga0163151_10000960_pt1 | contig 50024 bp, 60 predicted proteins | sample OliLakLV19MP5IB2_FD_145596 | JGI IMG/M metagenome (GOLD analysis project Ga0163151, IMG submission 145596) | Freshwater microbial mat bacterial communities from Lake Vanda, McMurdo Dry Valleys, Antarctica - Oligotrophic Lake LV.19.MP5.IB-2 | ecosystem: Environmental > Aquatic > Freshwater >...
GGATCCGTTCCGTCCAAACGGCACCAAACCGGTCTTCTGCCGTGATTGCTTTAAGCCAGACACTGAGCGTATGGATCGTCCGTCGCCGGGCCGCTTTGAAAAGCGTGACTTTGGACCAAAGCGCGATTTCGCACCACGCGCACCACAAGCGGACTCAGGTATTGCAGACGTTAAGCGCCAGCTTGAGTCGATGAACGCAACGCTTGAAAAGATTGCTTCGATGCTCGAGAAGACTGAGCGTGCCAGCTCGCTCTCCGCAGAGATGGAGAAGTATCGCGCACCTAAGGAGGCTGCTAAGCCAAAGAAGGTTGCGGTAAAGAAGGCGAAGAAGCGCTAAGCGGTTTAAAGACCGTGTCCTGTGTGGTAGCGTAAAGACCAATGGCTGATAAGAACTCACCAAGCGCGGCTGCGCCGCGGGAAGCTGTCGTTCGTTTTGAGGGAGTGTCCTTCGAATACGGCGCGAACTATCCTATCCTCGATGAGGTGGATTTTTCTGTGCGCAAAGGAATGAAGGTGACGTTGATGGGTCAAAACGGTGCGGGTAAGTCGACCATCTTCAAGCTCATTAACGGATCGCTTTCTCCAGAACAAGGAAAGATCCAGATGCCCCGCGGTACCACTATCGCAACATCGCATCAGGTAATTCCGCCGGCGCTTCGTGACGCTACGGTTCGTGCGTTTTTCGAGGCATCCTTCACGGATAAGGTCTACGATATCGACCCAAAGATTGACGCTGCTCTTGAGGTGGTGAATCTCCATGCGCCAAAAGATCGCATCATCCGCTCGTTCTCCGGCGGTCAGCAGGCGCGACTCTTGCTTGCAAGTGCGCTCATCCAGGACCCTGATCTCCTTCTCCTTGACGAGCCGACGAACAATCTTGATAAGGCCGGTATCGAACACCTCACCACGTTCTTGAAGGGATACGAGAAGACGTGCATAGTCATCTCCCATGACGCGGAGTTCTTGAATTCATTTACCGACGGCATCCTCTACCTCGATGTGCATACGCGGAAGATGGAGCAGTATTTCGGTACGTACTACGATTTGCAGAAGGAGATTCTTGCACGTATTGAGCGTGAGAACCGAAAGAATGCACAGTTCGCAAAGAAGATTCAGGAGAACAAGGATAAGGTGAACTACTTTGCTGCCAAGGGCGGTAAGATGCGCCTTATCGCAAAGAAGCTGCGCGACGAGATTGAGCAGATGGAAGAAGACAAGGTGGACGTGCGCCGTGAAGATAAAACCATCCGTCCTTTCGTCATTCCTGCACAGCCAGAAATTCTCGGCAACCTCCTGACGGTCGAGTCGTACACAACCATGGACCCGAAGACGCATAAGCCGAAGGTGCACAAAAAGGGAATGATTCTCAAGAAGAATCAGCATCTTCTTCTCAAGGGTCCTAATGGTATTGGAAAGACGACGCTGCTTGAGTCGCTCGCAAAGGGAACCGCAGAAGGTGCACGCTTCCTTCCAGGAATTCGGGTGGGGTATTACCGCCAGGACTTCTCAACGCTTAACTTCGAACATACCGTGCGCCAGGCACTCGCTGAAGCTATGGATACGCGCGACGAAGAAAAGCTTCGTGCTGTTTCTGCAGGGTTCTTGATTACCTCGGATGTCATTGATAAGAAGATCGGCGTCCTTTCAGAAGGACAAAAAGGACTGGTCGCATTCGCATCGCTCGTGTTGCAACGTCCGGGCATTCTTATCCTCGACGAGCCGACGAACCACATCAACTTCCGCCATCTTCCTGTCATCGCAAAAGCGCTTGATGAATACGAGGGTGCAATGGTGCTCGTCTCGCACGTACCAGAGTTCGTAGAGCAAATTCGCATCGACGAGATACTTGACCTCGGTGCTTGATAGTCTGGAGGAGCACTTTCCTGGGTACGTTATTATGTGAGCGTGATTAAGAGCGCTTCGCATCTTTCGCTCATCGCTCTCCTTACGGGAGGTGCCATCCTCCTATTTCTAATTTCACCAAACACGCGAGCGACACCTGTCGAGCAAACGCTTGCGCTTCCCGACGAAGACGTCCCCGCACCTCCTACACTCGGTTCCTTTATTGAGGTGATGGGCGGGTGTAACGCTGACCATGAAGGAGTCTGTGTTACCGCGCATGCAGGAGTAGGTGAGGAATACCCGGTCGTTCTTCGGCTGCGCGCCGGCATGGTGCTGAAGGTTGCGTCAACGACAACACCTGATGCCGAGGGACATGAATGGCACGAGATTGTGTTTGACGAATGGATTCGGTATCCAGGGCGTATTGCAGAGAAGTTTTATGTACCAGCAGAGCAGGTCCGCGCATTCGTGTCGCCAGAAAACGAAGAGTACGAAGAAGGTGTTACGGCAACGACAACAAAACGTATTGTGGTTGATCGCTCTGATCAAAAGCTCTACGCCTATGACGGGGAAGAGATTGTTTTCTGGTATCCCGTTTCAACCGGACTTTCGCTCACGCCTACGCCACGTGGACAGTTTGTGGTGTATCGGAAAACGCCGAGTCGTTACATGCAGGGACCACTCCCGGGCATAAGTAATCAGTACTACGATCTCCCTGGAGTTCCGTGGGATCTCTATTTCACGAAAGAGGGAGGCACCATTCACGGCGCCTACTGGCATGACAATTTCGGAACTGTATGGTCGCATGGCTGCGTTAACCTTTCTCAAGAAGCGGCACGCGCAGTGTATGCCTGGACGCCGGTAGGAACACCGGTACTCGTACGAGATTGAAAACGCGGTTTGATATACTTTCTGTATGCAAAAAATTACTCCGCACCTCTGGTTCGATACGCAAGCAAAAGAAGCGGCAGCGTTCTACGTGGCCACGTTTGGGGAAGGGTCGAAGGTGACGAGTGTCTCTGAACTTTCCGGTACGCCGTCTGGCTCGGTGGATGTGGTTAGTTTCGAACTCTGGGGATATCGAATCGATTCCATAAGCGCAGGACCATACTTTAAAATCACACCAGCACTATCGTTCTCGGTCCAGTGTCACTCTGAGGAAGAAATCGATCGTATGTACGCGGCTCTCGTAGAGGGTGGGACAGAGCTGATGGCGCTTTCTGTATATCCCTGGAGCAAGAAGTATGGCTGGATAAGTGATAAGTATGGCGTCTCGTGGCAGCTGAACCTTCCTGCGGACGATCACAACTACAAGGATCGCATCGCTCCGTCCTTTATGTTTACGGGTCCTGTCGCAGGGAAAGCTGAAGAAGCAGTCAATTTCTACGCCTCGGTATTTCCTGATTCCCAGGTTCGCTTCCTTGCGCACTACAAGAAAGGCGAGCCTGACATTGAGGGTACGGTGAAGCATGCTGAGTTCGAGCTCTTCACTCAGACATTTATGGCGATCGACAGTTCCCTGGGCCACGCATTCAACTTCACCGAAGGCGTCTCACTCGTCGTACGATGCGATACGCAAGAGGAGATTGATGCGTACTGGCAGATGCTCTCCGCAGTTCCTGAAGCCGAACAGTGTGGGTGGCTAAAAGACCGATACGGTGTGTCCTGGCAAATTGTCCCAAGCGCGATGGATGACATGCTCCAGACGGCTGATGCTGCCAAGCGCGAACGGGTGACCAAGGCATTTCTTGCCATGAAGAAGTTCGATATTGCCGCACTCGAAACTGCTGCGAACGGGGGATAACGCGAGGCTGATATACTGCGCGAATGCAAAATACAAAACCAGGGAATTACGTAGACGGGTTCTTACTCACGGTGCCAAAAGAAAAGCTTGCTGAGTACAAAAAGATGGCTAAGTGGGGAGCAAAAACGTGGATGAAGCACGGTGCTCTCGATTACAAGGAGTGCATGATTGATGACGCAACGCCAAAGGAAGTAGCTTTCCCATTCGGAAAGGCGATTAAGGCAAAGCCGGATGAGATCGTGTTCTTCTCCTACATCGTATTTGAGTCAAAAGCGCATCGTGTTGCGGTGAATAAGAAGGTCATGTCTGATCCAGAGATGCTCGCGTTCAGCGAAAAGAATTCAAAGATGCCGTTTGATATGAAGCGATTCGCGTATGGCGGATTCAAGGTAGTGGTAAGCGCCTAACACAAGAAAAAGAAACCCTGCGGCCGAGAAATCGGCCGCAGGGTGTTTCTAGCAAAGAGCGGTAAGGCTCTCGCAATAGGTACAGAGTCCCGCGACGCGTTCGCCTGTAATAACTATCAGGGCGCCCACACTGCAGGTGCTTGCATGCACCATGGTGTACTCATCATCAATGCAGATGAAACGAAGTGGCAGCTGCGGAAAAATATACTCCCGAAACTCAAACATCTTCGTTCTGTCTTTGAGTTCGATGACGCGTACGTCTTCGGTATCTAAAGATCCGTCAGCCATACGGCGACCCCTTTCCTGGTTCCTATCGCTATAACCAAACCTTCATGAGCTTGGTTACGCATCACACTCTCTTCATGAGGATGTACGCATCATGTCTGCATGACTCCCAAGGGCATACTCAGCAAGATTCTTTTCATCGGTATCTTGTGTATCTTCACGTGGGTGCTCCTGCGGGCCTATGTGCTCAATCCTCCTGAGAGGGCAGAAGTTATTGATGAAGAAGAGGCGGAGGAGCTTCTTGAGGACGATTTCTTCCCTCGGTAGCCGCACTTCGCCCCGTGATACGATAGGCGCATGACGTTCCGCGCGATGCCCCTGACCTTTCTTTCGGTGGCGCTCGTTGCGATTCTCGCGTTTGGCAGTCTGGCACATGCATTTCTGCCGCACCAGCACTCAACAAATGAAGGAGTGACGAGTCTTCTGCATTCCGCGCTCCGTCATGAGGATAAACAGGTGGCAGATCTTGTGCCGCTTGCGCCTACCTTTGTCGCGGTCGTTGTTGCACTCATCGCCGTGTTTTTTGCACAGGCGTTTCTCGTGCGCGGTTTTTTGGTACGCGCACCCGCACTTCTCCCTCTGCGTCGCGGCATTGTTCCTTATAGGAGGTTCGACTGAAGCGCACATGTTTTCACGTGCGCTTTACTCATTCTCAGGAACACACTATGAAGTCAGTAGCAGCATCCGCAGTTATCGCGGTCCTTATTCTCGCGCCAGCTATTGCAAGCGCCCATGAACACCAGCGCTACGAAATTGGGCATCAGGTCTATGAGTTTACGGTCGGCTCTTTGAACGAGCCACTCGTTGTCGACGACAAGTCGGGCGTATATTTTCGGGTGACCATGGCGGGACATGAGAATATGGTCGCAAACGACCATCACGCAGAAGGAGGTGCGGTCACGGGTCTTGAGGAAACACTCCAGGTCGAGCTTATTGCCGGCAGTAAGAAACAGGTTCTTGATCTTGCGCCGGTGTATGGCGCGCCGGGCTCATACAACGCGCCGTTCTATCCGACCGTCGCAACGACACTCTCGTATCGCGTCTTCGGTGAGATAGACAATACGCCCGTGGATCTTACGTTCACCTGTAACCCTGCCGGTCACGCAGTTGCAGAAGATGACACGACGGAAGTCGCTGTCTCTAACGGGGTTACTCGCATGCTTAAGTCCGGCTCATTCGGATGTCCGGTAGAGAAGGAAGCGATGGGTTTCCCGGAACCATCTGCAGATGTGCAGTCACTTAAGAGTGGTGGCGGCATGGAGATGGCCGCACTCGCGCTCTCAATTATTGCGCTTATCGTTGCGCTCTTTGCGAGCCGCAAGAAAGCATAAGCGAACGCTTGCTCGAAGCCGGGTCTTTTAGGAGCCGGCTTCGGCCCAAGCGCTCGCGCTTGAATCTATGAAACACTTCCTTGCTCTCGGTGCGCTCGTAGCACTCGCGTTTCCAAGCGCGGTGTTTGCGCATGCCTCACCCGTTGAGTACTGGCCCGCATCATCTGCGACAGTGACGGAAGCACCAGAGGAGGTACGCATCCGTTTCAGTGAGCGGGTAGAACTGGGCGCAAGTCGTATCAAGGTGACCTATCAAGATGGGAAGGAGATACCGCAGGGCGAAGCGATGGTGGATGCAAATGATGCGCGCGTACTGGCGATACCTCTCGCGGCCGCAGAGCAGGGCGCCTACCTCGTTACCTGGAGTGTCGTGTCTTCTGATGATGGGCACTTCACGAAAGGCGGCTATACCTACTTTATTGGAGATGCTGCGTCGAGCGGAACTGCGACTGCGCCTCAGGTGGAGGTGGTGCAGATGTCCGCGCTTCCTGAGGCAACGGCAATGGCGGTCGAGCTTGTAGGAAATTCGTTGCTGCTTGCTGCGGTTGCTCTCTTTACTTGGATACTTCGCCCACGTCTTGGTGCTATGGATGAAAAGGCGAAACGGGCAGCGCTCCGTATACACGGGTGGTTGGTGCTTTTTGGTATTCTTTTTGGACTTTCCGGTGCGCTCGCTCATGTGCTGCTCAAATCGTTTGAGCTGGCTTCCTTGCACGGCATTGGTCTGTCTTTGGCGTTTCCGCTCTATCTTGGAACGGTGTCTGGCTTTGCAACGTGCATGCGTGCCGTCGCACTATCACTCTTTGGTATCGTATTTGTTCTTCGTCGTACGGCTATTGTTCGCGCACCGCGGTTCTCACTAAGCGAGGGGGTATTAGTTGCTGCGCTTCTCGTATTCGCGTATTTCCGCGCGACCGTGAGCCATGCGACTGCGAACCCGTTCTTTCCAGAGATTGGCATAGCGGTGAACTTCCTCCATTTGCTCGCAAAAGATTTGTCAGCTGGGCTCCTCATCGCGCTTGCGCTTCTTATGCTTGCGAAACCTCTTCGTACGCATGTTCCAAAACTAACCGCTCGCGTGATGCGCTTCCTCGCACTCCTCTTAGTGATTGTCGGACCGACGGCGTTCTATATCGTCTGGCTCCACCTTAAGGATCCTGCAAACCTCTCGTCGAGCTTGTGGGGCGAACGATTCGTGCCGCTTCTCGTGTCAGCCGTCCTCTCGCTCATGCTCATGGCCTACCATATCGTCGGTAGTCGGTGGGCACGACGCCTCGTGTCGCGTTTCTTGGCGTACACCGTCCCTGCTGAAGCTGCACTCGGTATGTTAATTGTGTTCTTTTCGTCACTCATGATCATTACGTCGCCGCCGCTTGAGGGGAAATTATTCTCTCAGCATAGTGACTCACAGGGAGTATCGATAGAGCTCGCGCGCTCGCCGCACGAAGATGGTATGGCAGTGCTTTCGTTTACAAAACATGGAGCAGGTCTCGGAGCACCTCCTACCGTTCTTCTTGATGCTGAAGCGGACGGTGGCGTCGTACTGCGCCCAGAAGCGCGCTTCCTTGGAGGATACGCGATACCGCTCGCGCTTTTTGGTGGGAATGAAGTACACACCCTGACTGCAAGTGTTGCGCAGGAAAATGGGTACGACGCGCGCGCCGTATTCACTGTTTCAAAACAAGACTTCGCACCGCCCGAAGAAGGAGCACGAAGTTTCGATTTGTTTGCGCTGCTCATGCTCATGGGTGCGGTTGGATCGATAGCATGCGCGTTCGTCCTCTTCCGGCTCGTACGGGACGAGCTTGGAGAAGAGGAACGGGGAAGTGTCGTTCGTCTTGGTGTTGGTGTAGCGATTGCGCTGCTTGTCGTGAGTCAGGTGATTGCCGGAGTGTATATCGTTACCGGTAATACCTTTAAGCGCGAGTGCATTGCGGACGGGAACTCCTGGCACCTTATGCTCCCGTCGCGCGATAGTCGACCGGTTTCATCAACGCCAGCGGAAGGATGTATGGCACTCGGTGGAGCGTTTCATATTGCTGATGCGCGTGAGTATCGGTTTCTTAAGTCACCCAGTCCTTCAACGGTTACTTTTGACAACCTCGATTCGTTTGTTGCTGGCGTCCCAGGCGAGCTCTCATTCTCGATAGCAAACGAGGATGGCACGCCCGTGCGCCTTTCAGTGCAGCATGAACGACTCATCCACGTCATCGTCATCTCAAAAGACATGACGCAGTTCTTCCACGTTCACCCGGACGACCTCGTACCACTCACCGATGCTGACGTGCAAGGCGGGTCGTTCCGGCTCCCGTTCACGTTCCCTCGTGCAGGCGAGTACATTATTGGAGTCGACTATGCGAACGGACTTTCTTCTCGTTCCGAGCAGGTGAGGGTAGTGGTTACGGGTGCGCCTTTGCAAGAAACGGGTGCGGCAACATTCCCGCTCCGTGGTTCCTATGAAGGATACGAGCTCAGTCTGCAGCCTGGATTTCCGGTAGCAGGAACCGTGGCCACCTTAGTGTGGCGCATCCAAAAAGATGGGAAGGACGTGCTTGATCTTGCGCCGTACCTTGCCGCAGCAATGCACGTTGCGATTGTGAAAGACGACCTTTCGGAATTTGTTCATGCGCACGGCGAGGTACATATTCCTGGTGCACCGCTTCCCAAAATTTCATCCACCTCAGCACACACCCATGCGCCGCCACCGTCACGCTTTGGCCCGCTCGTAGAGGCGCATCCCGTGTTTCCGACGTATGGAGATTACACGGTGTTCGCACAGTTCATGCACGAAGGCGTCGTTATCACCGCACCATTCTCGGTCCGCGTTGAGTGAGTGATACACTGCTCGCATGATTGAAACATTCATGGGTCCGGTTGAATATCAGTTTTTGATTTCGCTTGTCCTCGCTATCATTCTCGGTTTCATTATCGGCGCTGAGCGCGAAAGTCGGGGAAAGGACGCAGGCATTAGTACGCACATTCTCGTTATTGCAGGAGCGATGCTCTTCACCATGCTCTCAAGTCTTGTTGATCCTGCGTCAGAATCGCGGATCGCCGCCCAAATTGTTTCAGGCATTGGTTTCCTTGGTGCCGGTCTCATCATCAAGGATGGGGCAAGCGTACGAAACCTGACCACCGCCGCATCGCTTTGGGTTGCGGGTGCTGTGGGTATGGCAATTGGGTTCCAGTTCTACGCTATCGCTATCATTGCAGCGATTGCCGCAGCGTTCGTCCCACGCATTCCGCACCTCCAGCGAAAGCATCAGGAAGGGTAGAGGAGTTCATAGAAGGTTCACGTAGTGTTTTGCATGCTGGGCGGATATGCCTCGCATGCTCGTGACCAGCAACTGGATCTATATCCTGATTGGGACGATGCTGATCGTTTCGGCGTTCGGCTACGCCGCGTTTTCGGCTGAGCATCGACTTCCGGCAGCACAAGAAGAAGTCCAGGGTGAGGATCGCTAGGAGTGCACACCCCCTGGCTGAGGGCTTCTAGAAGGGAGTACAATAGAAAGGTACCTAATAACTATTCACACGGAATATCTGCATATGATGAAAAAACTGCTTAATTGTAACTGTCTTGGCAAGTGGGGCGCAGTCGCACCGCTCGTCCTTCGGGTCGTCGTCGGTATTGTATTTGCCATGCACGGATGGCAGAAGCTTACAGTCATGGGCGTCGGAGGTGTCGAAGGTATGCTTGCGGCGCTCGGGTTCCCAATGGCAGGCGTGCTTGCAGTTGTTCTCATCGCAGCTGAACTCGTGGGCGGTATCCTCCTTATCCTTGGCCTCTTCACACACTGGTCAGCAAAGGCCCTGATTGTTGTGGCTGCGGTTGCACTCTTTGGTGTGCATCTCCAGAACGGATTCTTCCTTGGTACCGGTGGATACGAGTACATCCTGCTCATTCTTGCGGCAGTGATTTCAGTCGCTATCACAGGCCCTGGCAAGTACTCGCTTGACGCAAAGATGCACAAGCATTCCTAAGACCTTTAGGAAGTTCGCTACGAACGGCCCCCATCCGGGGCCGTTCGTCATCTTCCCTTCATGAATTCGTCGGTAGGATAGGTGGTAGTCAGACCCTGCATATCAGTCTAAATCGGAAATATCTCTATGAAGTTCAGCACTCTCGTACTTGCGCTCCTCGTGGCAGCAGCAGCTAGCGTCCCAACTGTCTATGCCCAAACCGGTCTTCAGGTAGACGTGGGTTCAGGTATCAAAGCGAATACCGGATCTGGTTCTGCGTCGACGACGCAAGGCGGAACGATTCGTATCAATACCGGATCAAAGAAAGAAGAAGAGCGCTCAGGCCTTCTTAAGAATGCGCTCGGTATTGAAGTGCGCAGTTCTGCAGATGTTATGAGTGATGAGGATCTCGATTCATACGAGGAGAATCTCCTGGTGACAAACGCGAGTGTTGCAGATGCAGACTCAAGCAATAAGCGTGTTGGCGTTGCGTACTGGCATGAAGGTCGTCTGCTTTGGGTCTTTCCCGTGAAAGTACAGTCCCGCACTGATGTTGAGATTGGCGAAGAGGAGAACCTCAGCATTTCAACGGACATGCCGTGGTGGAGCTTCCTTGTTTCGGGTCTGGGGAACGTAAAAAGCAAGGTCGAGGCTGCGCTTATGTCGAACGGTCAGTTCACCGCAGACGTGCTTGCTGCGTCTGACGCGAAAGCGCGGGCCCGTGCGCTTGAAGCGATCGCTTCAGCGCATGCGCGTGTTGCTGCGGGAGAATAGGCTATTGCCCATGTAAGTACCTACCGCCCACAGCGCCTTGGCGCTGTGGGCGGTATACTTTTCTCTATGAAACACCTCATACCATATCTCATCTGCGTAACACTCTTGGTCGTATGTGATCTGCTCTGGCTCGGCGTCATCATGCCGGACTTCTATCGAGAAAACATCGGTCACCTTATGAGCGGGACAGTAGTGTTCGCTCCGGCAGTAGTCTTTTACTTCTTGTATGTTGCCGGTGCGTTTGTGTTCGTCGTTCTTCCTGCGGTGCGAGAAGGGAAAGCAATGCGTGCACTTACGCTCGGAGTTTTTCTCGGTCTTGTTGCGTACGGAACATATGATCTTACGAACCATGCGACGCTTCGTGATTGGCCGCTCGCGGTTACTGTCGCTGACATGTTATGGGGTGCACTTCTCACAGGCCTAGTTTCGCTGGTGGGATATATGGCAGTGCGCAGGGCAGAGAAAAAGATAGTGGCAGTATAAAAAACAAACGGCCCGGACTTTCGTCCGAGCCGTTCTCGTTTTGGTATTTACTTATCGACCACTCCTTCCCGTACACGTCGGACCGCCGTCTGGACCAGGTTGCTGTGCTCGTAGAGGTCGAGCCCGCAGATCCAGACGATGAAGCCGGCCATGATGCCGTCCGTGTATGACGGGTGGTACACCCGTGTGATAGCAAGGACAAACATCAAGATAGGTATAAGGAGCGGCATCGCAGACGAGCCTGTGTCGGCGAAGAAACGGAACAGCTTAGAGCTGAACCGCGCCTGCGTTCCGACAACTGCAGCGTGCGCGTTGACTGTGTAGTACAGCCAGTTAAACGCAAACCACATGGGCCAGAAGATTGCCTGCGATTCCGCGGTTTCAAATTCCCACGGACCAAAGATGAGAAGCGCGTTGACGGGGAGGTAGATGGTGAGGCCTGACATATACGTCAGAAGCGCCTCAACCAAGTTTCCAACCATGTCCTCACGCTTTCGTCTCACCTCACGCTCGACAATGACGCCGGCTTCGGATCCATCTTCAGGCATGATTGCCTCCTGTAGAGCAATCCCGCAAATACCGGGACCAAATACATTCTAGGACATTTATGCTGACAAGTCAATTCGTCCGATACGGGGATAACACGTCACGCCTATAACTTCCCACGGTATGCTTCTAGTATGAAATCCATGCTGTATGACGTTGTTCGCTGGCTCGCGTTCGGTGCAATTGCTCTGGTTATCTTTGGTATCGGCCTAGGCATCTTCGGTTCCTGGCACGATAAGTGGAGTGGATACAATGCTGCAAGCAGCGTCTCTGATGGGTACTGCAACATCGCTATTATTCCCGTCAATGGAGATATGTATGCGACCGCTGCGTACGATGAGTACGGAACAGTGCTTCCGGGTGCCACCTATGATGATTTCGTCTATGCACTGCGCGCGGCAGAGTACGATCCGAATATTGATGGCGTTGTCGTGTCTATCGATTCCTTGGGCGGTTCTCCGTATGCAGGAGAAGGAATCGCGAACGAGCTGAAGCGCTCACCGCTCACATCTGCAGCCGTAATTCGCGATATGGGATTGTCTGCAGGGTACTGGGCAGCAACTGGTGCTGATCGCATCTTTGCTTCTGCTGTTTCGGATGTTGGTTCTATTGGGGCTACCATGTCCTATCTTGAGTATGCGCAGCAAAACGAAGATAGCGGTCTTCGGTATGTAGAGATTGCTTCAGGTCCGTACAAAAATTCCGGTGACCCCGACCGCTTCTTAACCGAAGAAGAGGAGACTAAGTTTCAGGAAAGCATAGATTTTCTTGCCAACGTCTTTGTGCAAGCGGTCGCATTAAATCGGAACATGGCACGAGAGGTGGTAGAAGCACTTGCAGACGGGTCATCATACGCGGGTCCTGTCGCGCTTCAGCACGGACTTATCGATCAGCTCGGAGATCAGGAATCGGCTCGTCTTTGGTTTGCAGAATCGCTCGCGATGAATCCACAGGACGTCGTGTTGTGTGAATAAAACAAAACCTGCTGCGGGGTCGCCGCAGCAGGAGTATAAGGCGACTGCACTATTTTTACGTGAAAAGTCAAATTACGCTAACCCGTCATGGGCGGTGGTACCATGATGGATATGCATAAAACAATTAGCGCTGCGCTTGCCCTAGTTGTTGTTCTTTGTCTCGCGTTTTATTTATTGAGTTTAAAAAACCAACCACACGTTTCGGTTGAAGATGTGCTTCCGACGGGATGGGTTCGCTCCGTTTCAGTCGACCAAGGAATTACCTACGCGTATCCTGCTACGTTTGACGGTACGTATTTTTCTGCGGTTGAGTGGCCGCCGTCTGTCGAACGCGTTTCCGAGTATTCGTGTGTGAGTCCTGCGACTGAACGTCCGATTGATGGCCAGACGTATTGCGTAACGCTCACGTCCGAAGGCGCCGCGGGTAGTTCCTACCTTACGTATGGCTATATGACCGACCGTGGGGATATCATCGTGCGTACCGATTTCACGATTCGCTTCCCACAATGTCTCAATTACGATGAGCCGAATCAAGCCGCTTGCAAAGCAGAGCAGGCCACGATCGATCCAGACACGCTTGCTACGCGCATCATCATCAGCGTGAAAATATCAGAAAACTAGTTATAGTCCGAGAGATCCAAGGAAGTCCTTTAGTTCTTCTCCCTCAATCTTTCTCCACGCACCTTTCGGTAAGGTTCCAAGTCGTATGTTCATGACGCCGACGCGCTCCAGTTCGCGCACCTCGTTATGCATGGCAACCACCATGCGTCTAATCTGATGTTTCTTTCCTTCGGTAAGGGTGATACGGAATACCTTTTCTCCCATGATCTGCACGATGCAGGGCTTGGTTGTATAGTCTTCGATTGCAACACCTGCCTCCATATTTTCCTTGAACGAAGGACGGAGTGGTCGGTCGACACGAACTACGTACTGCTTCTCGTGCTCGTACTCAGGGTTCAGCATGCGGTCCGTAATGCGACCATCGTTCGTGAGAATGATGAGCCCGCTTGAATCTTTATCGAGACGACCAACAGGGAAGGTGCCGGTAAGTTCCGGGATTCCTTGCGTTACTTCCTTAATTCCTTCCTCGTCGTTTTGCGGGGAGTGGGTGATGACGCCACGGGGCTTGTGATAGACGAAGTAGACATTCTTTGCAGCGCGCTTTGCGCCTCCTTTTACCTCGACAACGTCACTTTCTGAGATCTTGTCACCAAGCACGGCACGGCGGCCGTTAATGAATACCTTGCCTTCCTTGATGAGTACGTCAGCCCCAACCCGGGTCGCGTGACCGGTGTGGGCGAGGTACTTATTGATGCGCATAGGATAGGCGGCGTCCATGGGGGCACTCTATACCAGTTTCGTGTCTTTAGGCAGGGTGCGAAAGGTTATTGAGTAGCGGAGCGCCGTGACGGGCGGAATAGAGTGCTGACAGAACCAGCGGGAGTCGTTCTGCATAAGGTACGCAGAACGCGGCTCGACATCGATACTAAGTACATCTTCTGCGCTACGGCGGCGGAATCGAGAACGGATTGGACGAAGTCTCAATCGGCACCAGCCTGAAAGGGATATGCCAATGATGTGCTCAAAGCTCTCATTGTCCCTATGCCACCCAATTGCTGCGCCTGGCTGATATTCCGTGACGAGTGCTTCGACGACACAGCGCGGGGGAATATCTAGCCACTTCGAAATTTTGCGCGCAATCGGGGAGAGCCACGGTGGAAGAGCCGGGCCTGGAATAAGAGTTCCCTTATCAAAGTCGTAGCTCCAGCCAAAATGCATCACCCGCCTACGTGCTTCGTGACCTTCGCTATCAACAGCATTTCGAAGAGGGAGGTCTTCAATATATCCAACGAGGTCTGCTTCCTCGACGGGAGTGAGGAAATCCGGTCGGTACACGAACCCGGAAGGAAGGGTGGTTGGGGTATCAAAGAGTTTGGTCTGGTGTGCTGCGCGCATTCTCGTAACGATACGAGACACATCTTTTACTCTCCCCAACAGATACACAGGTATGAAAGGGGAAAATTAGACCACATGTCAAGGGTCGTTTCGTGTCCTAACAGAAATCGCCGGTCTTGTGAAAGACCGGCGATTCTAGAGCTACGAGCGTCCTTAGAAAACGGCGTGTTAGATGCCGTCGCCTGATTTAGGACGAGCACGAGCTGCAGGGTCCATGTAGCATTCGTAGTTTTGACCGACGCGAATGGGCGTCGCATCAGAGATGGTGGGCGCCGGCACGGGGTCAGGTTGTTTCAGAAAGATCTTGGAGACCCAGCGGTATGCCGGCAGACAGAAGTTAGACAGACCGGTAAAGAAACCGGTCATGTGATGGCTATTCTGCATGAAATCCTCCCTTGGCGTATGCCAGGCACGAGTCTAGCACACTCTGTTACCGGGTGCGACGGAGGCTAGTTAAGTGCGGTGAGTGTAATCTGCAGCACCGTTGCGAACGCGCCCCAGAACAGATAGGGAAGCAGAAGAACAAAGATAACTTTCGAGAAGCGCCACGCAAAGAGCATGAGCCAGGCGAGCGTACCAAGCACGAGAATAATGTGAAGCGAGATAAGCGTGTTGTCTTGCGTCACGATGAGCGTGGGGGTGAAGGTCAGGTTCAGTGCGATGTTGAGCACGAAGAGTGCGAGGAATCCTGCTGGGATGCGACGCTTTATAAAGAGCCAGAGGGACCAGAGAAGTGCGAGTGCGATGAGTGGATAGATGATGCCCCAGGCAAGACCGAACACCCACGGCTCAGGAGCGAAGAATGGTTTCGTGAGTGCGTCATACCACGTTCGATACGACTGCATAGATTCCGCATCACCCCCAAAGTTGAACTGGTTAAAGATCCAATAGATATATTCCATACCGACAGTATACGCCTAAGTGACGGATGCTATTCTATGTCTATGTTGCTCCCCACAGCGCGCAAGCGTTCTTTCCCTTATTTATTCGCACTTTCAGCGCTCATTATTGTTGCCGTTGGGGCACTCTCTTCATATTACGTACACGAGAAAGTTGATGCGTCGGGACGCGCACATATTCTCGATCGTGCAGGAACGATTGCTGCGCTTCTTCCACCAGAATATATTCATGCGCTCACGGGAAGCGACGCAGATCTGGGCACGCCCGATTACGAGCACCTCAAAAAACTTCTCATTGATGTGCGGAGCGTAAACAGTGATGTGCGATTCGTGTACCTCATGGGAACGCAAAATGGAGCAATATTCTTTTATGCAGACTCAGAACAACCTACGTCCGAAGATTATTCACCACCCGGTCAGGCGTATGACGAAGCGACCGAAGCGATGCATCGTATATTCAACGACGGTACGGCACGTGCGGAAGGTCCTGATCGTGATCGCTGGGGTACATGGATCTCAGCATATGCGCCTGTCTTTGATGAACAGGGAGCCATCATTGCACTTCTTGGCGTTGACCTTCCTGCGGAAGACTTCCTCCGCGATCTTTACGTGTATTCGCTTCTCCCAGGGCTTATTGCGCTCTCAATCCTTCTGTTCCTTATCGCAAGCGAGCTTGCGCGAAAGCGAGAAAAAAGAATCCTCGATGAAAAGGAAGAATTCCTTTCAATTGCTTCGCATGAGATTCGAACCCCGCTTACGGGTGTGCGCTGGGGACTTGAACAGCTTCTTCGTAAGGAGGCAGGTGTTGCCGAGAAGGACCGCACAACACTGACGCTCATGCATGAAACCGCAGTCACGCTTGTTGCTCGGTTGAACAATCTTCTTGATGCACGCAGTCTTGAGCATCAGGCTGAACGTGAATTCAAGAAAGACACGATCTATGTCGAAGCGTTCATGCGCGAAGCAGCCAGCACCCTTATGCTTGCGGCAAAAGAAAGAGGGCTTACTATCGTTCTTCCTCAAGCAGGGGATGCCAGTGTCCAGGCAGACTCTCAATTACTTCGTCACGTCTTCCAGAACCTTATTGGAAACGCGATTAAGTACACCAAGCCAAATACGACGGTGACGGTTTCCTACGGACAAGAAGACGGCATGGACGTGTTCCGCTTCAAAGACGAGGGAGACGGTATTCCCGAAGATGAGCGCGCGACGGTTTTCTCAGGGTATAAGCGGGGAAAAAATGCACGTGCCGGGAGCGAGCATGGAACTGGGCTCGGTCTCTATATGGCACGTAAGGCCGTACTTATGCACGGCGGCACTATTACGGTTGATTCAGAAACAGGAAAAGGAACAGTCATCACTGTTCGTATTCCTGCGTAGCGCTACCAGATACGGTTTTTCAAACGTTCGACAATATCTTTGATCGCCCCATCGGTCTTGTTCAAGTAGCCTGCAGCGGCTTGCTCCACTGCGCGTGAGATGTATTCCATGTCGTTGGTGCCAGTCAAGAAATATACCGGGGTGTCGTCTGCAGGATTTTTCGCATGTATTTCTTCGAACATCTCAAGCCCGCTCTTCTTGGGGAGCATAATGTCGAAGATTGCTGCATCTGGCTTTGCTGCAAGGTATGCGGCGAGTCCAGCTTCACCGTCTTCTGCGCTCACGACCGTAAAGCCTGCTGCTTCAAGTTCGGTGACGAGTTCGGTGCGGATAAGACGGTCATCTTCGACGACGAGTATGTTCTTTGCCATTCCCTGGAGTATACCGCACCCGTACGCCGAGTATAATCAACTGCAATGCGAAAGACGCCCAAGACCATTATCGTGAATGACCGCATGCAGCGTGGGTATAGCTACACACTTACTGAGTCAGAAGGGAAGAACTTCCATCCCGATTTCAAGCCAGATCTAACGCCAAAAGAGATGCTCGCCATTGGGGTATTTTGTGGCAAGTACATGCGTGATTGCACACGCGAGTTCCCGAAATCCTGGTTCACGCGAGCGAAGTTTTCCAAAGAAGCAGGAAGTGACTGTTCTTTGAATCACTACGGGGTACGTGCCAGTCAGCCGCTTTCTGTGTGGCAGAAGAAGGGTTGGATTTATCACGAGGACCCGCGCGGTTGGTTTCAGTGGTACTGCCGGTACTACCAAGGACGTCGCTGTCCGGACGATGCTCGCCAAGTGAAGCGTTGGAAAGCGTTTGGTCGGCACGCCGCACAAGTGAAGATAAACTGCCGTCCGCTCGACGAGGGCTGTCGAAGGGTGCAACGCCAAGCACTTCTTCACTGGGCATACGATGCCAGGCGGATGTAGTTAGACACGTGCGGAATACGGACTCCGTTAGTACTCGTTGGTATACTCTGGGGTATATGAAATATCTCGTCGGTGGTGTCGTTCTCGTTGCGCTTATCGCGCTTGGCCTTGCGTTCATGCCACGCAACACTTCAGGACCCACACCGGCCTCGCTCCCTGCAGATACGAACCGGTATGATAGTGCCACGTACGGTATTTCTTTTATGTACCCACCAGGGTTTGTGCTTGAAGAGCGCGAAGTAGGAAACGGAGAACGTAGACATTACGCAATTACCATACGTAGGGAGGTTGACGCAACGCTACCAGTAAACGGGGAAGGACCGACAGGCGTTACTATTGACCTATATCAAAACGACATCGATCAACAGTCAGTCGTTGCCTGGATGAACGGAGCGAGCGTATCGAATTTTAAGCTTGGTCCTGGAACCTACGCAACGACTTCGGTCGATGGCGTGGAGTCCTTTACCTATCGATGGTCTGGTCTTTATGAGGGTGAGACGACGGCTTTTATGCATCGCGCTGCAATCGTCGCTGTCTCAGGCACCTTCATGACTCCAGATGATGAAACAATTGATGCCTATCGTATGGTGCTCGAAACGCTGATGCTTGCCGAATGATGAACAGGTTGGAGTCCGTCCTAAACAAAATGTTAGGATACCGTCATGAGTGCGCTTGAACCCGCCAAGGCCGCCTATCTACGGAATTTCATTTTCGGTGTTGAGGACAGCCTGGTATCGACAGTAGGTCTTCTCTCTGGTATCGCCATTGCCGGCATGAGTAGAGAGGACATCTTTGTTACCGGTCTTATCCTTATTTTTGTTGAAGCCATTTCAATGTCTGCCGGAAGTTTTCTTTCGGAGTCATCGGCTGAGGAGTATGAAACGAAACGAAAGACCATTAGCGTACGCTCGTATCGCTCTGCAGCCATCATGTTCGTTTCATATTTTATATCAGGCTTTATCCCACTTGCGCCGTACGTATTTATGGCGGGTGCCTCAGCGTTCATAACATCAATTGTGCTGGCGCTGGTCTCGCTCGTCGTCCTTGGTGCAATAAGCGCACGACTAGCACAAGCACGTTTTCTTCCCATTACGCTTCGTATGACGGTGATTGGGGGACTCGCGATTGGGGTAGGAATACTGGTAGGTGGTCTTGCGCCTTAATCTCCCGCTCATAGTCCGTCTTGTACGCTTCAATCCAGTGCGAACTTATCCGCGTAACGTCACGCAACCATGATCGATAACCACAATAAGGACGGCACTCAGAAGGAAGACCAGATGCACAATCCAGACGATAGCGCGCTCGGCAACGAGACCGTGCCTGCGGTCGATCCAGATACCGCATAGCAACGTCACGCGGACCGAACAAGAAAACCGGGAATACTATGTCCCGGTTTTCTTCATGCTTGATTCACTGGCTGTGGCGTAGAGTACCGCTATGGCAAAAAACCACGGACACATAGATACCTGTTTCTGTCTCGCGTGCACGGAGGGGCGTCGTTCCCGCATTGAGCGCATGCTGTCGGTCGTCGAGCTCCGCATGTTCTCGCGCGGATAGGCGCACGGAGTATGTGAGGAGCAAACCCGCACGACTATGCCGTGCGGGTTTTTGCATTCCTTAGGTCACAGACTAAGCCTCCATTCGTCTATAGACTTGTTGGGCATATCCCGACAGAACATATCCTATGACACTACAAAAAACACTCGCAGCACCAGTATTCGCCCTCGCACTCTTTATGGTTGCCGGCACCGCGCTCGCAAAGGATGACGCATCCTCTCAAAAGCACCGTGTCTCTTCCGGAGAGCCGACGGTGTCTATTAGCGGAAACGGGTCAGTACTAGTTCGCGGAGCAACGGTAACTTCGGTTGTTAGTGGTTCTGTAACAGCGAAAACCTCGTGGGACGACAGCGCCCTTACCTGGACCATCGATACGGATAGCGATACCAACTACGTAGACGCAGGAGGCGACTCTTCGTCTCGTGGAGAGCTGTCAGAAGGCGATACGATTAGTTTCGCAGGCACGCTCGATGGTTCGCTTTCGGTTGATGCGCACACCATCCGCAACTGGTCAAAAGATTCAGATGACGATCGCACCAGCCTTACAGGCACGGTGACATCAGTCGCATCTGGTTCTTTTGTTATTGATGCGGGTAATCGTCGTATTACTATCGACGTCGATAGCGACACCGACTTCCTTATCGGAAAGAACGACGCGAACTTCGACGATATTGATGTTGGTTCGAAAGTGCGTGTCTCTGGCGCATACGAGGGAGACGAATTCGCCGCAGACTCGGTAACCGCTATCGCGGTGAAAAGCGAAGACAAGCGCCCTTGGCACTCGTTCCTCAATATTTGGTCCGAGTTCAAGGGGAAGTGGAATAAGTAGGCAGGATAGGCAGCGGGGCATACGGGGAATACAGCGCCGCCAAGGCGCTGTATTCGTACTACCCCGCTTTGGGTTCTTAACAAACACAGTAATGTGCGGGATGATGAGTCGTCTACCTATGGAGAAGGACCTTCAAGACCAATTTCTCGCCCTCCACGATGAATACGCCAACGTCGTCTTCCGCATGTGCTACGGCAAGGTGAGTTCACGTGAGGAAGCTAAGGATCTGACCCAAGAGGCGTATGTCCGCCTCTGGGAGCGCCTGTCGCGTGGCGGCGAGACCATAGAGAACATGCGCGCCTTCCTCTTTACCGTAACTCGTAACCTCATTAAGGATTACTATAAGAAGAAGAAACCGGTTCTCGAACGCGACTTGCCTGAGGGTGCGATGGAAAATATTCCAACCGCATCGAATGCTGCAATCGAGTCTGATGCGCGCATGGCGCTCGATGCCATCGCCACGCTCCCTCCACAGTATCGCGAAACCCTCCATCTCCATCTCGTGGAAGGGTATCCAATCGGCGAAGTTGCCGAGATGCTGGGAGAGCGACCAAATACGATCTCGGTACGCGTGAAGCGCGGTCTCGCAAAAATCCGCATCACGCTTCGAATCGAAACACCATGAACGAACACCTTTTCAAAAACCTAAAGAACGCTCCCGAATACTCGCTTTCAGAAGCAGAGCGTACACGCATGCGTGCGGAACTTGCGGAACTTTCTCGTACATCGGTCACTACCCATCTCCCGACACCATCTCCGTGGTTCGTGTACCTCATGCGCCCCATGCCACTCGCTGCGTTTGCGCTTATCCTCACCATTTCAACGACTAGCGTGTCATTTGCTGCAGGAGGTGCCCTCCCAGGCGATGTTCTCTATCCTGTAAAGGTGCGGGTGAACGAGGGCGTAGAACTTGCGCTCTCTCCAGGAGTGGAGGCGAAGGCTAATGTTCGTGTTCGTCACGCAGAAGAACGTCTTCGTGAGACCGAACTCCTTGCAGTGGAGGGTGCACTCACCGAGGAAGTTGCGGTGAACGCTGCGGTTGAAGTTGCACGGAATGTCGAGGCCGCAGTCGAGGCCGCAGTATCCCTTAGGGAAGAAGGGGATGACAGTGCTGCCGAGAACGTGAATGGGCGCATTGCTTCGGCACTTTTGGCACACGCAGAACTGCTTGAAGCACATGCAGAGAATTTCGATGAAAAGCCTCGAGAAACACTGCGCACTCTTGCGCGTGCAGCGTCTGATGCTGCGTACCAGGCAGAAGTGGACTTTGATGGCGAAGAGGAAGATGTAGACGAGGCGCGCGTGCAAATCGCAGCAGAAGCTGCCGAACATCGGGCCAAGGATCGCCTGCGTGATCTCGGTGAACGAATTGAGAAGAACGGCATTGTTGATGAGACGGAGCTCGCCTTTACGGACGAATATCTTCGCCTCACCAGTGACTTCGATGCGACCGCAGAATACCTAGATACGGAGGACTTCCGTAACGCTGCGAAAACGTACGGAGATATCGACCGTCGCGCGTACCGCGCACTTACGTTCCTCACCTCTGCCCAGCGTATTGGCGACACAACGGATAAGGAAGTTGTCGTCGTGCTTGAGACGGAAGCACCCGAGGTAGCGAATGCGGCACCCATCGCGCTTCGTGCAAAGACCGCTGCAGAGCCAGAAGCGGCAACCATGTCTCTTATGATGGAAGCCACAACGGCTGAGGACGTGGCGACAACAAGCGACGCATTTGAAGACGCCTCGTACGAAGCGATTGAGGATATGATTCCGCAACGTTCTGATCGTCTCCAGTTCTGGTTGCGGGATCGAGTTAAGGACTAAGGACGAAAGAAAAACCGCGCTCGTATACGAGCGCGGTTTTCGTTAGGCGTGCATGCCGTACTTCCGTCGTATCGCTTTTCCTGGCCAGCGGTAGTAGAGGATAGGAACAAGGACGAGCGTAAGGAGGAGTGAGAAAGCGAGACCGAACATAATCGCGAACGCGAGCGGCGCCCAGAACGGAGAGGCAAGTGTGAGGGGAATCATACCAACCACGGTCACTACGGTCGTCAGAACGATAGGGCGGAGTCGTGAAGTTGCTGCTTCGATCACGACCTCACGGAGCGGCAAGTGCTCCTGCTCGCGGTGAATGCGGGCGATTGAGTCCATGAGAATGATGGCGTGGTTAATGATGACGCCAGCAAGCGCGATGACACCGAGCATGGAGGTGAGCGAGAGCGGTTGACCCATGAGTGCAAGACCTGCGTGCACCCCAATCAAGGAGAGGGGGATGAGTAAGAGAAGGTAGAACGAGTGACGAAGTGAGTTGAACTCAAGAATGAGGATGCAGAGCATGAGTGCTGCGCCCGCGATAAGTGCGAGGAAGAGTTCGGTGAAAGACTCAGCGACATCTTCGGATGCGCCTCCTGACTGCATGGTGACTCCTTCCCCAAGCTTGTCGGGAGTGAAACGACGAGCGAACTCCGCACCTGCTTCAATCGCGTTTTCGCCTGGAGCAACTTCCGCGGTTACGGTTGTGATGCGGTGACCAGCCTCATGATTGATAGCCGTCTGAGCCGGTTCATAGGAAATGGTCGCAACGGTGGATAGGGGAATTGATCCCTTGGTGCCAGCTATCTGGAGTGAACGCACTGCGTCGATGTTTGTTCGTGTTGTTTCGGATGGGTCGCGATAGGCGGTATTCACATCAAGCTTTACGCGCACCTCGATATCGTCTGTACCGGTTCGTATAGAGGTTGCCTTAGCGCTAAAGAGCGCGGTGCGGAGTGTGTCAGCAACCGCAAACGCAGAGACTCCTGCATCAGCGGCTTTTGCTCCATCGAGCGCAACAACGAACTCAGCACCTGAGGTTTTCGTCGACGCGTTAATGTTTACGGTGCCTGGGATGTCAGCGAGTACTTGTGCCGCACGATCTGCGGTGCGCATCAGTTCATCAAGGTCGTCGCCTACGAAGGTAATGGAAACGGGTGCGCTTGCGGGTGGTCCGTTAGCTGGTTCACCGACGGTTATGACCGCAGACGTTACGGGCCGAAGTTCTTCGCGCAGGCGCGTGACAAACTCCGCGCTCGTTTCATCGCGATGCTCAGGGAGGTTGATGGTCACATTTCCTATCTGCGAACCGCTTCCTGCGCTTCCATCGATAGATCCTGAGAATGAACTGCCTGAACCGACGACCGTGACGAAGGACTCGATACCTTCCATCGTGTAGAGAATTTCCTCAACTTCGCGTACGGCAACATCCGTCTCGAGGAGCGCGGTTCCTTGCGGACGTTCAATTTCAAGATACACAAAATCGGAATCCGCACCGGGGAAGAATATCGACTTCACGATACCGGTTGCAGGGAGAGCAAGGGCAACAATAAAAAGGAGCCCCATCACCCACATAAAGCGAGACTGACCCTTTCGGTCTTGCAGGAGGTTGCCGAGGAATGTTCGATACCACGCCTGGGCCGCACGGTTGTATCGCTCTTGGCGTGCTTCTGCTTTTGTGTGCGTTGCCTTCACGAACATAATTGAAAGGAGTGGGACAAAGCCAAGCGCAACGACAATGGATGCGAGGAGTACGAAAATAACGGTGAACGGAATGGATGCGAGGAATTTCCCGACAATGCCAGAAAGGAAGAACAACGGAACAAAAACGACGATAGTCGTAAAGGTGCCGGCAATAAGCGGTAACGAGTATTCTCTTATGGCTGCTATCGCAGCATCACGAGGATTCCCAAGCGTACGCAAGCGCGTATGGAACGCCTCGACCACCACCACGCCGGAGTCGACGAGGATACCGATTGCAAGGATAAGTGAGAACAAGGAGACGTTGTTGAGTGTGTTGCCTGCGAACAGAAGACCGATGAACGCAATGAGGAAGGAGAGCGGAATAGAAGCTGCTGCAACTAATGCTTCGCGCCAGCCGAGCGTGAGCAAAAGCACGATGAGTACGAGAGCGATAGTCTCGAGACCTGCACGTGTAAGCTCGGTCAAACTATCGCCGACTTCTTTCGCGCCGTCATACGAGACAACCGCCTCGGTACCAGCGAGAACGCCGTCGATGGTCATCTCCTCGATGGTATCTTTTACGGCGTTTGCCGTAGCGACGATATTTCCGCCACGACTCTTTGAGACGGTGAGGGTAAGGGATGGATTTGCCGGCTCGCCATCAACAGATACGCGTGAGAAAGACGTTGGATCTTCGAGTCCGTCCACAACATCGGCGACGTCATACACGTGAAGCGTGCTTCCGCCTGGTCCTGGAATCGCGACCATCGCAACATCTTCTGTGCTCTCAACACCTGCTTCAAACCGCACCGCATAGTCGACACCGTTTACGGTAATCGCTCCTGCAGGCGCGCCGACACCTGCTTCCTGGATAGCCCGGAGCACCTGGGAGGTGGTGAGACCGTATTCTTGGAGTTTTGCCTGACGCACGATGACTTGCACTTCACGCTGACGCACGCCTGATAGCGTTACCTGGGAAACTCCTGGCACCCGCTCAATTTCATCGCGTGCAATTTCGCCAAGCGCCGTCAATTCTGCAGGCGCCAAGTTTCCAGAGATTGCGACAATAAGAATCGGTTGGTCAGCGAAATTAACATCGGAGACTACAGGATCCGTAGCTTCTTCAGGAAGTTCTGGAGCTGCCTTGTCGACTGCCTCTTTGAGGAGCTGGATGGACTTATCAATATCGGCAGATGCGTTGAACTCGACAGAAACATTTGAAAAACCAGCACCTGAAGAAGAGGTAACTTTCGATACGTTCTCAACACCAAGCACGGAATCTTCTATCTTGTCGGTAACCAAACGCTCAACGTCTGATGCGGAAGCGCCAGGAAGAGCGGTTGAAACGATACCAAGAGGAATCGCAATATCAGGCGTCGACTCTTTTGGTATTGCGGAAACTGCGTATGCGCCACCAAGGAATAGCACCACCATCAAAAAGATGGTGAAGTTGTGTCGGTCTATGAAGAAGGTCCAGAAGCGGGTCATCGAGGAGAGGATGCCTACGGCGTCGCGATCTCGACCGCCTGACCTTCGGAAAGCCCGCGTGCGTCGGTGACGATGCGCGCGTCATCAGGAAGGTCGGTCATAACCTCAAGGCGATCGCCAAGTACATCACCGATTTCGACCGGAACCGCAACGAGACGGCTTTCGTTCACCATGAATAGAACGCGTGCGCCGGCGGCGAGTTTTACGGATGTGAGAGGAAGAAGACGGATACCTGACGCGGTTGCTACGGTGTCCGAAGGAACAATGGATTCCGGAAGACCGATATGCACCGCTTGTCCGTTTACGAGATTGGAGCCTTGATCAACAGCGATGCGAATTTCGATCTGACGCGTTACCGGATCAAGTGCTGGCGCGATTGAGGTGATGATACCGGCAGCCTCTTCTACAGTGACTGCCATACCAATTGATAGACCGTTTTGCGTATCTTCGGAAACGTAGGCGACTGCTTCGAGTGCGCCGTTCTGCGCGACGGTCGATACGTGCTGGAGTGGTGTGACATAGTCACCAACACGGATGGGGAGAAAATTCACGGTTCCCGCGATTGGTGCGCGGACGAATGTCTTCTCAAGATTTGATTGTGCGAGGCGGAGATTACCAAGCGCCGACTTAACACCCGCATCCACTGAGGCAGTTGATGAGGTTGAGCCGCTACGATATGCGGCACGAGCTGATGCGAGTGTGGCAACCGTTCCGTTAATCGAGGCACGAGCTGCGGCAAGGGCTGCAATTTGTTCTTCAGTTGCGCGTGAATCTGTTCGATTCGCTGCGTCAGCAAGCTGATCAATAAAAATCTGGATTGCACGCGCATTTCCGTCGGCTTCGTCAAGCAAGTTCCCTGGATCTCGGCGCGAAGCATCGGTCAGATTCTCGCTCCATAGGTTCATGAGGCGTGAGAGTTCTGCGCGTGCGCGCGGCAATGCTGCCGTGTCAGAGCCAGTAGGGTTGATGAGTAGGTCCGGTCCAACGGGAGTTGGGTTTCCGAAGAAGGTGTCGACATCGTTCTCAAGGGTCGTATCAAGCGTCGTGAATGCGCTCTGATATGCATTTATCGCTGCGGTCGCAGAGTCGACGGGAGAGACAGCTGAGCGAGAAGCAACGGCTGCGTCGTACGCACCTTCTGCTTGAAGAACGGCTGCACGCTGCGCCGCGTTTTCAAGCTCAGCCACGATGAATCCTCCTGGTACCTGACGACCGAGCGCGGTATTCACGCCAACAACGGTGCCACCTGCCTGGGCGAGTATTTTTGCTTCAGTCACTGATCGAACAGAACCAAGAACAGTTGAAGATGCCTGACCACCAGAAAGATTGCCAAGAGTTTGCAGGGTTACGGTGCGTTGTGGAGCGGTTGCCGCATCTTTTCCTTGCGCACCGAGTGCCATAAAGAACGCAAACAAGAGAACAGTAACGAGTATGGCAATGATTATTTGGAGAATAGGACGAAGCGAACGAAACTTTCGCCACAGTCGGATGAGTCTTGAACCTATAACGCGCGCAATCGCGCGCAGGTGCATACCAATTGGGTGGGAGGCCATGAATCTTCGCATTATAGCACATCCTTCACTTTTCTCACGTTTTGAATATTTATACCCATACGATTCCAAAAAACGCGCACCGGAATCGGTTTATACTCGATTGATATGCAAAAGAATGGGGGACCCGAGTCCGCACCGAAGCGGTACAGTGCTGCTGTGCGCGCCGTTGTGCGCTACGCATGGATTGCTGCGCTCTTTCTCGTATTTCTTGCGCTCGCGTATTCATTCATTCTCGGACCATCCGATGCAGATGATTCGGTGGTGCGCGAAGTTATCGTGAGTCCAGACGACACGCTTGAGGAAGTTGGTGCGACGCTTGCAGTAGAGCGTCTCGCAAAACACTGGTTTACGCTCTCGCTTGCTGCATGGCTCACCGGTTCTGGGGGAGAAGTACGTCCTGGAGGGTATCAAATCGCTCCCTCTATGGATGCCTGGACGCTGATCCATGCGTTTCGAGAAGCACCGTATCTTTCTTGGATAGATGTGCCACAAGGACTCCGTAAAGAAGAGGTTGCGGACGTGTTTGCAGATGCGTTTGAATGGGATGCGCGCGATATCGAAGCGTTTCTCACCGAGCGTTCGGTGTCTCCAGACTTGTCCGAGGGTGTATATTATTCCGGTACCTACCTCATGCCGTCTGACATCTCACCTCAGGAAGTTGCGGGAAGACTCCGAACAAAATTTGAAGACACCTTTGCGCCTCTTGCTGAAGAAGCGGCAAAACAGAAGCGTCCATGGGCTGAGGTCATCACCTTCGCCTCTATTATTGAACGTGAGTCGGGGCGTCTCGATAAGAAGTTAGTGGCGGGTATTTTGCAAAACCGGCTCGACAAGGGAATGAAGCTGCAGGTCGATGCAACACTGCAGTACATTACGGGAAACGATGAGGAAGGATGGTGGCATGTGCCGCACTCAGACGATAAGTATGTCGAATCACCCTTCAATACCTATATATATGCAGGGTTACCACCCGCTCCGATTGCATCTCCCGCATTCTCTTCCATAGAGGCAGCATTGAATCCACAAAAGACGTCCTGCTTGTACTACCTGCACGATGCGCGCGGTCTCATTCACTGCTCCGATACGTATTCCCAGCATCTCCGAAACATCGACTACTATTTACGCTAATTGACGGGACCGGTGCCTAAGGCGTAGTCTCGTAGGTAGAACTGCAAAAAGGGGAGTATCCATGCAGCAAGAGATTCAGCTTCCACGTCACGTACGTACCTTCACGCGCACTGTCTGGAATTCACTCAATCGGACAGAAAGACAACTCATCCCGGGTACGGTGGTGACTATCGGTAATCGGGTGCAGGTTGAGTACGACCATCAGACTAAGGAGGCAGTGGAGATCATCAGCCCCAAGTCTGAGACACCGCTATTCCTCTTGTTTGAGGAAATCGGCATCCCGGACCTGGTGGTCTAGAACCGCCAAGGCGCCCGCCGCAGTACCCCTGCGGCGGGCGTTCCATTTTTAGCCTATATACGGTATGGTGTTCTTACCTGGCCACCGGCCTTTTTTACTTTACCTCTATGGAAATCCGCAACATCGCTATTATTGCGCACGTCGACCACGGGAAGACGACGCTAACTGACGCCATCCTCAAGCAGACCGGCGCTGCTGTCGAAGGTACGTCCATGGACTCGAACACGCTTGAAAAGGAGCGCGGTATCACCATTTACTCCAAGAACGCCGCAATTGAGTACAAGGGCACCAAGATCAATATCGTCGACACTCCTGGCCACGCTGACTTCGGTTCTGAAGTTGAACGCGTGTTGCGCTCCATCGACTCCGTTTTGCTCATTGTCGATGCTCAGGAAGGTCCGATGCCACAGACCCGTTTCGTCCTCAAAAAGTCGCTCGAACTTGGTATTAAGCCCATCGTCGTCTTGAACAAGATCGATAAGCCAGCGGCAGACCCTGCTCGTGCAGAAGAGCAGGTACTCGAACTCTTCTTCGAACTTGGCGCAAACGAAGCGCAGGCGAACTTTCCCGTTGTGTACGCGATCGGTCGCGAAGGTGTTGCAATGCGCAAGCTTGATGATGCACGTGAGAACCTGTTCCCGCTTCTCGACGTTATTCTTGACCATGTTCCAGCAGCATCATCTCCAGAACTCGCGGCAAAGCCACTCAAGCTCCAGGCATTCAATCTTGCGTACGATAACTTCCTTGGACGCATCGCTATTTCTCGTGTGTACGAAGGTGTTCTGAACGCTACCGCTCCGGTAATTGAAAAGAAGCCAGACGGCACATCTAAAGCCGGCAAGCTTACCAAGATCTTTACCTTTAAGGGTCTTGAGCGCGTTGAGACTGATAAGGCAGAAGCAGGTGACATTGTTCTTATTGCTGGTCTTCCAGACATCTACATCGGTGACACGGTGACGACTGATGAGGCAACTGAGCCTATGCCTGCTATCGCTATTGATGAGCCGACGATTACGGTGAACTTCCTCGTGAACAATTCTCCGTTTGCCGGTAAGGAAGGGAAGTACGTAACGAGCCGTCAGCTCCGTGACTACCTCGAGCGCGAACTTCAGGTGAACGTTGGTCTTAAGGTGGACTTCGCATCGGCCGAAGCATTTAAGATTTCTGGCCGTGGTGAACTCCACATTGCCATCTTGCTCGAAAACATGCGTCGCGCAGGCTACGAAATGCAGGTCTCTCAGCCGCAGGTCATCATCCGTGAAGAGGATGGCGTAAAGATGGAGCCGTTCGAGGAGGTCATCATCGATACTCCAACAGAATTCCAGGGCGCTATCATCGAGAAGCTCGGTACGCGCGCATTTGTCATGCAGAACCTGGTGCAGACTGACAACACGGTGCGCCTTACGTTTGAAGGACCAACGCGTGGACTCCTCGGTTACAAGAACATCTTTGTCGTGGACACCAAGGGCGAAGGTATCCTTTCATCGCGTGTTATTGGCTTCCGTCCGTACGCGGGTGAAATCAAGAAGCGTCAGGTCGGTTCTATGATCTCCATGACCACGGGCAAGTCGCTTGGCTACGCACTCTGGTATCTCCAGGAACGCGGCGTGCTTTACATCAATCCTGCCACTGAAGTGTACGAAGGTATGGTTGTGGGCAATACCTCAAAGGGTGACGAAATGATGGTGAATCCGACTAAGGCGAAGAACCAGTCGAACGTCCGCTCATCAGGAAACGACGAAGCTATCAACCTCTTCCCGCCAATCATCCTTACGATTGAACGCGGTCTCGAACTTATGCAGGAAGACGAATATCTTGAAATTACTCCTGAGTCAGTACGCTTGCGCAAGCAGTTCCTCACGGAAACTGAGCGCTCGAGAGCGAAGCGTTAATAGCAAAAAGCGGCCCGCATGTGCGGGCCGCTTTTGTTTTGTTTGAGCATGATACGTCACGCAGGGTCCAGTCGAAGACCAAAGAAGTCACGGATAGAAAACTTCGATTTGGCCTTCTTTCCGCCAACCTTTTTGCGGTACAGGCGTCGGTGGCTACCAGATACTGCGGTCTCCACCTTTGACTCGATAAGTCCGAGAGCCTCGAGCTTCACCAGACCGCTATAGACCTGAGGCTGGTGTACTTCTTGGTCGGTTTTCTTTTTGATTTCTTCGCGCAGCTCTGCTCCGTATTTCCACTCATGCACACTAAGGTGCAAGAGTAGCTCGCGGCGTACTTGTCTACCGTTCATGGCTGATCCTCCTCCGCACGGAACATACCATGGGGTCCGGTGCGCTACAATTCAGCCATGACGCTCTACATCGAGGTGGCAGTGCTTATGGCACTCGTTCTTATGAATCGTCTCGGGTTCGTATACGTGATCGACCGTCGTCTCCATCTTACGTTTGTAAAAAATCCGGTGCTGACCTTCGTCTATTTCATGGTGATGACGCTCCTTATTTCCGTCATCTTCTATCCGTACGCATCAATAATCTTCAACCCTGCGACGAGCCTTACGGTCATATTCTTTCTCTTTGTACTATTTGTTTTGAATCCCTGGGCATACAAGCACATGAAGGAATCGGGTCTGGTTGCGTCCCGCCTTGCAAAGCTGTATCCAAACCAATCGTTTCTAGCAATTGATGAGCGCTATCTTCTCTCTAAAACCGGTGATGTAATTTTCCAACAGACCGCACTCGGCATTCTCGCACTCATGCTCACCGCGCTCGGTATGCCGTTTACCACGCTGGTGCCGGTATTCGCGATTGTATTTGCGGTCCTCCATTTGCACCTATTTTTATCCATGCCCCCGGTTTGGGCGACGTACTTCACCATTTGTGCGACCGCTAGCGGATTCGTACTTCCGTTCATCTTGGTCCTTATTCCAGGAGGAATGTACTATGCAATTATCTTGCATCTTTTGTGGTATATCGGCTCCGGTGCTTTGTTCGGTTCCATCGAAAAGATGGAGGTTACCGCAGCAAAAAGTGCTTAATGAAGACGTTCATATAGGTTTCATTGCCCCAGGAGTATAGAGAAGAGGTTATTACCTAACCGATTTTCTACCATGCTGCTTACTATTGCTGTCTTGTTGCTGATTCTCTGGGGTCTTGGCCTCATTACGTCCTATACTATCGGCGGCTTCATCCATCTCCTGCTCCTGGTCGCGATTGTCATGGTCTTGATCCGCATCATTCAGGGCAAGAACCCCATTTCAGCTCCGTAAGTGAAAAAGGGGAGGGATACGTGAGTGCGCTGCAGTACTGTGGCGCGCTTGCTATTTCCCCCAGGCTCTGCTATGGTTCGAGCAATCGTTTCTTCTGGTTTTTCGTCTTGAGAGCACTCAAGACCTGGGGACAGTCAACAGGAAACCCATCATCCTTAGAAACTCTCGAGGCGATTACCTTAACCCCACGGTCCTTGGTTTCCGTGCCGTTCTAGATTCAAACAATGACCACTACGTATATTGTGCGTAAAAATAGCCGCAATGACCTTGCGGACCGTCCAGGCTATGCGAAGTTCGCACGTCGTGGCGGCGGCGGTTCACGCCCAGGTGCAAACGGACCACGTCGCGATGATCGCGGCGGAGCAAATGCTGGTCGCAGCTACAGTCGTGGCGATTCTTCCCAGGGTGGATACCGTGGGGGTGATTCGCGCGGTCGTGGACAAGGTGGAGGCAATCGCGGCGGAAGCCGCGGTCGCGGACGCAACATCCAGGAGATGGCAATCGACCTCTCAAAACTCATTAACAAAGCAGTTAAGGGTGAACCGGAAGATGCATTCAAGCCGGTCAACTCCTTTGCTGATTTTCCCGTGGATGAACGCCTAAAGGCGAACATCATCACGAAGGGCTACCTCAACCCAACGCCAATTCAGGACAAGGCAATTCCTGAAGTGCTTACCGGTCGCGACATCGTCGGACTTGCAAACACGGGTACGGGAAAGACGGCAACCTTCCTTATTCCGCTCATCGACAAGGTGCTCAAGTTCCGCGCACTTAACCAAGAACATCGCGTTCTTGTTATGGTGCCTACGCGCGAACTTGCTATCCAGATCGAACAGGAATACTGGGGCTTCGCCAAGCAGCTCATGCTTAATGCTGTTGTGTGTGTGGGTGGTGCTGGCATCGAACCGCAGATTCGCGTACTCCGTAAGAAGCCGTCATTTGTCATTGGTACGCCAGGACGCTTGAAGGATCTTGAGGAGCGCGGTGAAATTCGTTTCAGCGAGTTCGGCACGGTTGTTCTCGATGAGGCTGACCGTATGCTCGACATGGGCTTCATCGATGACATGCGCGCCATTCTTGGTCGTATGCCTCGTGAACGCCATACGCTCTTCTTCTCAGCAACATTGTCTCGCGACATTGAAATGCTTATCGGTGCGTTCTTGAACGACCCGGTACGTGTCTCAGTAAAAACGCGCGATACGGCAAAGACCATTGACCAGGACGTGGTTCGTGTTGGTTCAAGCGAAAACAAGCTCGATGTTCTCATCGAACTCTTGAAAGCTGACGCCAGCATGGACAAGGTGCTTGTCTTCGGACGCACCAAGCACGGCGTCGAGCGTCTTTCTCGCGACCTCTCGCGTGTTGGTATCCCTGCGGAATCAATCCATGGCGATAAGACACACGGCAAGCGCCAGAAGGCATTGACCCTGTTCAAGCGCGATCATGTTCGCGTTCTGGTTGCTACGGATGTTGCCGCGCGTGGTCTTGATATCTCCGGTGTCTCACACGTGATCAACTTCGACCTTCCAGGAACCTACGAAGACTACACGCACCGCATCGGTCGTACGGGTCGCGCAGGAAAGACGGGCAAGGCACTCACCTTCATCCCGGCCTCATACTAAGCGAGGTATTGTGAGAGTATAAGAAAAAGCCGTTATGCGGCTTTTTCTTTTACCCGTCATTTCCCGCTATGGATGAATTTCTGCGCATGGATGTGTTCTTCGTTATCGCGACGCTTGGCGTCATTATCTTTACGGCGTTTGTTTCAATCTTCCTCTTCTATGCGATTCAGCTAGCTCGCACGCTCAGTCGTATCGCGCTTGATGTGGAGGCAGAAGCACATGCACTGAAAGAAGATATTGATGAAGCGCGCATTCTTGCGAAGCGGGAAGGACGGCAACTCTTACACCTTGTCGATGTCGCGCTCAAAGCGGGGAAGCGCCTTGTGGCACCTTCTCGCAAGAAGCGCGCATCGTAACCTGACCACGCTATGGCGAATACCACAAAGAACCACAACAACGAAGGAATCCAGCCTACCGCCATTGCAGCAGGCGTGCTCGCCGCAGGAGCCGCTGCCGCAGCGGGTTACTACTTCTACGGAAGCAAGAAGGCTGCTGCACACCGAAAGGATGCAGCGAAATGGGCGGACGACATGAAGACGGAGATTGTTCGCGAAGCGAAGCGTATCCAAAAGCTCGATCAAACGGTGATTCATAACATTGTCGATCGTATTGCCGGAGCGTATGGAGACGGTAAGATTGATCCGGCTGCACTGACGGCCGCAGCGAGCGAATTGAAAGAAAATTGGAAGCGGGTCCGGGGTGAAGTCACTGGCAAGAAGCGGGTCGTCAAAAAGATGGCCAAGAAAGTGGCGAAGAAATCTGCTAAGAAGCGTGCATAATCTCTAACAGAATCTCTATGAATTCCTCGACGAATATTATTGTTGTCGTGATACTCGTGCTTTTGGTCGGGTTCGGGGTTTGGTATTTTACCGCAGGGAATCAGGCACCTAAGGAAGAGGGTTCGTCCTTCGAAGTTAATCTAGGAGGCGAGAGTCAAGGAAACTAGTCAAAAGAACGTGCGTGGTATACTGCACGTATTGTTAAGCAGCATATAATCACGACATGGAACAAGCATCAGCACAAGCTAATATGTTCGAGAAGTACGGTACGCCGATAGCGGTTCTCCTCGGCGCGCTTATTATTGGCGGCGCGTTCGTCTTCGGACGTGGTGACGCTCCGTCGCCAGTAGGTGCTGAACCAGCAGCAGTTGATATCGCCGATGTCGATGCAGATTCGAGTCCATCGGTCGGAGAAGCAAACGCTCCGGTTGTTATGGCGGTGTGGTACGACTACCAGTGCCCGTTCTGCAAACGTTTCGAGCTTGATACGGTCGCACAGCTCCATGCGAACTATGTTGTAACCGGGAAGCTCCGCATCGTCTTCAAGGACTTCCAGTTCCTTGGCCCCGATTCAGCAGCGGCAGGACTCTTCGGTCGTGCAATGTGGGAAGCCTACCCAGAACGTTTCTACGAATGGTACGTCGCAATGGCGGAAAACCAAGATGAGGAGCACGGAGGATTCGGCGATCTCGCATCGATTCAAGCAATGACACAGGCACTCGGTGGCATCGATGTCGATCGTGTTACGAAGCTTACCGAGACGAAGCGAACGGAATATCAGGCAGCTATGGAAGCTGATCGCGCAGAAGGCGCATCCTTCGGTATCTCTGGTACGCCAAGCATCATCATCGGCACCACAGCACTTTCAGGTGCTCAGCCGTATGATCGAGTCGCTGCGCTTGTTGAGGCAGAGCTCGCGAAATAAAGAGTAGAGCAAAAAGAAACCGCCGCTCCCTCACGGAGCGGCGGTTTCTTTGTATTATGCTGCTTTCTTTGCGCGGTATTCCTTAAGTACTTCAAAGACGATAGGGAGGAAGGAGACGACAATGATGACCAGAATGATGGGGAGCAGGTAGTGGTCGACGTCGGGAATAAGTGCGCCGAGGAAGTAACCAAGGGTGGTTACGCCTGCGCCCCAGAGCACTGCACCAATGATGTTGTAGCGAATGAAGGTTGCATACTGCATTTTTGCAACGCCGGCGAGAATCGGTGTGAACGTACGTACTACCGGAACGAAACGAGCAAGAATAATTGCCTTTGGTCCATGCTTCTCATAAAAGGCTTCGGTACGCTCAAGGTTTTTCTTTGAAAGAAAGATAGCGTCTTCTTTCTGAAATAGGTGTCGACCGAACTTTGAACCAAGCCAGTACCCAACACTATCACCTGCGATTGCTGCGATGATGACGAGCACAATGAGGAGGAAGAGGTTGAAGACGTTCAAAGCAGAAAGAAGACCGGCCGTAAAAAGGAGAGAGTCTCCGGGGAGAAAGAACCCAAACGGAATGCCCGACTCAAGGAAAACGATGCTGAATACGCCGGCATATCCGATGGTCCGGATTACTTCCGGGAGGTCCATCTCAGTGAAGGGAATCATAGTTTCGGCAGTATATCACCGCACCCATGCGCTACGTGTCGGTATGCGGTATGGTGAAAGACATGATGGACGAAACCGAGTTTAAAGCGATTGCGCTTGAGGCGTGGGAGGCGGTCCCTGAGAAATGGAAGGCGGGACTAAAGAATGTGGCGCTTCTTGTTGAGGACGAGCCGTCCGACGTTGTTCGTGAAGCAGAATCCTTAGCAGAAGGTGAGACACTCCTCGGATTGTATCAAGGTGTCCCAATGACCGTGCGCGGTGAAGGGTACGGCATTGGTGGCACGCTCCCCGACACCATTACGCTCTACCGTCTTCCTATACTCGAAGAAGCGCTCGATCTTACCGATGATCACACCAGTGAGTTTCGAAACTATGTAAAGAAAGTGGTACACGAGACGGTGTGGCATGAGGTGGGTCACTATTTTGGCCTTGAAGAGAATCCGATCAATCACAGGGAGGATGAGGGGACGAACCGGTTTGGATCGTAGTCTGCTCACGCGGTACGGTACTATGGTACGTATCCATGCGGATCGTCTCTCGTATTTGGGCATATCACAACACACTACTCCTCCTTGCGAGTCTTGGCGTACTGTTTCTCGTTTTTCAAACGGATGTCGCGCACGCGATTGTTCGCTATGTCGGTAACTTCGGCTACCTGAGCGGAGTTATTGTTGGATTCTTTTTCGTCTCCACGTTTACAGTCGCCCCCGCAGCGGTCCTTCTCTTTCATCTTGCGCAAGAACTGAACCCCGTCGCACTTGCTCTTCTAGCAGGTATCGGCTCAGTGCTTGGGGATGTTGTATTGTTCCGTTTTCTCAAAGATCGCGTATTCGAAGAGCTGACGCCTTTTGTGCGCCGAATAGGCGGCTCGCATCTCTCGCTCATGCTGAAGACTCCGTACTTTGCATGGTTCGCGCCAGTGCTGGGTGCGCTCATCATTGCTTCGCCATTTCCTGATGAACTTGGCATTAGTCTTCTCGGACTATCGAAAATCAACACAATTCAATTCATGGCGCTCACCTACGTCCTCAATGTTGCCGGTATATTGGTCATTGTGCTCTTGGCTCAAGGGTAAAGATCTACAAGCTTGGGGTAAAAAGAAACCAGGCAACAAAGTGCCTGGCGGGGTGGGAAGAGAAAGAAAGAAGGAACAGATGGAAGAAAGAGCGGAGAAGAAGACAGAAACAGATGAGTGCGGGATTGGAAGGAAGATTAGGGAAGGATAGAAGAACAGTAGGGCGAGAGAACGAGAGAAGAAAGGAAAGCCATACAGTTCAAATATCCAAGGACCGCGCTGCACCTGACTGTCAACGTTCTCTCTATCTAGTAGAACTGCCCTGCGTACCAAAAGGTTACATCAAATGCTTTTCAGAAGTTCTGCGTATTCTTTCTGCACTTTCTGGAGTTTAGGAGCGATGATGATCTGACAGTACCCCTGGTTTTGGTTCTTGGCGTAGTAGTCCTGGTGGTAGTTCTCGGCAGGGAAGAATTCGACGAGTGACTCGACGGTGGTTACGATCGGATCACCGCTTCGGTCGGAAGCATCGAGCTCATCAATAAAAGCGCGTGCCTCTTCGGCCTGTTTAGGGGTGGTAGTAAATATGACAGAGCGATACTGGGGACCGATATCATTTCCTTGACCATCTACCTGTGTAGCGTCATGGGACGCAAAGAAGATGGTGAGTAACGTGCGATACGGTACCTGTTCTCCGTCATACTCAACACGGACCACCTCTACCTGTTTTGTGTGGCCGCTTGATACCCGCTCATAGTTCGCATCTTCTGGTGCGCCACCTGCATATCCAGGCTGAACTGATGTTACACTTTTCAGCATTTTGAAAACGGCTTCGGTGCACCAGAAACACCCGCCTCCAAATACTGCAGATTCATTCATCATGCGGCCTCTCCTTTTTCAAAAGCCAGACATACTGAATTGATGCAGTAGCGTTTGCCGCCGGCTTCTTTGGGTCCATCATTAAAAACATGACCTAGGTGTCCATTACATTTCTTGCAGAACACTTCGGTGCGACGCATGCCGTATGAGTCGTCAGGACGAGTTCCAACATTCTCAGCAACTGCAGGGTCGGTAAATGAAGGCCATCCAGTGCCGGAATCGAACTTCTGATCGGAGGTAAAGAGGACGCTCTTGCAGGCTTTGCACCGATAGACACCGGCATCTTTAGTATCGAGAAGTTCCCCGGAGAATGGCGCCTCAGTCCCGTGTCCACGCAGCACGTCGTACTCCTCCTGGGTGAGCTCTTTCTGCCACTCTTCTTCGCTTTTTGCTTCGGGCTCCATTGCCTGCAATCATACCACCTAGCAATTGCCGCATCTTTCCGCACGCGTTACCATAGGGCGTACATGGCACGAAATACGCTCATCGCCCTTATTCTTGCTCTCGCATTCCTAGGCATAGCAGACTCCTGGTATCTCGCAGAAAGCGCTGCGACCGACACGCCGCTCGTCTGTGGCCCCGGTATGCTTGAAGGTTGTAATGCGGTCGCGCAGAGCCCGTACTCTCAGCTCTTTGGTATCCCGCTTGGAGTCTATGGTGTTGTCTTTTACGGGCTCGCTATGCTTCTTGCCGCAGCTGCACTTACTATGAAAATACGAGGCACGTCCTTCTATCTTCTTGTTGTGACTGGTGCCGGCGCAATCGCCTCGGTCGCATTCCTCTACGTGCAGTTCTTTTTGATTAAAGCACTCTGCGTGTACTGCCTCGCCTCTGCGGTATTCTCGTTCGCGCTCGTCGGTCTCTCGTGGGTGTTGTTTTCACGGGAGCGAAAACTAGCACTTGCTCCTGTAGTTGAACCAACATCATGACCCGCATTTTCGCACTCCTCCTCGCCATCGCACTTCTTCCTACTGGAGCGCATGCTGCGACGGTTGTGGCGGATGATGCGCTCACGCTCTCAGAAGCATCGTCGGGTAATGCGTATCTTGCTGGCGCGAATGTACGCGTAACAGCTCCGGTAACCGGGGATGTGTCTGCGCTTGCTGCAGACATTATTATGCTAGCGCCAGTGAGTGGAGATGCGCTTTTGTTTGGCGGATCAGTCGAGGCAGGCGGCACGGTCGGCGGTGATTTGCGTGCGTTTGGTGGGCGCGTGCATGTGCAAGGGAACGTACAGGGTGACATGTTCGTGACCGGAGGCTCGGTGCGCATAACCGGCAAGGGAACGGACATGCGCATCGGCGGCATCAATGTCGAAGTGACCGGAGGCTCTGATGGCCCCATCTCCATCTATGGCTCGAGCATTACGCTTGATGGTGAGTTTGTTGGTGACGTTGAGATCTTTGCTTCTGATCACCTAACGCTCCTTCCGAATACGCATATCCTCGGTTCGCTTGAATACGACGCACCACAACAGGCAGATATCCAAGAAGGAGCGGTTATTGATGGTGACGTTGCGTACACCGGCTCAGCATCATTCCTGCCGACCAAGGAAGAGGCGAAGACGTTTGCCATTGCGGGTGCGGGACTCTTCTTTATTGTGCGCATCCTCTCAGGTATGGTTGCCGCGGGACTTGTTGCCGGCCTGTTCCCGGCGTTTGCAAATGATGTTGCATCGCGCATCCTGTTGCGCTCACCACGCAGGTTCGTACTCCTTGCACTCCTCGGGTTTAGTATTGCGGTTGCAACTCCTATTCTCGCGTTCTTCCTCGCCGCATCCTTTGTTGGCTTCGGATTGGCGCTTCTTGTGAGCGCTGCTTATCTGCTTCTAGTTCTTCTTTCATACATAACCGCTGGCATTCTCGTTGGAGCCCTTATCACGCGTCTTCTTCTGAAGCGTGAAAAGGTAACCTGGCGTGCCGCGCTTCTTGGTACCTTGGTCCTCTCACTCATCGGTATGATTCCGCTTGTTGGAGGCCTTGTATCGTTGGTGCTGGCGGCGGCGAGTGCTGGCGCCATTGTTTCTTCCGGGTATCGCTTCGCATTTGGTCGCGACACAAGCGATCTGTAATTCGTGGCATCTTCTATTGCGGAACGTACTCTGCGTGCGAAGAAGATGGTCGCGTACCTGAAGCAAGCCTATCCAGAACCTAAATCGGAACTGAATTTCAAGACACCGTTTCAGTTAGTTGCGGCGGTCATGCTTTCTGCGCAAACGACCGATAAACAGGTGAATAAGGTTACTGCGACACTGTGGAAAAAGTACAAAACGGTTAAGGATTTTGCCCACGCACAGTACGAAATGTTTGATAGAGAAATTTCCTCTGTCTCGTTCCATCGAAATAAGGCAAAGCACATCATCGCTGCGGCACAGATGATAGAGACTGAGTTTAACGGGAGGATACCGAAGAACGAGAAAGACCTAGTACGTTTACCCGGTATTGCATACAAAACCGCGCATGTGGTGCTTGGTGAGCTGCATGGTATTTGGGAAGGAATCCCAACCGATACGCATGTGCGCCGGTTCGCGCTTCGTTTCGATCTGACAAGCAATACCGAACTTACTAAGATCTCAAAAGATTTGGAGGCGCTAATCCCAAAAGCTGATTGGAAATATGTGAATAATGGTTTTGTCCTCTACGGTCGATATGTGTGTCCTGCGCGTCCGCATGAATGTGCAAGTCATCCTTTAACAAATATATGGCCGACGGTTATGAACAGGTGGCCAAAAGCAAAGTAGTTGCTTTGTGAAAGGTGAGGAGTAGCATGGTGGATGGAACCCGGCGTGTGTTTCTCCCTCACTCAAGACAATGAGGTCTGTCATCCCGTGTTGCTTGGAGACGATGCGAGTCGTCTGCTCACCGTAGGTGGCCACAGGGCACCTCGCGACACGACAGCCAATGCTGAACGGTGCTGGGCTGAAATTCACTCTTTGCCGGGCCAAGGCGCTTCATGTGGTTTCCGGAACCCCATGGAGCGCTTTTCCTTTTTACCCACAGCGGTACGATGGAGGCATGATGTCACGCACACAGACCGCTATGATATATCATATGACTCCAGCGAAACTGCGCTCGTTTCGCGCGACGGTTTGGGCTCACTATAAACGTAAGGGTCGTCACGCACTTCCGTGGCGAGAGAACCACGATCCATATCGCATTCTTGTCTCGGAAGTGATGTTGCAGCAGACACAGGTGGAGCGGGTCATTCCGTATTTCACGGCATGGCTCACTCTGTTTCCTGATGTGCGCACACTTGCCAAGGCACCGCTTTCAAAAGTCCTGCGCGCGTGGCAAGGGCTTGGGTATAATCGGCGCGCGAAGATGCTCCATGAGGCAGCAAAAGCAATTGTACGAGACCATGACGGCATGTTCCCGAACAGTCCGGAAGTCCTAGAAGCACTTCCTGGCATAGGTCACTACACTGCACGCGCCGTTGCGGCGTTCGCCTATAACCAGGATGTCGTTTTTGTAGAAACAAATCTTCGTACGGTCGTCACACATCACGTTTTTGGCGAAGCAACCAACGTTAATGACAAGGAGATACTTTCGGTACTTGCACAGGCTCTTCCGAAAGGGAGGGCGAGGGAGTGGTACGCCGCGCTCATGGATTATGGAGCGCATCTGAAACGCTCGGGTGTACGTCTCAATGCACGTGCAAAAGGGTATACGAAACAGAAGAAGTTCCAAGGGTCTGATCGGGAAGCGCGCGGCGCGGTACTCAAGGCGTTGGTGCTCGGCCCAAAAGAAAGCAGCCTCCTCATTGATTTATTTGGTCCAACGCGTCGCACACAGATGCGATCCGTGCTTGCGAATTTGACAAAAGAAGGACTGATTAGTCTAGTGAAGGGTACGTTCCGGCTTCCTCGATAGCCTGTTATACTCCGGGCATGAAGAAATTCGCACCCGCGTTCGTCATTATCGGTATTATCATAATTGGCATCGTTGCGTTCTCCGTTATGCAAAGCACCGTCTCTGCTCCTGTAGAGCCTGAGCCTACTGCCTCAACCACGGAGACAGGTACACCGGGAGCACCTCAAGGTGCCGCTCCAGGCACCTCTGCACCACTCACCATTAAGAATGTCATCAAGGTGTACGCGAACCCTGATTGGGGTTTCAAGCTCCGTTACGATACGTCGTGGAATCTTACTCAGACTGGGGAAGTGGTGAATGTTGATTCGCCAACGGCAAGCTTCATGATTAGTCCGGAGCAAGAGATTGCAGAGCCAGCACGTCTGGAGGCTGAAGAGACGACTCGCGTCATTCTCGGACAATCAGTCACGGTGACCAGGTTTGAGAATCCGAACGAGCGCTATGCATTCTACGAATACTTCACGCTCCGCATTAATAAGATCGAGTATTACTTCAAAGTGCTCTCGACCGTTGAGCCAAACCCTCGCATCGAAGAGTTCCTCGGCAGTCTCGTTCTTCAGTAACCGCTCATATATAAAAACCGGCCATCTTTGGATGGCCGGTTTTTATATGCACGATGTCTCTCTTTACACGCCAATCAAGACTGGGATAACCATTGGTGCCTTGTTGGTGCGTGAGAAGAGGTAGCCGGCCATGGTGTCGGTCAGCTGATCTTTCACGTAGTCGAGGTCGACCGGGTTCATGCCCTCAGTCGAATCCTCAACCGTCTTTTTAATAAGCAATCGCGCATTGTTCAGGAGATCCTGTGACTCGCGGAGATAGATGAATCCGCGGGAGATGATATCCGGAGACTTGCGGAGCTTGCCGGTCTTCAAGTGAATAGTCGCGATGATGACGAACATACCGTCTTTAGCGAGTGCCTGACGGTCACGAATCACGACCTCCTGCATGTCGCCAATCGCAAAGCCGTCGACCATGAGTGGTGCTGCAGGGACCTTCTGCTTATGGACGTTGATAGTCTTCGCTTCGATAAGGTCGATGACGTTTCCATTGTCTGCAACGATAATGGTTTCGCGTGCGCGACCAGCCTGTTCAACTGCTTTTGCATGCGACTTCGTCATTGAGTAGTAGCCATACGCTGGCATGAAGAACTTTGCGTTTACCTGCTTGTTGATCCAGATAAGTTCACCCGTGTTTCCGTGACCCGTTGAGTGCACGTCTGACGTTCGGTAGTTGATGAGGTTCACCCCATTGCGGAAGAGATTGTCCTTCAAACGCTGGACGGAGATCTCGTTACCCGGAATGACCGAAGAGGAGAGAACAACGGTATCGCGGTCGGTAAGGGTGATGGACTTGTGTTGCTTCGTTGCAATACGCATGAGCGCTGCGAACTCTTCGCCCTGTGCGCCTGTTGCAAGCACCACAACCTTATCCGGAGGGTAATCACCGATCTCTTGAGAAGGGATAACGGTGCCTTTCTCAATCTTCAAGAGGCCGGTCTTCTCGGCAATTTCGAGGTTGGTCTTGATTGAGCGGCCCTCCATCACAATCTTCTTGCCCATCTTCTCAGCGATCTGGATGATCTTGATCATGCGCTCGAACTGAGAGGCGAAGGTACCGATGATGAGGCGACCTTTCACGGTCTTGATGATCTCTTCCAGAGTTTCGTGCACTTTGCGCTCTGGAATAGAGAAGCCGTCACGCTCGGCGTTTGTGGAGTCCGCAATGAAGAGAAGGTTGTTCTCTGCACCGATTTCACCCCACTTCTTCTGCTCAGCATCCGTTGGAATGCCGTTCTCGTGGTCGAGTTTGAGGTCACCAGTTGCGACGACATTACCCCAGGGAGTTTGGATGGAAATACCCATCGAGTCTGGAATCGAGTGCGTCACCGGGAAGAAGCGCACCTTGGTGGAACCGATCGTGTGCGTTGAGTGTGGCTCAACCACGACCAGGTTTGGCTTAGGCATTTCAGGATATTCTTCCTGGCGCTTTGCAATCATCACCGCGGACAAGTTGCGCGTGTAGATAGGTGGATTACCAAAGCGATTCATCAGGAAGGGAATACCGCCGATGTGGTCCAAGTGGCCGTGCGTAATGAATACGGCGCGAACGCGGTCTGCGTTCGCTTCGAGGTAGCGCGTGTTCGGGAGCATGTAGTCGACACCAGGAGCAGTGTCTTCCGACACGAACTGGAAGCCAACGTCACAAACGAAGATATCGTTTCCTGTTTCAACAGCAAACATGTTGCGACCGACTTCTTCAACGCCGCCAAGCGGGACGATGCGAACCGTCTTCTCGTCGACTGGGGCAGGGATGTAGTCGGGGCCGCGCTTCACGGGAGCACTTTCGCGCGCACCTCCACCTCCTTGCGGTCGGCGCATCTCACGACGCATACCGCCGCCACGTCCGCGACCGCCACGACTTCGTCCGCCGCGTTCTCCGCGAGGACGTTGTTGACCCTGTCCGTGATCATCGGCACGAGGGGGTGCTGCACGTTCTTCGTGCGGGCCTGAGGGTGCTCCTGAGTTTGAAGGAGCGGGCGCTGGAGCTGGTGCTACTGACATAAAGTGAGTGATAACTAATCAATAATTTCTAACAGTGTACGTGCACGTAGTGTGCAGTCGTTCATCTCGTTACTACGAAGTATACGGGACAAGCGACTATCCACTAGTCTTTGGCGAAAACCGGCCATACGCGCTCTGACTGACGGTACCAGCGAGCAACGTTCGCGAACCGATCTGAGGGAGATGCGATTTGGGAGATGTGCACGCCGTTCATCTCTTCGGGCAGTGCGTAGAGGAAATCAGGCGCGTAGATGAACGCTGCCGGATAATCCGCGGCGATGATGCCGTTCAGTTCAGTCAGGCTTTCAAGGGCGGATTCAGGGTCACGTTCTTCACGAATCGACTCAAGCAACTCGTCTGCTTGGCGGTTTGCGTACATGGAGACGTTTAATCCCGGATCATTTCGTTGCGATGACTCCCAGAAGGCGAAGAGATCATGGTCACGGCCTACTACCATTCCAAAGAGCAATGCCTCATACCGACGAGGACGGATGACGGTCGAGGTGAGGTCACCTGGCTCGTAGAATTCAAGTGAGACCGGTACGCCAAACGCTTCCCAATCTTCTTTCGCCGCTTGCGCAACCGCCTTTAATTCAGGCACATTCGAAGTCTTTAGAGTAACAGCGAGCTCGAGACCTTCCTTGGCATGCTTCCAGCGATTCGTGGTTGCGTCGAATGCCCATCCACTTCCTTCAAGCGTTGCACGTGCTGCAACCGCGCGTTCCTCGGGGATGGTTTCAGGTACCGCAACATTAATCCCGCTACCAGGCGGTACGGGTCCGGTAACTGGTGTTGCATACCCGCCAAGCACATCATTCACAACACCGGTGCGGTCAAGTACGAGTGAGAGTGCCTTGCGGACCTCGCTTCTTGCGAACATCGGGTTTTGACCCGCGTTCCAGAAGACACCAAACACGCGTGCATAGGGTACCCGAAGCGCTTCTTCTGATGGAATACCATGTGCGCTCTCAACGCGTCCACGCTCGTATGCTTCGATAAGGTCAGCTTCCTGAGCGAAGAACTCAAACGTGATGGAATCAAGGAACGGACGCCCCGGTGCAAAGTCACCAAACGCCTTCAGTCTGTACTGCTCAATCATCCCATTCCTGCTCCGCTCGATACCGCTTACCTTAAACGGTCCTGCACCGACCGGTTCTTGCATAAGTGGTGAGAAGGGGAACTCCTCGTTAGTCAGTCCTTTCCAAAGACGAGCCGGAAGAATGCCGAGCGTGGCATCCTCAAGGAACGGTGCATATGCCTTTGGAAGGATGAATGCGACGGTCCGCGCATCAAGTGCTTCTGCACGGATATTCGACCAGTTCGGAAGCTCAGGCGACTTAAGGCCTGGGTCCTGTGCCTTTTCAACCGTGAACACCACATCATCAGCAGTTACCGGTGATCCGTCATGGAACTTGGCAGTGTCACGGATGATAAAGGTGTAGGTCTGACCGTCTTCGGAGACCGAGTACGATTCGGCAAGTACCGGTACGAGCTGTCCATCGTCTCCTACTCCCATAAGTCCCGCATAGGTAAGCGCTGTTAGGTCACGATCTGCATCAGAAAGTGCTAGAAGCGGATTAACGAAGCGGGGACTCCCCAGGACACCTTCCGTAAGGTTTCCGCCGTACGAAGGCACGGCAACGAGCATGGTGCTCTCGAGTGCATACGCACTTATAAGAGACGCAACAATAACGAGCGCGCCAAGCACGGACGCGATGAACTTATCGCTTGGCGGAAGCGTACGGACATAGTCACTCACTCCGGAGAGGAGAGGAATATTCCGACGCGTGCCGAGGATATGAAAGAGCCGAGACAAGCGCTCGCGCATGTGAAGGTAGGGTTAGATGAGGAACCCGAGGATTGCAGCTATGACGAAAAGAATCGCGACGACGATAGTCGCTTGGAAAAGGAAATTTTCCGCGCCGCGGCGCTTGTAGAACGTCGATGCGAAATTGTCGCCCCCAAATGCTCCTCCGAGGGATGCGCCGCGACTTTGCAGCACGATTCCGACGATGAGGAGAAGGGAGAGGACAATCTGCGCGTATGGCAGCAAGGCCTGTAGAGTCTCCATCTGTAGAAGGGAGGATACCATGCTCGATACCGTCGCGGCAAGATGCCTGTGCACCAATGATATAAGGCTAACTATTTGCATAAGTGTCAAGTTGCGCAGGAGTGTCGGGATTCATATACTTCTCCTACGTAACCGGGCGTTTGTACGCCTTGATACGGGCAATTTTATACATAGTTTCACTGCGCTATGGCAACGAAAACGTCGCTCTCGATTCAGCCGCTTGGTGACCGCGTGGTTGTTAAGCCGCTTGAAGCAAAGGAAGAAACAGTACTCGCATCAGGAATCATCATTCCTGGGACTGCTGATAAGGAGAAGCCCTCAAAAGGGAAGGTGATGGCGGTTGGTCCTGGTCGCTATGACGATGGAAAACTTGTGCCAATGTCCGTGAAGCCAGGTCAGACCGTATTGTTCTCGAAATACGGCTATGACGAAGTGAAGATAGATGGCGTTGAATATTTCATCCTCGCAGAGTCTCAAATTCTTGCAGTAATTGAAAACTAATATGGCAAAACAAATCCTCTTTGGTGAAGAAGCGCGTAATGCGATTCACGCCGGTCTTAAGAAGTCTGCGCATGCGGTAAAAGTCACGCTCGGTCCCCGCGGCCGTAACGTCGTGCTTGAAAAGGGCTATGGCGGTCCGCGCATCACAAATGACGGCGTCTCCATCGCGAAGGAGATCTCCTTTAAGGATAAATTTGAGAACATGGGCGCTGAGATTGTGAAGGAAGTTGCTTCAAAGTCGAACGATGTTTCTGGCGACGGAACAACGACCACCGTCGTTCTTCTCGAGGCCCTCGTTGATGAAGGACTTGGCGCAATGGTCACGGGCGCAAACGCCATGATGATCCGTTCGGGTATGGAAAAAGCGCGCGATGCCGCAGTCGCTGAGCTGAAGAAGATGGCAAAGCCGGTTGCAGGCAAGAAGGAAGTGCAGCAGGTTGCTGCCATTTCTGCCGAAAGCGAATCACTCGGCACCACGATCGCAGAGACGGTAGAAAAGGTGGGTAAGAATGGTGTTGTTACGGTCGAGGAATCGCAGGGCATGGAACTTTCGAGCGAAGTCGTCGAAGGTCTGCAGATAGATAAGGGATACGTTTCGGCCTACATGGTCACGAACGCTGAGCGCATGGAGGCAGAGCTGAAGGATGCCGCCATCCTTATTACCGACAAGAAGATTTCGAATGTCGAGGAGATTCTTCCGCTTCTTGAGAAGGTGGCACAGTCAGGACGCAAAGAACTCGTCATCATTGCTGATGATATTGAAGGTCAGGCACTGACGACGCTTATCGTGAATAAGCTCCGCGGCACCTTTAACGTCATTGCGGTCAAAGCACCCGGTTATGGCGACAAGAAGAAGGAGATGCTTGCCGATATTGCTTCGGTCGTTGGTGCGGAGGTCATTTCCGCAGACACTGGCCTTACGTTCGAGAGCGCAACACTCTCCATGCTTGGCAAAGCGTCTCGTGTTGTCGCAACCAAGGACACTACCGTGTTTGTGGGCGGAAAAGGTAAGAAGGCAGACATTGCAGCACGCGTCGCACAGCTTCAGGCGCTCATGGAGCAAACGACCTCAAAGTTCGACCAGGAGAAGCTCCAGGAACGCGTCGCAAAGCTTTCAGGCGGTGTTGCGGTCATTCGTGTTGGTGCAGCGACTGAGACGGAGATGAAATACCTGAAGGACAAGATTGATGACGCGGTTAAAGCGACCAAAGCAGCGATGGAGGAGGGAATTGTACCGGGCGGCGGCGCGGCGCTCGCAAAGATCTCGAAGACCCTTGCGGCAGGAAGCGCGAAGTTCCAAGGAGACGAGAAAGCGGGATACGACATCGTCGTCCGTGCTCTTGAACAACCACTTCGCCAGATTGCGATTAACTGTGGCAAGGACGATGCGGCAACGATCGTGGTCCGTGTCCAGGAAGGGAAGGTAAATGCAGGCTATGACGCAGTCGCTGATATGGTAATCGATGACTTGCTTGTCGCAGGCATCATCGACCCGGTCAAAGTGACCCGTGGCGCAGTTGAGAACGCGGTCTCTGCAGCAGCAATACTGCTCACGACTGAAGCGGCGGTTGCGGAAATCCCTGAACCGAAGGCACCAGAAGGAGGGGCTAGTATGGGCGGAGGAATGGATTTCTAGTCTCCTTATAGAAATGTCGAACCCCGCGCGTTATGCGCGGGGTTTCGCGTTGTGCAGAGCAGGAACTCGTTATGAGTATGCTCGGTGTGATTTAGCCGGCGCCGCCAATCCCGATAGCATCCTCTTCGTAGAGGCGGCGGTCGGCGCGGCTTTCCTTGGAAACGCGTGGGGATTTGGTGAAGCTCGAAACAGCGAGCATAACTAGTCCCGCTAACACTAAGGCAACTCTCATCGTAGTCTCTCCCTCTGGTTTTTATTCCCCCTTCGTAAGCCTAGCTCCGGCGCTTGGTTTCGCCTAGCATTTTTGGTATACTAATGGGTATAGCACTATATCTATGACTATCCTCTACATCGTTCTTGGCATTCTGGTAGTAATTGCACTCTGGGTCATCGTTACGTTCAACGGTTTTGTTGCGATGGTGAATCACGCAAAGGAATCGTGGAGCGACATCGAAGTACAGATGAAGCGTCGCTACGATTTGATTCCAAATCTCGTAGAGACCGTGAAGGCATATGCGACACACGAGCGCGAAGCGTTTGAGAACGTTACGAAAGCACGCGCAGCAGCAATGGGTGCAACCGGAGTCGAAGGACACGCACAGGCAGAGAACATGCTCACGGGAGCATTGAAGTCACTCTTTGCTGTTGCAGAAGCGTACCCAGACCTTAAGGCGAATACGAACTTCCTTGAGCTCCAGCGTGAACTTTCTGACACCGAGAACAAGATCATGGCGTCCCGCCGCTTCTACAATCAGAACGTGATGGCGCTCAATACTGGTCTTGAACAGTTCCCAGGCAATGTTGTTGGCGGCTCGTTTGGTTTCAAGAAGATGGATCTCTTTGAGCTTGCGGAAAGCGAGCAGGCAGCCAAAGATCCGGTCAAAGTCGCGTTCTAAGACACTCATGCTGAAAGACGCTCAGAAGAAAATAGACGACTGGGCACAAGGATTTGAGGAGCCGTACTGGCCACCACTTTCTCAGCTCGCAGCGCTTTCTGAAGAGGTCGGTGAAGTTGCGCGTCGCTTGAATCATCTCTATGGCTCAAAGCCAAAGAAGGTGGAGGAGGCGAAACAAGAGCTCGGCGGGGAACTGGTTGACGTGATATTCGCAACCATGTGCCTTGCGAACAAGCACGGTATTGATCTGGATATGGAGTTCGAAAAGAAGATGGACAAATGTTACGGAAGAGACAAGGATCGCTTCAAGAAGAAAGACACATAACTATGGCAAACCTCTACCACGAACGCTCAAGCAATCTCGCACGCACCTGGGGCCTCATGCTCGGGTTCTTTCTGCTCGTCATTGCGATTGCCTGGGGCGTCTCCTGGTATTACGGCGATACCTCCATCCTCTACATCGGATTCATCATTGCGCTTGTGATGAATGTCGGAAGCTATTGGTTCTCAGACAAGCTCGTCCTCTCTATGACGGGAGCCAAACCTGCCTCACGTCAGGAGTACTTCGACCTTTACACCGTCACAGAGAATCTCTCGATCACTGCAGGGCTCCCAATGCCAAAGCTTTATGTCATTAATGATCCAGCGCCAAATGCGTTTGCGACAGGACGCAATGAGAAGCATGCCGTTGTTGCGGCAACGACGGGGTTGCTCGCCATCCTTGACCGCACTGAGCTTGAAGGCGTAATTGCGCACGAGCTCTCGCACGTAAAGAACCGCGACATGCTCGTGATGACGATTGCGGTCGTGCTTGCCGGCTTTATCGCTATTGTCGCAGACATCTTCCTGCGCGCCTCGATGTTTGGAGGAGGGAATCGCGACAATAATAAAGGAGGAGCACTGTTTGCGGTGCTTGCAGTTGCAGCGATCATTCTCGCGCCTATTGCCGCGCAGCTCATTAAGCTCGCGGTGTCTCGTCGTCGTGAGTACCTTGCCGACGCGTCGGGTGCGCTTTTGACACGTTACCCAGAAGGTCTTGCGTCAGCACTTCGAAAGATTTCAGGCTACGCAGCACCTATGAAGAGTGCCAACCATGCAACGGCACACCTCTTTATCAGCAATCCGTTCGGGGGAAGGAAAGCGGAGTTCATAAACAAGTTGTTCGCAACCCATCCGCCGGTCGAAGATCGCATCAAGCGCCTTACCGGTACGAATCAGTAGGCAATTGTGCTATAAAGGCCGGAACGGAGGCGTCGCATAGTGGTCTAGTGCGCACGCTTGGAAAGCGTGTGTGGGGAAACTCACCGAGAGTTCGAATCTCTCCGCCTCCGCCAAAATTGAAAATCAGAATTTGAAGCCGAAACGGGGTCGCGCCGAAGGCGCGGCCCTTCGGTACGCTTCCTCGAGGCCTGGTACTAGAAGCTTCGACAATCCGAGATGCGCCAGCACAACCC
>Ga0163151_10000966_pt1 | contig 49950 bp, 50 predicted proteins | sample OliLakLV19MP5IB2_FD_145596 | JGI IMG/M metagenome (GOLD analysis project Ga0163151, IMG submission 145596) | Freshwater microbial mat bacterial communities from Lake Vanda, McMurdo Dry Valleys, Antarctica - Oligotrophic Lake LV.19.MP5.IB-2 | ecosystem: Environmental > Aquatic > Freshwater >...
CGAAGGCTTGGAATAGTTCCGCGAGAAAGCCAGAGGCCATCGAAGATAAAATGCCGATGCGCACAGCGCCGTCCTCGGCACGCCCGATCGCTCCGACATCCGTTACGGCGTGACCGATCTGATCGAGGGCTAAACGGGCGCGATATAGGAACCGCTGCCCCGCATAGGTGAGCTTCACGCCCTCATGTGAGCGGATAAAAAGGGCTGTGCCGATTTCGTCCTCAAGATCGCGAATACGACGGCTGATGGACGATTCTCGGACGCTGAGCGCCTTCGCAGCACCACGAAAGCTCCGTTGTTCAGCGGCAGCGACTACATAGCGGAGATGACGCAGTTCGATCATCAAACGTTGCAGCCTTCGCAACACGAACAAGTGTTTGCATTACACCAGCAGTAGAGTTGCAAGTGCTTGCCAGAAAATGCGTGGGCCTCCGACTGCTTACCTGTTCGCGCAGCAGTTGCCGGCGTACTGAACGGCAGTCCGATGCCAAAGACATCGTGCGTGATGGTCGCCGATACGGTATGCATCGTCCTATTCTCTTTCATCATTAAATACTTGGCGCCACCCTCTCTGCTTCTTGCCAATTGGAGCATACTTTATCATCGATAAATTTGTCATCGTCAGATAGCCGGCGTCGCCGCGTCCGACCGCCTTCACTCCGTCAATGACAATCTGCAAGTCGTCAAGAATTCGCCGAACCCCACTGATAAAGTCGCGACCGGCCGGAGTCGGCGTCACCCCGCCATTCGTCCTTTCAAACAACGCGATACCGAGTTGCTCCTCCAGATGCCTCACTCTTAGGCTGAGATTTGACTGCTTGACAGAAAGCGAGTCCGCCGCTTTGCGGAAGCTTCCAGATCGCTCGGCGGCTTCCGCGTAGAGTAGATGTTTAATTTCGGTCGACACGAGCGGGCTCGTTTCGTTGCGACAACGCAACACAGCTAGCAAACGTGTCGTGCATTTCGCAATTCGGCGATCTGAAGTCGTGATCGAAAATAACTATATTTATTGCGTATTTTCTCCTGCGCGACTATGCCATCGGCATTCAGGAAGGAGGACTTGACGATTGGCGCAGCTGCTCATCTATGATGCTTTGGGACTTTGTTCTCAAAAGCAGACCTAAAATCTCCAAGTCGTTCAAGAGATGAACAGGATCGCGGCCCGCTGCAGACTTCAGCGCATCCTTCAGCCAATCGCTCATGCCGGGGTGAGCCAACACCCATGCGATCTGCCTTTCGGCTTCCGATACGGCGTCAGCTGGAGATGACGAGGCGATCATTTCACCCTCCGTCGGCTTTTGCGGTCACGGGTTGCACTCCTCGCACTGCCCCGGGTCGGCACTCGTAGCCTTCACTGGGTGCTCTTCCCGGTATCCGCATCCCTCACACGCGTAGACCTCGGCTTTCAACGCGACCGTTGGGCCGCCGCACCATGAACAGGGCAGCCCGAACAACCGTTGGCTGATCGCAAAACCAAGTCTCGCGCATCGAGGACACGGGCTCCGAACCCGACGGACAAGGTCCAGCGTCGCGCGCTTGATCGCGCGCATTCGTGTCGGATTGCGATGGGCGCGCATGTCGGTCTCGACGAACGCGGCGCCGCAGGTCCCGATCACCGTCTCAACCGCCCTTTGCAGATCGGCCCAATTGCCAATGCCCTTGATCAGCGCGCGCCCGGGCGCCGGCTGCTGATCGACGCAGCCGATGACAATCACCCCATGTCCGGGAAAGCCCGCGCGCTCGGCGAACGCGCTCGCGCCGTTTAGGTCAGCAACGACGGCGTGACTGAAATTCGTCTCCATGCCGGCGTGGTGCCCGACTAATTCGAGACCGCTGACGCGGTCCTTCATCACGACGATCTCGCGCGCGAGCGGGGCGAAGGGAATCTGCGAATGCGGTCCGAAGCTGCCCTCGCTTGCGACCGCGACGCGTGCGCCTGGCGACATCTCGAACGCCGCTGCGATCTTGGCGCGGGCGGCATCGAGCTGCGATCCCGTCCTTTCGATGTCGCGGCTGAACGTACCGAACCGATCTGTATTGATTCCCGGCGCGACCCGCACGCGCAAGCCAAGCGCGCCCCGCAATAATGGCGCGATGACCCGCTCCTTGCCATGCATGGTCGCGAGCACCGCTTCGTCATCCTCGTAAGGTCGCGCCGCGCTCGGCATGGCTAGAAATACCCCTCGCGCTTCTTCTGCTCGAGCGAGCCGCCGTCCTCGCCGTCGCTGATCCGCCCCTGACGCTCGGAACCTGTTGCCGCGAGGGTTTCACGGACGACCGCCGCGAGATCCGTCGCGCTCGATTCGACCGCCCCGGTGACGGGCCAGCAGCCCAGGGTGCGAAAGCGCACGGTCCTGACCTCGGGTCGCTCGCCGGGCCGCAGTCGCATCCGCGTTTCATCGTCGACGACGATCAGGCCGCCGCCGCGCTCGACCACCGGCCGGGGCGCCGCCAAATAGAGTGGCGCGAGGGCGATGTTTTTGGTGAGCGCATAGGCCCAGATATCGGTTTCGGTCCAGTTCGATAGTGGAAACACGCGCGCCGACTGGCCCTTGCTGAGCCGGGTATTGTAGAGATGCCAAAGCTCGGGCCTCTGTTGGCGCGGCTCCCAGACATGGCCGGCGTTTCGCACCGAGAAGACCCGCTCCTTCGCACGCGATTTCTCCTCGTCGCGCCTCGCGCCGCCGAAAATGATGTCGTAACCACCGGTATCGAGGGCGGCCTTGAGCGGCTCGGTTCGCATCGCTAGGGTATAGCGATCGCCATGGTCGAACGGATTTAGACCGGCCGCACGCCCCTCTTCATTGGCATGGACGATCAGCTCGAAGCCGTGCTCGCGGGCGAAGCCATCCCGAAACTCAAGTAGGGATTGAAACTCCCAAGTTGAGTCGATGTGCAGCAGCGGAAACGGCGGCTTGCCCGGGAAGAAGGCGCGCAGCGCCAGATGCGCCAGCACCGTCGAGTCCTTACCAGCCGAAAACAGCATCACCGGCTTGCGGGCCTCGGCGACCGCTTCGCGCAGGATATGGATCGACTCCGATTCGAGGCGCGCGAGGTGCGAGAGCCTGGCCGTCATGCGGCGTCCTCCCAGGATAGATCGCCGCGATAGCGCCGGACCTTGCCATCGTCGTCGAGGCGGTACAGATGGACCCAGCCATTGTCGACGAGTTGGCGCACACCCTCTTGCGAGGCGATAATGGTGTTTAACGCTTCCTCGGGCGCCTCGATGAAGACATTGAGCCGCAGCGGTTCGTGTACGAACCGCGCGCCGTCATGGACGGACTGCCAGGGCAGCCCGACCTTGAGGTCGCCGGCATTGCCTTCGAGCACGCCGAGCTGGCCGACGACGTTATGCAGCACCTTGTTGCCGCTGCCGAAGGCGCGGTTGTTCACCGTCGACCCGTAATATTGCAGGTTGATCCAGCTGGCGACGACCATGGGCGCTGTCATGATCAGTTCGAGCACGCCGAAGCCGGCATCCTTGCGCCAATCATAGTCATGCAGGAAGGCGCGGCCGCCGAGGTCGAGCCCTCGCGTGCGCACACGCGGCGCGGCGATGAAGGCGGCGTTGCCGGCAAGGCCCCATTCCGGACGCACCTGCGCCCAGTCGCGGCTGCGGGCCTTCACCGCGCTATCGATGTTCTCGCCCTTGCCGATGGCGAGCAACAAAGCTCGTTCGGCGCGCGCGAGCGACGACGCCTTGGCCAGTTCTTCGCGGACACGAGCTAGATCGGTCGCGTGCGACGCCGGCGGCTGATCGACGCCGAAGATGCGGACCTCATCGGTAGTAGTGTCGTGCAGGCAACCGAGGAACCATGTGTCGTCGGGAATGACGATGCCCAGACCCGCTAGACCCGCCCGCACTTGCGAATCGTTGAGAATAGCGGCGGCGACACGGGCATTGGCCTCGCCGGTGTGACCGCCACATGCTCCGCAATCGAGGCCCGAGGCATGCGGATTGTTGACCGTCGTGCTGCCGTGACCGGTCAAGAGAACCAGCCGCGCGAAGTTCTCGGTCAGCGACATCGCACGCAGCACCGCTTCCGCCATCGCGATCCGCTGGTGGGCGTCGAAGCCGGTTTCGCGGCCATCGACCGGACGCGGTTCGAGGCGCGGTCCGATCCGACCAACCACCGCAGGATCGAGGCCGTCGGTGTTGGGGTCGCTGACGGTGCGGGTCAGCCCTGCGCTGTCGCCGATCAGCTTGCCGGCGAACAGCAGGCCCGCCGTCTCGACATAGGTGAACGAGGAAACGGCGGAGAGCTTGAAAGCCTTCCACGCCTTGGCGGCCCGCCGCCGAAGCAGACGCAAGCCGAGAATCCGGTTCGCTTCCGCGTCCGAAGCTCCCGCCACTTCCTCACAGACGACGAAGGCGGGCTTCAGCAGGACCGGGCATTGAGCACCGCCGGTCGAACGGCCGATCGGGACATACTCGATCGGGAACCCGAAGAAACCGGCAAAGCCGATCGTCTCCACATCGCGTGACACTGTCTCCAGAGCCCGTCGAAAAACCTCGGAGCGCACGTCGATGCAGAACGCTGCCTGCACCGCCGGGCGGCCGCCTGCTCCGACCTTGGGCCCGGCGAAGTGCCCGGTGAGCCGTTCGAGCAGCCGGCGGCGATAGGCCGCTTCATAGGCTTCATGCAGGATCAGATCGACCGCGAGTTCAGGGTCGTCGCCGAGACGCTCATCCTCCGGCAAGACCGCGGCATCCACCATCGCCTCGGCCCAGGCGGTGGTGAAGGCCGGATCCGTGCGCTCGAGGAACAGGGCATAACCCCACACCAGCCGGATCGCCAACAGTTCGACCAGCGTGTCGTCCTCGCGCCCATAGAGCGCGTTGTCCCAGACGCGGTAGCGGACATAGCCGGCCCAGCCACCGATGTCGCTCAGAGCGCGGTACAGATAGTCCTCCACGGCGCGATCGGGGATGCCGAGCGCGCTAACGACAGCGGCGATCGCCGAACGCGCATCGTCCGGCATCGCGGCGACGGCCGAACGAAAACCCCTGATCCCCATCGTCTCGGGATTGCGGTCATGGCGCATCGTGGCGCGCCAGGCCGCATAGGGCGGCAGCCCACGCGAAGGCAGTCGCCAGGCCGACTGGCCCTGGTCGAAATAGGCCGCGCACCATTTGGAGATCTCGTCGATCATGAAGGCCGTGCGCGACGCCTGCCGATCGCCTTGGGCCAGCCGATCGAGCACCTCGGCGATGGTGGCGACAACGGCACGCGGCCGATGGCCGGCAACGGGCTCGCGCAGGGCCGCCGCGCGCAGCTGCTCCATATCGATTGCGGATGAGGAATGATGCGATACCGCCGTCAACGCGGCGGCGAGATCGCCATCGTCGATCACGCCGTCGGTCAGGGCCTGCCGGTAGAAGGCGCGCGGCATCAGCATGTCGATGCCGGCGACACGGCGCAGCGTGGCGCAGGTGGAAGCGAAGCTCTGGTCACTGAACCCGAGAAAGGGATTGACCGCCACGAAATGCTTGAGCGGCCAGAGCGGCGCGATCTTGCCGCAGGCCCGCGTGATCGCGGCCCCGATGGCGTGGGATGGAGCGTCGCTCGAGGTGGGCTTCACCGTCAGCTCGGCGCCTGGATCAGTTTCGAAGGCGACGGCGATGCTCATGGGTTGGCTCCGGTGACAGGGACGATCGAGGTGGCCGCCGTGGATCGTGCCGGCGGCAGACTGGGCCAGAGCCGAAGCACCAGTCGATTTGCGAGGGTGTTGACGTAGAGGCCGTTCGACAGGTGGACGTAGAGCGCCTGCCAGCGCGGCTCACTGGCCTTGCCCGGCAGCAGACTCTGCAGGATGGTGACCGCAGCGAAGGCCAGCACCACCAGTGCCGTGATGACGAGATCGAAGGGGCCGCGCAGCGTCTGCACTGGCGGCAACGCGCCCGCGAGCAGATGCTCGACAGCGAGTTGCAGGCCGAAATAAGCGCCTGCGACAATAGTCGCGAGTGCCACGGTGCGGCCCACGACATAGAAGCTGAGCCGCTGGTCCAGCGCCTGGGTGACGAGGTGGGCGAGCCCCAGCATCACGATCGCGCCGAGCGCGAGCACGCCGGGCTGGGCGGTAATCGTGGCGCCGAACAGCGTGCCGATCACGAGGGCGATCGCCAGCACCAGGCCGACGACCATCGCCATCCGCGCCGGGTGAGGCTCCCCGCCGGGGCTCGGCGACCACGACGCGCGGGCGAGATCGATGACGCTGCCCGAGGACAGGAAGGCGTGGGCCTTGTAGAGCGAGTGGGCGACGATGTGCAGCAATGCGGCCGAGAATGCCCCGAGCCCGCATTGCAGCATCATGAAGCCCATCTGGGCGATCGTCGAATAGGCGAGCGACACCTTGATACTGGTCTGGGTCAGCATCACCACCGAGCCGAACAGCGCGGTGAGCCCTCCGACGATCACCAGCACCTCCAGCGACGGCGTCGACAGCGAGATCACGCCGGCAAAGCGCAGCACCAGGAAGCCGCCGGCGTTGATGACGCCCGCGTGGAGTAATGCCGAAACCGGCGTGGGCGTCTCCATCACTTCTGTCAGCCAACCGTGCAGCGGGAATTGGGCCGACTTGAGCAGGGCGGCGACGACGAGCAGCCCCGCGACCACATTGATCGCGTTTGGTGCGACCCCTGCGGCGAGCATCGCCGCCGCCCCGCTGAACAGCGGGGCATAATCGAGGCTGCCGAAGGTCTGGTAGAGCAGCACGATCGCGACGAAGAGGCAGAGATCGCTGAGGCGGCTGGCAAGGAACTTCTTGCGCGCCGCCAGCACGGCGGATGGACGCTCAGGGTAGAACAGGAGGAGTTTGTTGAGGCTGACGCTCGTCGCTATCCAAGCCAGCGCGAACTGGAACAGGTTGCCCGAGATGATCAGTAGCAGAACGGCGGCCAGCGTCAGGCAAAGCCATTTGATGAACCGTCCCTGGCCGGGATCGCCGTCGAGATAGTTGCGGCTGTAGCGAATGACGATGACGCCGACGAAGGCGACCAGCACGAACATAATAGCCGATAGCGCATCAAGGTAGAGACCGAATCCGATCCCGGAGACGCCTAGGATGTCGGTCTTAAGCGGTCCTGAGAGCGCGACCGCCGCGCCGGCGATGACGGCCAGCACTAGCGACGCCGCGCCTGCGGCGACCGCCCCCGCGCTCAACCGTCGGCCGCCGCGACCCGACGACAGGGCGACGGCCGCCAAGGCAAGCGGACCAAGGGCGAAACACCAGGCGAAATCTGAATTCATGGTCGACTCCAGTGGGAAGCGACCTTTCTAATAATCCGGTAACGCGTTTGTTTAAAATACAAAGATTGCGATTAATTGTTCGTTTTGATAAATGTAAGCCATGGCCAGCCTCAATTACCATCACCTTCGCTACTTCTGGGCGATCGCCCATGAAGGCAGCCTCACCCGCGCCGCGGAGCGACTGAGCCTTTCGCAGTCGGCGCTCTCGGTGCAGTTGGGAAAGCTGGAACAGCAGCTTGGCCATCCGCTGTTCGAGCGGGCCGGCAAGCGTCTCCTCCTCACGGAGGCGGGCCGGATCGCGCTCGACTATGCCGACACCGTATTCCAGGCCGGCGACGAACTTGTCAGCACGATGCAGGGCCGCCCCCTCAACAGCCGGCAGGTGTTGCGCGTTGGCGCGCTGACGACCCTGTCGCGGAACTTTCAACTGGAGTTTCTCCGCCCGCTGGTCGGCCGCGCGGACGTCGAGTTGATCGTGCGATCCGGCACGATGCGGGAACTGCTCGCGCAGTTGGAGGCCCATGCGGTCGACGTGGTGCTGGCCAACAGTGCGCCGAAGGATGACGCGCGGGCGAGCCTGCGCAGCCATCTGCTCGACCAGCAACCGGTCGCGCTGGTCGGTCGACCCAGCGCCAAGCGCCGCCGGTTCCGCTTTCCTCAAGACCTTCGCACCGAGCCGATCCTGCTTCCCAGCTTGGACAGCGAAATCCGCCTCGCCTTCGACCGGTTGCTCGAACTCGCCGGCGTCCGCCCGATCATCCTGGCAGAGGTCGACGACATGGCCATGCTGCGCGTGCTGGCCCGGGAAAGCGATGGGCTAACGCTGGTGCCTCCCATCGTCGTGCGCGACGAACTGGCGGCCGGCGAACTGGTCGAGGTCTGTCCGATCGCAAATCTCAGCGAGACCTTTTACGCGATCACGCAGAAGCGACGCTTCCCGAACCCGCTGCTCGCGGAATTGATTAAACGCTAATCCACGGCGCACTGGCGGCGAAAACAAATGCACTATCTGATCGCGAATTCCATCAAACCCATCAAAGCTCATCTCGGCCAGCTTTCAGGGTTCATCGCCAGCACCTCGCCCGCCAAGTAAAGGGACCCGCAGATCAGAACGTGCGGCGGCGGTCCTTCCTTGGCCAGCGTAACATCCAGGGCCGCGGGTACGTCATGCGCTATCTCCGCGTTCAAGCCCGCCTCTCGCGCGGATTTCGCCAGCATCGCCGGGTCGGTCGCCGCATCCGCTTCGAACCCGACGAGGATAAGGCGGAAAGGAAGAACCGGCCGAAGTGACGCGAAAACGCCTTTGGCGTCCTTGTTGGCAAGCAGCCCCAGCACAACCACGATCGGCCGGCTGTCCTCGTTCCTGAAGTCGGCGAGTGCCCGCGCAACAGCGGCCATCGCATGCGGGTTATGACCGCCGTCCAGCCACAGATCGGCGCCGCGTGCAGTCGCTCGCTTAGCCAACGGGCCCGTCGTCAATCGTTGCATTCGCGCTGGCCAGGTCGCGTTTCCCAGGCCCTCTGCGATTGATGCGTCGGAAAGCTCAAGCATGCGCGCCGCGGCCACAGCAAGACCGGCATTCCCGATCTGATGGGCGCCAGTTAACCGGGCCGACGGCAAACAAAGAATCCCCGTGTGATCCTGGAACCTGATGCCGCCGTGTTCCGGCCAGGTGTCGAAGTCGCGGCCGGCAAGACTGAGGGGTGAACCCGCCCTCTCGGCCACTGAATTGATCACGATGGACGCGCCGCCTGTCTGACGCGCAGAAATGCAAGGCACCCCTATTTTTATTATGCCGGCCTTCTCACCGGCGATTTGTCCGGTCGTGTCACCAAGAAACTCGCAATGATCGAGGGCAACCGGCGCAATCACCGAGACTGCGGGCCGCTCGATCACGTTGGTAGCATCATAGCGCCCGCCGAGCCCCACTTCGACCAAGCACAGATCGGCTGGCGTCTCGGCGAACGCGAGCAACGCCGCTGCTGTGGTGATCTCGAAGAAGGTGATCGGCTCACCGCCGTTCGCGGCTTCGACGCGCCCGAGCAGGTCGCCAAGGTGATCCTCAGAAATCAACGTGCCCACCAGCCGGATACGTTCGGCAAAGCGCACGAGATGGGGTGAGGTGAAGACATGGACGCGGAGGCCTGCGGCATCTGCCATGGCCCGCAGGAAGGCGATGGTCGACCCCTTGCCATTCGTTCCCGCGACATGAATGACAGGCGGCAAGCGGCACTGCGGTCGTTTCAATACGGCGCAGAGACGCTCCATGCGATCGAGCGAAAGGTCGATCTTTAGCGGATGCAGCGCGCGCAGGCGCTCAAGTGCCGCGTCATGAGCCCGAAGATGGTCTGTCAAGCGAAAGGGACTCCGGCAAGGTTTTAGCTTTCCATAGGTCGCGGTGATTGCGGGGGCCGCCTGGGTGAGAGCAGCAAACCGGGACGACGACACCTCCAGGAGCAGTCTGCAGTTTGCCATCCGCTGATCGCGCAGCGTGGAACGCGCCCCCGCGTGTCATGGATTGCACTCCGGACAATGTTGCGTCGGCGCGCGCTGCAATCCGTCGAAGCGCGGTCGCTCTTCCGCATAATCGCAGGCAGGACACCCGAACACCTCTGCGACGATCATCTCGGTCGGGGTGCCACAGGTTTCGCAAAGAAGCCCGACGCGCGTATCGGTTCGGCCAAAGCCAGGCGCGCCACAGCCGGGGCAGAGCGTCGCCAACCGCCGCGCGAGACGGTCGGCTAAAGTCGCGAGACTCTTCATCCGCGTCGGATTGAGTTGTGCGCGCATATCCGTTTCCAAGCGCGCCCGGCGATCGGGTGACACGGCAGCGGCCTCGGCAATCGCGCGGGTCAGACTGTCCAGTGCGACAATGCCCTTGGCGAGCACGGCAGTCGGCTCCCCCTCATTTGGCCGCACGACCAAGCCATGGGCCGGAAAGCCAATACGCCCGAGGAAGGGCTCAAGCGCGTCGCCGGGGGAAACCACCAGATGGTCGAAATTCGTCGCCTCCACGATGAGGCTTTCGTGGACAACGATTCCCCTCTCGTCATCAACGAAGACCAGGAGCTCTATGCCCCCCGGAATAAACGGAATCGCGGGATGCGGACCGAACGAGCCTTCGCTCGCAAGCCCGAGAGGCACGCCCGCGGCGCTCATGCGGAGACGGGCTTTGCGAACAGCTACCTCAAGCATTGTTCCGTCACGCGGGATCTCACCCGAGAAGGTCCCGAGCTGGTCGGTGTCGAGCCCGGCGGTCGGCGCAATAATGAGGCCCAGCGTGGAAAACATCGCGGGCGCAATCGCCTCTTCCTTGCGATGCATGGTGGCGAGGACGGCGCGCCGTCCGGCATAAGGGCGCCGCGCATCACTCATGCTCTACTCGCCCGGCCTCTTCGAGCGATCCTTTGTATCTCCACGCGAGTTCGGCGCCGGCCTGGAACGGCATGATGCGGGTATCGGCGGCGACAATTGCCTGCGGGACGCGCCAAGCCGTCCGTTCAATCACGACGCGACCCGCATTGAGCGGCAGGCCGTAGAAGCGCGGACCATGTTCGGCGGCAAAGCCCTCAAGCCTGTCAAGCGTCCCTTCCTCCTCGAACACCGCGGCATAGGTTTCGAGCGCCACGGGCGCGTTGAAGATGCCGGCGCAGCCGCAGGCGGACTCCTTCTCGCCGACCGCATGCGGCGCGGAGTCCGTACCGAGAAAGAACTTCGGATTTCCCGAGGTCGCGGCGCTGCGCAGCGCCAAGCGATGCCGCTCACGCTTGGCGACCGGCAGGCAATATAAATGCGGACGGATGCCGCCCTCGAACATGGCGTTGCGATTGATCACCAGGTGATGGGGCGTGATAGTGGCTCCGAGGTTCGGTCCGGCGGCTTCGACGAAACGCACCGCCTCTTCGGTCGTGATGTGCTCCAGGACGATCCTGAGCGCGGGGAAAGCCGCAATGATCTTGGTGAGGACGCGGTCGATGAACGCCGCCTCGCGATCGAAGATATCGACGTGCCGATCCGTCACCTCGCCGTGCAGCAGCAACGGCATGCCAAGGCGCTGCATCCGTTCAAGGACAGGGTAGATCCGCGTGACGTCCGTCACCCCGTGGGCGGAATTGGTTGTCGCATGCGCCGGATAGAGCTTGGCCGCGGTAAACACGCCCGATGTGAAACCGCGCTCGATCTCCGCCGGATCGATTTCGTCCGACAGATAGGCCGTCATGAGCGGTGTGAAGGCGAGACCTGGCGCGACGGCCGACCGGATGCGACCACGATAGGCCTCCGCCGCGGCCATTGTCGTCACTGGTGGATCAAGGTTCGGCATCACGATCGCGCGCGCGAACTGGCGCGCGGTGTGATTGACAACTGCTTTGAGCAGCTCTCCATCACGAAGATGAACATGCCAGTCGTCAGGCTGCCGTACGACCAATCGCACCACACTATCGGTAGTTGAAGCCTCGGTCGCCGGCTGGTCAGATATCGGCATCGAGGGCGCTTCCGGCTGCCATTCGGCGTACACGACCGTCTTGTCGTCCAAGATCATCGCCGACTTTGTGTCCTGAATGCAGAGCACCTCTACCAAGGGGCGTCATCGCTAGACTTGAGATTTGGATTGACCAAAGTTGCGCTTGTTCGGAATGTCGGCGACCCGTCATAGTCTCTGTCCAATATTCGCAAAAGCCGGGTGGGCCTGCGACGCGCCTTCCAGGTGTGGCAACGCAACGACTTCGGTGTGTTGCGCAAACTGTTTGATCGTGGCGACCGTATCTTCGAGCGCCACCGAGCTATCGAAGGTCTCGTCGATCACAATCGCCCGCACTTCGAGCCCCCTACGTTCGAGCACCTCCAGCGCGCTCAATGTGTGGCTTATGGTGCCGAGATAGCTGCCGACGACGAGAAGGGTCGGCAGACGAGTTTCCAACATCCAATCAAGAACCGTGTGCCGACCGTCTAACGGCACCATGATTCCGCCAACGCCTTCGATCAGTGCGATGTCGGCGGAGGCCGCACATTTGCGCGAGTAGGTCACGAGCGCTTGGAAATCGATTTCTCGTCCTTCCTTGCTGGCGGCCATTTTGGGAGAGAGCGGTGCCGCAAAGCGCCACGGGGAAATGCGATCGATTTCCACTTCAGTCACCCCGCGATCGAGCGCGGAGAGAATAACCCCCGTATCGCTTGCACCGGGCGCCGAAGGATCGAAACCGCTGATCACGGGCTTGTAGGCTTCCACGCTTCGGGCATGGTCTCGGAAATAACGAACAAGTCCTGCCGTCAGGAACGTCTTGCCGATACCGGTGCCAGTCGATGTGATGAATACGGCGGCCATAGTTTTACCTGAAGCAGAGACGCACTGGCTCATATGTCGCCATAGACATGGGTTTCCGCCGCCGCACCCGGATGGGTGACGGCGCCTTTGCCGGCTGGTCCGACCGTCTGCGCGTACCGCCACAGCGCGCCCGACTGGAAGTCATGCCGGCGCGGCTGCCAGAGCTCGCGGCGTGCTGTGAGCACGTCGGGGGCGAGCCGGAGAGACAACGTGCCATGCAAAGCGTCGATCTCGATCACGTCGCCATCCTCGATCAGCGCGATCGGGCCGCCGACGGCAGCTTCCGGTCCGACGTGACCGACGCACAGGCCGCGGGTCGCACCCGAAAATCGGCCATCGGTGATCAGCGCCACCTTCTCGCCCATGCCCTGGCCGTAGATCGCTGAGGTGGTGGACAGCATCTCGCGCATGCCAGGTCCCCCGCGCGGCCCCTCGTAGCGGATAACGAGCACATCGCCCGCTTGGTAGCGGCGCTGCATCACGGCCGCGAACGCATCCTCCTCCCGGTCGAACACCCGCGCTGGACCGTTGAAGGTGAGAGTGAGCAGACCTGCCACCTTCACGATTGCCCCTTCAGGCGCGAGATTCCCCGAAAGGCCGACGAGGCCACCCGTTGGCGACAGCGGCTGCGTCGTCGGCCGAACGACCTCCTGCCCGTCGGGCAGGCTTACGTCTTGCAGGTTCTCGGCGAGGGTGCGGCCAGTCACCGTCAGGCAGTCGCCATGCAGGAAGCCGCCGTCGAGCAACGCTTTCAGCACCACCGGCACGCCGCCGATGTCATGCACGTCCTTGGCCAGGAAGCGTCCACCGGGTTTCAGATCGGCGATCAGCGGCGTGCGCCGGAACACCGCCGCGACATCGAAGATGTCGAAGGCGATACCGGCCTCGTGCGCCATAGCGGGTAGATGCAGCGCGGCGTTGGTCGACCCGCCGGTCGCCGCGACAACCGCCGCCGCATTCTCGAGCGCCTGTCGTGTGACGATGTCGCGCGGCCGCAGGCCGAGTTCGAGCAACGCCATCACAGCGCGACCGGCAGCATCCGCAAACCGGTCACGGGACTCATAGGGCGCCGGCGTGCTGGCCGAACCTGGCAGCGCGAGCCCGATTGCCTCCGACACATAGGCCATGCTGTTGGCGGTATATTGCCCGCCGCAGGAGCCCGCCGACGGGCATGCAACCATCTCTAGCTCGGCGAGGTCCGCATCGCTCATCGTACCGGCCGCGTGCGCCCCCACCGCCTCGAACACGTCGAGCACCGTAACGTCTTTGCCGCGGAATCGCCCCGGCAGGATCGAGCCCCCGTAGAGGAATACGGAGGGGACGTTGAGGCGCAACATCGCCATCATCAGCCCCGGCAGGGTCTTGTCGCAGCCGGCGACCCCGACGAGCGCGTCGTAGCAATGACCGCGCACTGAAAGCTCGACCGAGTCGGCGATGACCTCGCGGCTGACCAGAGAGGCCTTCATGCCGGCATGGCCCATGGCGATTCCGTCGGTCACCGTGATCGTCGTGAACTCGCGCGGCGTGCCGCCGGCCGCCGCCACGCCCCTCTTCACCGCCTGAGCCTGGCGCGAAAGCGTGATGTTACAGGGGGCGGCCTCGTTCCATGTCGTCACCACGCCGACAAAAGGCTGGGCGATTTCGCGCGCCGACAGGCCCATCGCATAGAGAAACGAGCGATGCGGTGCGCGCTCGGGACCAATTGTGGTGTGCCGGCTCGGCAGCCCTGCCTTTTCGGTGGCGGAGCCGGCGGCGAGTACCGATCGAGTGGCTGATCCTTGATCTCGATCCATCACAGACTTCCCCCGCTGGAGTTTGTGAGGCCGAGATGGTCTGCCCCTTCGCCGCGCGGATCATCTGCGCCCCTGCTTTGGCTGATGCCGTAGCGTTTCCGAATATAGTCCTGGACCAATGTTTTGAAGTCCTCGGCAATCATCGGTCCGCGCAGCGTTACCGCCCGTCGTCCGTCAATGAACACGGGCGCCGCGGGCTGTTCCCCGATGCCGGGCAGCGATATTCCGATATCGGCATGTTTGGATTCGCCCGGCCCGTTGACGATGCAGCCCATGATGGCCACGTTCAGGCTTTCGACCCCTGGAGATGTCTTCCGCCACACAGGCATCGAGGCCGCAATCCAAGTTTGAATGTCTCGGGCGAGTTCCTGGAATACGGTCGAAGTTGTCCGGCCGCAGGCGGGACAGGCGGCGACGAGCGGCGCAAAGCTGCGAAACCCCATCGTCTGAAGCAACTCTTGCGCGGCCTTGACCTCAAGCGTGCGGTCGCCGCCGGGTTCGGGAGTCAGTGAGAAGCGGATCGTGTCCCCGATGCCGTCCTGAAGCAGGATGCCGATTGCCGCAGAGGAGGCAACGATACCCTTGGAACCCATACCGGCTTCGGTGAGGCCGAGGTGCAAGGCATAATCCGAGCGGCGCGCCAGCTCGCGGTAGATGGCAATTAGATCCTGAACGCCCGAGACCTTGGCCGAAAGCATGATGCGGTCACGCGCGAGCCCCATTTCTTCCGCGCGGGCCGCCGTAAAGAGAACGGACCGCACCATCGCTTCGCGCGTAACCGCGCGGGCGTCGAGCGGACGCTTCGATCTGGCGTTCTCCTCCATCAGGCTCGTCAAGAGTTCCCGGTCGAGCGAACCCCAATTGCCGCCGATGCGCACAGCCTTGCCGTGTCGCATCGCCATCTCGATGATGATTCCGAATTGGCGATCCTTCTTATCCTTGAAACCGACATTGCCTGGGTTGATGCGGTATTCCTCAAGGACCTCGGCCAGACCCGAATGCTCACTGAGGAGCTGGTGGCCGTTGTAGTGGAAATCGCCTGCAAGGGGCACCATGACGCCAAGTCGGTCCAGTCGTGCGCGGATTTTCGGTACAACGGCGGCGGCCTCGTCGCGATCGACTGTGATGCGGACGATTTCCGAGCCCGCGTGCGCAAGCGCACCGATTTGTACGACGGTCGCGGCTACATCGGCCGTATCTGTATTGGTCATCGATTGCACGACAATCGGCGCGCCGCCGCCGACCATGACGGCGCCGACACGCACCCCGACCGTCTGCCCACGTGGGGCGCAGCTAGCAGGTGTCAACGATTCCAACGCGTCCAAGTCAAGGCATGTTGCAGGTCCATTCGACCAGCCCTGCGTGAACACTCTTTGCTGCGCTTCTGCTACAGTCGGTGGGTGCACTAATCGTCTCTTTTTGCCAGTATGGTGAGCACCCTTCGATATCTAGAGGAGACCGACACTATTGCAAAATAGATATATGGTAATATATCGTTCTGTTTTATGAAAGATGTTACCTTGGGGCAGCGAACAACTGCCATCTTCGCCGTTTCTGGGTGACCGTTTTGCGACCGGCCTTATGGTGCCATTCCCCTTCCCGTCGAGCATGGCGCGGCCCGGCATGTCGTTTCGGTCCAGTATCCGATGGAGACGCCTGCGTCTTCGCAATCCCACAAGGCTAGTTCGGCCCGAACTTTCCCTTGAGCACCGAAATATTGGCGCGCGGAGATGTCGGACGTCATGTCGCGCTGCTACGTGCCCTCCGAGTTTCTTGTCAAACGTCGATTTCGAACAGCAGCGAAGAGAGAAGATCCGAGTTCCGGATATTCTACTCTCACAGCAGCGAGGATGGGTCTGAGCCGGACTTCGTCGTTGCTCCGCCATTTAGACTTTGTCAGGCCAGGGTGCGACGGCGCGCCATCGAAATGAACTTTCAAAGCATCCGATTTCTATCCGACGATATCCCACGCCACTACTCCGACCTTTCAATTCTTCCTTTCTCTGAGACCAGCGCCCATCAATAAGCGTGCGACAGCATGAGCGCCCGTTCGGCAGCGTGCCGAAGCCTGCTCAACGCTACGTGTGGCGAAGCCTTCGACGTGTGGCCCGGCATTAGTTGCCAGCGACGAGATGCATGGAGATATCAATGGACGAGACGAAATATCTGACCGTCGAAGAAGTCTCGGAACGCTATCGCGGCGGAATCTCGGTGGGGACTCTGCGAAACTGGCGCGCAATGAGGGTTGGGCCGACCTACATCAAGATCGGCAAGGCCGTCCTCTATCCAATTGGCGAGCTGGAGGCCTGGGATCAAAAGAACATGGTGACATGTCGTGCGTCAAAGCGACTCAACACGAACGCGCGTGACAAGGCGTGACCATCACAATGCGCCTCAAGAAACCGCTCCCAATTACAGCCTCCATCCTTCCAAAGAATGCTTATTTTTACTGTGTTTTCAATTCATTAGGTGTTTTGATGGCATCGTTCACTACGAGCGTGACGGCGAGATCAAGATCGGCGACACGGCTTTGGATAGCCCGAGCAACGCCGAAGCCGCCCGGCAGGAGCGCATGAAGCGCGAGGGCTAGCTACAGCGTAAAGCTGGCGAGCTTCTTGGAGAAGTCGGTGGCGACGTGGCTGAAGCCGTCATTCAGGCGGGCCAGCTCCGGCGCCACCTGCTCGTCATATTGGATTGCCGCCATCGCCATGACCATGAAAGCGACACCCGCGAGCCCACGCCACTGGATGTCGAACGCAGAGCGGAAATTCTGCTTCAGTTCAATAAGAGCGATCTTGAACATGAGCGCGGCCTTCTTGGCTAACACGCGTCAATCTTTGCGCGCGAAGCGTAAACAAGTGCTAACCGAGTCGTTAACACAAGCGCCGCGCGCACATGTTTTGCAGTGAAACTGCGGTTAGAAGAATTGCACGACGTAACGCTTGCGCATCGGCTCGATCACGCGCCACACGCCGCTGAAACCAGGCTCGATGACAAAGCTATCGCCTTCGCTGTAGCGCATCGGCGCGCCGTCATCCGGAGTTAGCTCGCACACGCCTTCGAGCATGTGACAAAACTCCCATTCTTCGTATTTCACGCGCCACGCACCGGCGGTCGCGCTCCATTCGCCGGCAAAGATCTTGTCGTCGCGCGTGTATTCAAGCGTCGAGACGGTACGCGGCGATCCTTCGATCACGCAATCCGCTTCGACCGCCTTCTCCTCGCGAGGTCCGCCGCCCGTGATCGCAACGAGCTTGCTCATGGCGGCGGCGCGTCCTCCGCCTTGGGCTTTGCTTCGAAGCCGGCCCAGCGGCCGAACATTTCTTCGGCGCGGCGGAGGTTCTTATCGAGCGAGGCCATAGTCTTGGCGAAGTCACCGGCGGTGTCGCCGCGCCAGGCGGCGCGCGCTTGGCCGATGATGACGCCGAGGCCTTGAGCGCGGGCTTGGCCGGTCATGCCATCCGCCTCTAGCCCGGCAATGGCGAGCACCCAGCGTGCACAGCGCACGTGGCGCTGGTGGGCGCCCGCCATCAGCGTTGGGTCGCGGTCCTGCCCCTGCTCCATCGCCAGCACGGCGGCGCGATGCGGCTCCATCGCCTCGAAGCGGCGCATGATGAGTTCGAACAGGCGGTCGCGGACGCTCTGGCTATTGTCGAGCTTATCGAGGCTGTCGCCGATGGCGCGGTCGAACGCCTCTTCGACACAATCCAGCGCCTCGCCGACACTGGCGCCGTAATACTCCGACACCGGACGGTTGGCGCTATCAGCCAATTTGACCAGCGTCACCTCCCGCCATGGTGTGGACGCGGCAAGCGACAACGCGGCGCGGGCAAGGTCGCGTCGGAGAGCGGGGTCTAGCAGAACAGACATGAAACCTTCGTCGCGGAATTGAGTTGCGTTTCGATCAAGGCCCGGCTGGACTTGGCCGTCAAGCGGCCACTTTCCCAGGCGAGAGCGAGTACGCTAGGAGGCAACCATGGCGGATGGGACTTTAGTTGGGCGCTTGCGTCCGCACCCCCATCAAGACCACGCATTGCAGGCGAAACTCGCGCACTGGAATCACGCGAGGCTCGCGCCGCAAACGCCGCCCAAAGATTGGCGCGGCGACCTCATGCGCGAGCATGGGATGCTGGCGGTCGAGCGTGAATTCATCGAAAGGACGCGCTTGGGGCAATCTGCACGAGCGGCCACGGCGCCGCGGGAACCGGGCGCGTTCGTCGCATGGTTCGAGCGCCTGAAGGACCTCGGCCCGGGTCAAGGCGATGCGCTTTTCCCGTGGCTCGCCGAACGCGCGACGCTGGATGAGATGCGCTGGTTTGTTGATCAGGAGGCGGCAGGCGAAGCCGGCTTCGACGATCTCGTTGCGCTTTCGCAAGTGAAAATGCCGGTGCAAGCGAAGCTCGAGCTTGCGCGTAATTATTGGGATGAAATGGGCCGTGGCAACGCGAAAGGCATGCATGGGCCTATGCTTGAAGCGCTGGTGCATGCGCTTGGTGTGACGCCGCAGATCGATACGACGCTCGCGCCTTCGTTGGCGTTGGGCAACACGATGGCGGCGCTCGCGACTAACCGCGTTTACGCCTACCACGCCATCGGCGCGCTTGGTGTGATTGAACTTACAGCGCCAGGGCGCGCCGTGCAGGTGAGCTTGGCATTGCGCAGACTCAAAGTGTCAGCAAAGGCGCGACACTATTTTGATTTGCACGCGGTTTTGGACGTGAAGCACTCGGAAGCCTGGAACCACGAGGTATTCGCTTCGATCGCAGCAGAGACACCAGACGCGGCAGTGCATATCGCGGAAGGCGCGTTGATGCGGCTGCAATGCGGCGCGGATTGCTTCGATGCTTATCGCCGGCATTTCTGGGGCGGTGATGGCAAGAAACCGCCCGCATAATGTCGCCGGACGCCGCGCTCCTTGGCTTGCTCGAACTGCTGAAGAGCCGGTCATACCAGTTCGTCACGACGACGCCGGCGACGCATGCTCAGGTCATCTTGCGCCGGACCGCCGGACTGCGCGATATTCTTGGTTGGAGTAGAGATTTCAATGCGGATTCTGATCCCGATGTCGTCGCGCTTCTCGGCGAAGCGGGCATGCTCGAGCATCTGCAGGGCGGCTCTCTAAGAAGCAAAGTGCGCGTCTCATCGTTGGATGATCTACTATTTCTTCACTCCGCCTACCCGACCGATCAGAACGACTCCGTGTTCTTCGGGCCGGATTCATATCGCTTTGCATCTTTTCTCAAGTCGGAAGCGCCGCGGCTTCAACCACACCGGCATGCCGTCGATATCGGTACCGGTGCGGGCGTCGGCGGCATCGTTCTATCGCGCCTATTGCCGGGCGCCAAAGTCACGCTGACCGACATCAACGAGCAAGCGATCCGCTTCGCCCGCATCAACGCGGAGTTTAACGGCGCCGAGGTCGAACTCATCCAAACCAACGCACTCGATGGCGTCGTGGGCGACATTGATTGCATCATTGCAAACCCACCTTACATCGCCGATCGCGCGCATCGCGCCTATCGCGACGGCGGCGGTATGCGCGGGGGTGCGCTCTCGCTCGCATGGGCGCGCGATGCGGCGCAGCGCCTGAAGTCAGGCGGCGCGTTCCTGCTTTACACTGGCAGCGCGATCCTTGATGGCGAAGACAAGTTGAAAGCCGCGCTCTTCGGTGCGCTAGACGGCTTTGATATCACCTATCGCGAGCTTGATCCTGACGTGTTTGGCGAAGAACTCGGGCGCGAAGACTACGCGGATGTGGATCGCATTGCTGTCGTCGGCCTCGTGGCGATCAAGCGCTAGCGCAATATGGACCGCCGGCGTCTCGCCGGCATGCACCTGCGATGGCCGGCGGGACGCCGGCGGTCCATATTAACTGCGCACCATTCGCGCTAATGCCGTCGAAAGCAGCGTCGTTGCGCGCGCGCGATCTTTCCAGTTCAGCACCACGGCTGGGCCGGTGTCGGTCTTGTTGACGTCGACAACATAGAGACGGCCGCTTGCGTTCTCACGCAGCACATCAATACCGCCCCAATTCAACTTCATCGCAGCACAGAAGCGCGACAAGTGTTCGAATTCGGCTGGCGAGAACACCTCTTCCGGCGTCTTCACAACGACGCTGGTGTTCTGAATAGAAAAGCGTGCAGACGCTGGCTTTTGCTTGACGAACACAACCACTGGCCGGCCGCCAACGCACACGGTGCGCAGGTCGCTCGCCCAGCCATCGGCGCCTTCGGTTTTGATCACGCGCTGATAGGCTTTGCCGGGCACTGGTTGCAGCGGGCAGATAACTAAGCGGCCATCGTGCAGCCCGTTGCCTTCGCCCTTCTCGACGGCCTCACCCACGAACGTGGTTGGATCGACGGCAAGCGGGTAGCCGAAGGCTTCCTCCATCACGCGCGCGACTGTGCTTTTTGAAACGTCGCCAACGCCGAAGTTGAAAGCCTTTGCGTGGCGCGGCGGCGGCGGTGTCGCGATCGTCTGATCTTCAAAATAAAACGCGGCATCGGCGCGCTCGGGCGATGACGCAAACTCGAACCCGCCCCACACCATCGCCGCCCAGATGATGTACCAAGGCCGCGGCCGATATGGCGCGAACCAGATGCGCGGGCCGCGCGGCTTCGTGAGCCGCATCCAAAACCCGTGCAGCCGCACGAAGGCGTAGTACGTGAACCAGCGCCAAATATCGGCCCAGAGTTGCCAATCATTCTTGAAGCGCACGCCCGTCGATTTGACGTGCACGTAGCCATCAACGAGTTGGAAATCCGATCCCCAGAAGCCACGCTGCGTATTGCGTCCGCGTGCGAGATCGAAAACGGGCATGCGGCTCTATCATGCCAAATCGCGGCGACGCTGAGAAGCGTTAGCCTTTGCCGAGCTGGCGCGAGCGCGCGGCTGCGGCGCTGACAGCCCGCCGCAGCAATGGCCCAAGGCCATCTCCGGCGCCCAGGACATCGAGCGCAGCTTCTGTGGTGCCGCCCGGCGAGGTGACTTGCTTGCGCAGGGCGCCCGGAGACTCGCCTGTTTCCAGCATCAGCGCGCCGGCGCCGGCGACCGTCTGGCTGGCAATGCGCATGGCGGTGTCGCGGTCGAGACCTTCTTGCTCGGCAGCGGCCGCCAGCACCTCCGCCAGCAAAAACACATAGGCCGGGCCCGAACCTGAAACGGCCGTGACCACATCCATCAGCCGCTCGGCGGCGATCGGCTCAACCGTGCCGAGTGGTCCGAGCAATTGCTCTACAAGCTGGCGATCCTCGGCCGAGCACGCAGGTGACGCGACATAAGCGGTCACGCCGCGCCCGATGCGCGCCGGCGTATTCGGCACACAGCGCACCACACGCTGCGCGCCCAGTTCACGCGACAAAACATCCATGGTGATGCCAGCCATGACCGACATCACGCGCGTGTCGGGTCCGACGAAACGCTTCACGCTTTCAACGATGGACGGAAATGTCTGCGGCTTCACGGCCAGCACGACGATATCGACAGGGCCTGGATTGGGCGGGTTGATTACCGCGCCGACGGAATCCAGCTCGCGCTCAAGCTCCGGATCGAAGCTTGGATCGACAATGCTCAGCGTCAGTGCGCCGCCTTTGCGCACGGCTCCGATCCAGCCCCGCACCAGTGCGCCGCCCATAGCGCCCGCACCGACAAGAGCAATCGACGGTGCGTCCAATCCGATCACGCTTCTCCGCAGGTCTCGAACAGAGCGGCCGCAGAGGAATCTTCGGCCGACATGTTGCCTAGGATGACATATTGGAAGGCCGGACTGAAACGTTCAGCTGCATCCATCGCAGCAGCCAGCATGGCTTGGACCTCGCCAATGGAAATCTCATCGCGCCCGATCATCGGCATGGCGTGACGGAAGATGATGGTGCCGTCGTCGGCCCAAACATCGAAATGGCCCAGCCAAAGATTTTCGTTGATCAGCGAAGCGAGCTTCATCGATTCCGCCCGGCGCGAAACCGGCGCTTGGATCTCGAAACCCAAGGTGAACAGCAGGGCGGGCAGCTCATGGCGGTAGGAGAAGTAACCTACGCTTTCGCCCCAGCTCGACTTGAACGAGAAGTGCAAGTCGCCATCTTCGGCGCGTTCGCACTGAAACCGCTCGTCTGAGCCAATAACCGCCTCAACCGTCTCCATCGGGTCGGAGGATGTTTCAGTTTCGTCGTCGATCCAGAGATCCATCAGCGTCCCCTCTTCGCGAGCGCTAGCCACCCCTCAGCGGCCAAATTTCGATCTCTTCACCTCGGATGCGCGCCTTTAGATGGCGCGTCGAATCGAGCCCCTTGCGACTAGGTAAGCGCCGAGAGTCTTACTCGAAACTAAACGTCGCGGTTTCTTCGTATGACGGGAAGTTATGCTCGGTCCTTGAGCAAGGCTTCGAGCGCGGCGACGCGCGCTTTCAAAGCATCCGTCTCGGCGCGGGCGTCGGACGCGAGTTGCTTCACAGCTTCGAACTCGTCGCGGCTGATAAGGTCCATTTCTGCAACGAAACGGTCGGCGTGGGCGCGCATGAAGCTTTTGGCCTCAAGTTGCGCCCCTTGCGCCATGCCCATGGCCCCAGTCATCAAACGGGCCAGATCATCGAACACCGAGCTTGTCGTTTGCATGTGGACCGATCCTTTCGGCCTACTTATTAAGCGCCGCAGGGCCGGACAATGCGGCCAATCAGCTAGCCAATCAGCTAAAGGTGGATGCGGGTGATTTTAGAAGCGATCCAATTCCCCAATATCGACCCGGCGGCCTTCACCATTCCAGGCTTCGAGCTGGGCGGGTTGGCGCTGGGACCATTTCACCTACGCTGGTACGCGCTTGCCTACATTGTGGGCCTGGTCCTCGGCTGGCGATGGATGGTCTGGCTGATCCGCCGCGACAAGCTGTGGGCGCCTGGCCGCGCGCCGATGAGCGTACCGCAAGTCGATGATTTTCTGTTCTGGGCGACGCTTGGCGTCATCCTTGGCGGGCGCCTCGGTTACGTCCTTTTCTACAAGCCGGACATGATCTGGCAGAGCCCGGGCGAGATCCTGCAGATCTGGCAAGGCGGCATGAGCTTCCACGGCGGCCTAATCGGCGTCGCCGTCGCGGCTTGGTGGTTCACCCGCCAAAAGCACGTCAACGAAGAGCAATACGCAAAGCTCGCTGCCAAACACGCTGTCGCCAAGGCGCCAGATGGCGAGGGCGGCAAATATATGCGCTTCGGCGAAGACAAGTGGATTTTGAAAACTGAGGCCGAAGCCGCGCGCGAAAAAGCCAAGACAGACAAAATTGATCTGTTGCGCCTCGGCGATATTGCTGCGGCTGCGGCGCCAATCGGGTTGCTGTTTGGCCGCATCGCCAATTTCATCAATGGCGAACTCTGGGGCCGGGTCACCGATGGTCCGTTCGGCGTCATCTTTTGCAATGAGCGGCTGATGCAGCAAAGCGGCGGCTATTGCCCTGCCGGAACTGATCCACGTCACCCGAGCCAATTGTACGAAGCAGCGCTGGAAGGCGTTGCACTGTTCGCGATCATCAACATCGCGGCGCTGCGCTTCGACACACTGCGCCGGCCTGGGATGAACACCGGCATCTTCCTCGTCGCTTACGGCATTTTCCGCGCAATCCTGGAGATGGTGCGCGAACCGGATCAGCACATGCCGGAAGCGCTGCGTGGTTACGTGACGATGGGCATGCTGCTCTCGATCCCGATGATCCTGGCCGGCGCCTGGCTGATCAACCGCGCGCTGAAGCAACCAAAACTGGCGGCGGCGTGAGCCTCAGCGACAAACTGGTCGAGCATATCCGCGACAACGGCCCGCTGACTGTCGCGGAATTTATGGGCGCGTGCCTCTACGATCCGGACGACGGCTATTACGCCACGCGTCCGAACATTGGCGGCGCCGGCGCTGATTTTCTCACCGCGCCTGAAGCCAGCCAGATGTTTGGCGAACTCATCGGGCTTTGGTGCGCGCATGAGTGGGACGCGCTGGGCAAGCCTGCGTTCAACTGGATCGAACTTGGCCCCGGCCGCGGGGTGCTGATGCAAGATGCGTTGCGCGCAACGCAGCGCATCGAAGGCATGCACGACGCAGCGAACATCGTCCTGGTCGAAACCAGCGAGCCACTAAAGGAAGAGCAAGCCGAGCGCGTGCCACTGGCCGAATGGGCGCCGCGCATTGAAGATGCGCCGCCCGGAACTTCGCTGATCATTGCCAACGAATTCTTCGATTGCCTCCCCATTCGCCAATTCATCCGGGGCGAAGACGGCTGGCACGAAAAGCTCGTCGGTCTCGATGACGCAGAAAAGCTCACCTTCGGCTTGAGCGCCGCGATACCAGCGCCGGAGAGCGAGGATGAACTTGGCACCGTGCGTGAAATCGCACCGGGACTTGAGAGCCTCATCTACGACATCGAGCGCCGCCTGCACGAAGCGCCGGGGCGCGTCCTGATACTGGACTACGGCTACACCAAGCCCGAAGGCGCCGACACGCTGCAAGCACTGCGGAACCACAAGAAGGTCGATCCGATCGAACGTCCGGGCGAGTCCGATCTCACCGCGCATGTCGATTTCAACCACATCGCGGAACTCGCCGAGGCGGCGAACCTCGTCGTGCATGGCCCGATCACGCAGGGCGCCTTCTTGCGCGCGCTGGGCATCGAGTTCCGCGCCGACGCGTTGATGCGGGCCAATCCACCACACACCGAGCGCTTGAAGCGCGAAGTGCACCGCTTGACCCATGCGGACGAAATGGGCGCATTGTTCAAAGTGATATGTCTATCGAGCCCCAACCTGCCGCCGCCGGCCGGCTTCTGAGCACACCGCCATCCTCGCGCGCCGGCGTGCTCGCTGGCGTGAAGCACGGCTTCTTCGGCCGCGAAGGCGGTGTTTCAAAGGGCATATATGCGAGCCTCAACGCCGGCACAGGCTCAGGCGACGATCCGGCCAACGTGCTTGAAAACCGCGCGCGGATCGCGGCGGCGTTTGGTATCGAGCGCGATCATTTGTGCGGCGTGCATCAGGTGCACTCACCCACCGCCGTTTTTGTGGACGCGCCGTGGCAAGGCGAACGCCCACGCGCAGATGCGCTTGTTACGACGACGCCGGGATTAGCGATCTCGATCCTTACAGCCGATTGCACGCCGATCCTGTTCGCGGACACGCAAGCAAAAGTCATTGGCGCTGCGCACGCTGGCTGGCGGGGCGCGGTCGGCGGCGTGATCGAGAACACTGTCCGGTTGATGGAAGAAAACGGCGCGCAGCGCGAGCGGATCGTTGCCGCTATTGGCCCGTGCATTCACCAAGGTTCGTACGAAGTCGGCCCCGAGTTTGAGGCTGAGTTCCTCGGCGCCGATGCGAGCTTTGGCCGCTTCTTTGCTCCAGGCGCCGGCGATCGCTTGCATTTCGATCTGCCGAACTTCTGCGCCGCGCGTCTTACTGCATCAGGCATCAAGCAGATCGAGACGCTGCCGCTCGATACTTACGCGGAATCTAAGCGCCTCCACTCGCATCGCCGCTCAGTTCACGAGAAAGCGGGCGATTATGGCCGCAATTGCAGTGTCATCATGCTGGGATGAGCGTCTTCGGTTCACTCGGCGCGCTGCGCGACAAGCCTATCCCGCCGCCGCCCGAAAATGGCGCACGCGGCTATCGCGAACTGCCGATCGCGTTTGATGGCGTTGCAAACAAAGAGCCGCTGGTCGCGCTCGGTGAGTACGGCGTGCGCGGCGAGAACTTCTACGCGCAACCGCGCAATCCGCCCTACTACACCGTCATCCCAGGCTCGATTGAAACGCTGGTGCTTCGCCAAGGCGCGACTGAACGTCTACGCGACGTGAATGTTCGCCTCGCTGAAGCTCATCTCGAACTCTTCGTCTTCGACGCGTGGCGCCCGCAGGCTGTGCAAGCTTACTTCCATGATCGTTGGCTTCCGGCAGAACTGCGCAAGCGCAAGCCGCACTTGAGCGACGCTGAACTCGCCGCCGAAGTTCAGAATTATTGGGCCGCGCCCAGCAACGGCGCCGAGGCGCCCTCACCGCACTCAACAGGCGGCGCCGTTGATCTCACGGTGCGCTGGCGCGGCGGCGATCCGCTGTGGATGGGATCGCTGTTCGATGACGCCTCACCGCTTGCGCACACAGCGCGCTTCGAAACTGAGGTCGATCCGGAAGTCTTTTCTTTCTCCAACGAGGAGGCGCGCGCCAACCGGCGGTTGCTGTACTGGCTGATGGTCGAAAATGGTTTCGCCTCCAATCCATCCGAGTGGTGGCACTTCTCATTCGGGGATCAGATGTGGGCCAAGCTCCGAAACGAACCTGAAGCCCTCTATGCCGGTGCGGCAGCGTCATAAAACGTGGCGCCGGGGCCACGCGCGCACGCCCTGTCATTAATGTGCAGCAAAAGCTTTCGACTCCCGCGACTCGGCGCTTAAAGGGAGCCACTCCAGGAAGCGACGGGGCCCGCTCCCATGAAACTTTTGACCGGTAATTCCAACAACCCGCTCGCCAAGGCGATTGCGGAGCATCTTGATACGCCGCTCGCGCAAGCGGAGTTCAAGCGTTTCAAGGACAACGAGATCTTCGTTGAGATCCAGGAAAACGTGCGCGGCGAGGATGTGTTTATCCTGCAGTCGACGTCGTATCCGGCGAACGACCACTTGATGGAATTGCTGATCGGCATCGATGCGCTGCGCCGCGCTTCAGCGCGGCGCATCACGGCGGTGATCCCCTATTACGGGTACGGCCGTCAGGATCGCAAAGTCGGCGGCCGGACGCCGATCTCGGCGAAGCTGGTGGCGAACCTCATCACCACCGCCGGCGCCAATCGCGTGCTGACGCTTGAGCTGCACGCCGGCCAGATCCAAGGCTTCTTCGATATCCCGACCGACAATCTCTTCTCGACGCCAGTGCTCGAGCGCGACATCCGCGAAAATTGCGAAGACACGACAAAGCTAATGGTCGTTTCACCTGACGTCGGCGGCGTGGTGCGCGCGCGCGCGCTGGCCAACCGTCTGGGCGCAGATCTCGCCATCGTTGACAAGCGTCGCGAGAAGGCCGGCGTCAGCGAAGTCATGCACATTATCGGCGACGTCGCGGGACGCGAGTGCATCCTGGTCGATGACATCGTCGATAGCGGCGGCACGCTCTGCAACGCTGCCGAAGCGCTGCTGAAGGAAAAGGCGAAATCCGTTTCTGCATACATCACCCACGGCGTGCTCTCGAACGGCGCCGTGAAACGCGTTGATGACAGCATGCTGAAAGAGCTGGTGGTCACGAACTCGATCGATCCGACCGGTCGCAAGCACAAGAGCTCGAAGATCCGCGAAATCTCGGTCGCTGCGCTCATGGGCGATGCGATCTGGCGGATCGCAAACGAGCAGAGCGTCAGTTCACTGTTCGAGTAACGCGGCTACTGCCAAGGCAAGCCGTCGAACTTCGGCGCACCCTCAAGATCGGCGTCCCAATTCGCCTTGCTGGCGCAACAAGAAGAAGCCTTCGAAGTCGCCATCAAACGCACCGCGCCGCTGAGGCAGGAGCCGGCGTGCTTCACGATGGCGGCGAGAAGTGTTCGGCGCTGAAGCGGTATTGCGGCGCGGCCGTTGCCCCTTGCGAGGCGCTGACATTGATCGAGTAGCTCGCGCCAGTGCACGCGCCCGGTGTTGCGGGCACATCGCGGTTGAACACCATCAACGCCGCATACTCGTAGCCGGTTGTGTCGAAGACACCACCGCGCCCGAGCTGAATGACTTCGATCTGGCCATCGCGCTTACCGAGGCCGACCAGTTCGAGATTGGCATCGCCGCGCAGCGCGTAGTTGCGACTGCCCTGCAGACGCAGCGCAAGATAGTTCGCTCCGAGTTGCTGGATGCGGCCGCGCGGCGACCATGCGCCGTTGCGATTGATCGTCCCGGCAAGTTCGACCGAGCGCGTGAAGCGCGGCGCGAGATCATAAGCGCGGGCGAAGTTCTGCACGCGCCAGCGTTGAAGCGCATCGGGGATGGTCGTGCCGGCCGCGCTCAGCGTCCGCGACATGGTTTCGAAGCCATCATAGGTGACGGCATTTTCCCAAAGCTGCACAACGATGCGCTCGCCATAGCTATCGGCCAGCGATTGCAGCAACGTCCACTGCGCGTAGTTGAATCCCTGCGTGTTCGTGGTCCAGCACAATTCGGGTTGCGCGAAATCGGTCTCGACGTAATCGGACGCATCCTGATCCGCGCCAACAGTGACGACCTCGGTCCACGAAGCGGTCGATTCATAGAGCCAGCTCAGCCCCTCCTGCGCGTCGTAGCCGAATTGGACGACGTGGTTGAGTTCATGAGTCGCGGTGGCGCGCATCAAACTCTCGGCTGGCGCCTTCTTGCCCATGCCACGGAAGTCATTGTCGATGACAAACACCGCGCGCGCTGCGCCGGTCTCGCGGACGCTTGGCGTGCTCGGATTGTCGAACATCATTTCGACCGGCTTGGTGTAGCCCATCGAGCCGTTGGCTTCGCCGATATAGGCGCGATAACGGCCATCGCGATCGCGCACGGGCGCGGCCCAGCCGATGCGGTTCACTTGGATGTCGAGCACTTCTTGCAGAGCGTCAGCGGTCGCGCGCGCGTACTCGTGCGTTGAGGCATCGCGGCCTTCTAGCGTGTAGTCGACCTGGAAGTCCGTGGTGGTGATCGTTTCTACCGGACCGCTCAACCTCACTTGATTGTCGATCAGCTCCTGCAAGGTCGTGACCACTGAGGCGTTGACGGACAGCAGCACAAGCCGGAAGCCACCGCTGCTGCTCGATTGCGCGAAACGATAAAGTTCGAGGCGGTACCTGCCAGCGGCCGGCGCCGTGAACGCGAACGCGGAATTCAAGGAGCCGTCGCCGCGATCGTCGTTCAGCGCGACTGGATTTCCGTCCGGGCTATTGAGGCGAAGCACCGTATCGAGGTCGCCGCTCGTCGCTTCGGCGTTTGCGTAAAGCGTTTGTCCAGCCGCGAGATCCACAATGTATTCACGCGATGTCTGCGCGTCATTGAGTTCGCCTTCGTGCCGCGCGATCGGCGTGCCTTCGATGGAAGAAAAGTTGAACGGCGCACGAGCATTCGGGTCCACCGCCAGGGAAATAATCGCTTCGCCAACGCCGTTGCTGCCATACGTGCTCGCGACGACGCGGTAACGGCCGGCGCGCGCAATCTGATAGACAATCTGCGAGTTCAGCGTGCCGTCGCCCTGATCGTCGTTCGACGCCAGTGTCGCGCCACTTGCGTCGAGCAAGGTCAGCGTCGTGTCGAGGCCTCCGGTGAGAGCAAATGTGGAGGCGACGAACACATCATCCGCGGCGAGGTCGACATCGAAGCTATGTTCGGTTTGCCGCGGGCTGAAGGCAACGCGATCTTCGCGCAATCTGCGCGACGCGTCCGATAGGCCAACATCGAGCCCGTAGGCGATGTCGAGTTCGAATGCGCCGCGGGCGTTGTTGTACCCCGCGACAATCGCTGTGTAACGGCCGGACGTACGCGCGACGTGAACAATGCGTGATGACAAAACGCCTTGCTGCTGATCATCGTTTTCGGCGACGCGGCGTCTGTCCGGGCCGTTCAGCGTCAAAACCGTGTCGAGGTTTTCGCTTGAGGACGTCGTAAGCGTGACGACCTGGCCTTCTTGTAAATCGAGCGTGAACGATGCGCGCGGGGCGCGGGCGGTGAGGCTGCCGGTCAGATGTTGATCCGCCGTCGTTTGCGCCACGGCGCTGGCGGTCATAAGCACAAGAGCAATAATTGAAATGCAGGCGCGCACGAACGATCCCCCAAACCTGAGCCGGTCGCAAATACCAGCCGCTTCCCGCCATCGGTATAGAGCTTGCCTCGCCGCCCGCTCAATCTCTCAATTGCGCCTCACCCACTAGTGGCGGGCCAGCCAGGGATGACGAGATCGCGCAAGCCCGCTAAATGGGCCAATGCGGCTCATCAAAAGCGTCCTCGCCACCGCCCTCTTTGTCACCCTCGCAGCCTGTGCGATCGGCACGGCTGAAGAGGACAATGATCGGTTTCCAACCTCGGGCTCGTATCCCGCTGGCACGATGGAGCGGATCGACTTTACGGCCGGCGTGCCTGAGCATTGGCGCATCTCGGCGCTGCAGACGCCCACACGCGCCGATGCCGACTGGAAGGTCGTCATCATCACCGGCACACCGTCTTGGAGCGAATATTGGGCGCCGACGATCGCGGCGCTCCCGCAAACCCGAGAAATGATCGTCGCTGACAGGCCGGGTTTTCGGACCTCGGAGCCGCTGGACGCTGTCCGTGACTTAGCCAAGCAGGCGGACGCCCTTGCCCCGATGCTGGCGCACCGGGAGGGCCAGCGCGTGCTGCTGGTGGGCCAGAGCTTTGGCGCGCCGGTTGCGACGCTGATGGCCCAGCGCCATCCTGATCAAGTCGATGCCCTAGTGCTGGTATCGGCCTATTTTGGGGATCGCGGCCCTACGGCGCGCCGAATGATCGGCGCAGGCCGGCTTTTCCAGCCCATGCTGCCCCGCGACTTCCGAAACTCGATCAGCGAGATGACCGCGCAAACCGGCCAGCTCCCTGCCGTCTGGACCGCCCTCCGCGGCCTTCGCCAGCCCATCGTCTTCATCCACGGCGACGCCGACACCTTCGTGCCCCTAGAGGCGGACCAGCGGATCGCGGCCGAATACGGCCACACCCTCATCAGCGTGCCTGGCGGGGACCATTTCCTGAACGCCTGCTGCGTCCCGGACCTACTTGGGGCCTTCGAGCAGGCCATCGCCGAGGCGGAGGGCCGGGAGGCCGCTAGGCCTCCCGCGGCGCAACCCTCCGATCCGGACCCGGCCGGCGGGCCTACCTTGCGGTGATCCCCGCCTTCCGCTAGAAGCCCCGCTTCCAATTTTCCCGGCGCCCCGGAATTTAAGGCTCTCAGCCATGGCTGGCATTGTTCTCAACGTTGAAAAGCGCGAAAAAATCGGCACCGGCGGCGCCCGCGCGACCCGCAAATCCGGCCTGATCCCGGGCGTCCTCTACGGCGGCGCGCGCGGCGCGATCTCGATCGAGATCAACGCCAAGGACGTCATCATGGCGATCCGCTCAGGCAAGTTCCTCTCGCACATGGTTGAACTCAACCACCAAGGCGAGAAGCAGCCGGTCATTCCGCGCGCGCTGCAATTCCATCCGGTGACGGACGAAGTCATCCACGTCGACCTCTACCGCGTTGAAGAAAACGCCGAGATCGCGATCGACGTTGTCGTTCACTTCAAGAACCACGAAGCTTCACCAGGCCTGAAGCGCGGCGGTGCGCTCAACGTCGTGCGCCACACGATCAAGCTGAAGTGCAAGGCCAACAAGATTCCGGAAGAGATCGTCGTCGACCTCACTGGACGCGACATTGGTGACTCGATCCACATCTCTTCGATTGTTCTGCCGGACGGCGCGCGTGCCGTGATCCGCGATCGCGATTTCACCATCGCCACGATCGTCGGCCGCAAGGTCGAAGAAGAAGTGGCGCCGACGGTCACCGCAGCCCCGGCTGAAGCCGCTGCGACGGATAAGAAGGAAGGCTAATTCGCCTTCCCTTCTGGGTTCGGATTGAGTGAAGCGTCGGCGTGCCTTATACCTGAGGTATTATGACCCATGACGAAATCGTCCAACTGACCGCCGCAGAGCGCATGTCGCTGATAGCGGAACTATGGGACAGCATCTCCGATGCGGACGCGCCTTTGCCAAAGGCGCAACACGATGAGTTGCTGCGCCGGCTTGGCACATTCGAGAGCGACGCGCCGCAGGCCCAAAATTGGGATGCGTTGAAAGCCGAACTGGACGCGCGCAAGCGGTGACGATCGTGGTCACGTTCACGCCAGCCGCTCGGCTTGAGGTTATTGAGGCGTTTGATTGGTACGAGAGCCGCGCGACTGGGCTAGGTTCGGCGCTTCAAGCGGAAATCGATCGGCAAGTTCAGAGGATATCGGAAAGCGCCCTTCAGTTTCCCGTTGCGGTTAGTGATGTTCGCCGCGCGCGCCTGAGACGTTTTCCGTACAGCCCTTTCTTTCGAGTTGTAGGCGACAGCGCCTTTGTCCTCGCTTGCTTTCACGCGAGCCGAGACCCACGCAGGTGGGAAGGTCGAGCGTAAAGGAGAAGAAAGCGTACATGCTGCTCCTCGTCGGTCTCGGCAATCCGGGCGCGAAATACGCTGGCAACCGGCACAATATCGGCTTCATGGCCGTGGATGCGATCGCGCGCGCGCACAAGTTCGGACCGTGGAAGAAGAAGTTTCGCAGCGAAGTCAGCGAAGGTTCGATCGACGGCGTTCGCACGCTGATCTTGAAGGCGCAGACGTTTTACAACGATAGCGGTCACGCCGTCGCCGAAGCGTCGCGCTTCTACAAAATCCCGCAGAACGACATCGTCGTTTTCTACGATGAAATCGACCTCGCGCCCGGCCGCTTCCGCATGAAGACCGGCGGCGGCGCGGCCGGCAACAACGGCATCCGCTCTATTGCCGCTTGGCTTGATACCGACGCCTTCCGCCGCGCCCGACTCGGCACCGGCCACCCCGGCCACGCCGACCTCGTGCATGGCCACGTGCTCAGCGACTTCGCGAAGAGCGAACGCGAGGGGGTCGACAAATTGTTGGAAGCGCTCGCCGCATCAGCGCCGTTGCTCGCACGCGGCGACGACGAGAAATTCCAAGGCGAAGTGATGCGGCTTGCGCCGGCTGATAAAGCGGGCGGACGGAAGAAGTCTGGCGAAGGGGCGTGACCACTTGAAGCACCGTATGCCGGCGAGGGGCGCCGGCGCTCCAAGACGCTAGCGGCGTCCGCTCTTCACAACTTTGCGGCGCGTGCCACACAGATTGCTGACCGCGCCGGTAACGCCGGCCTTGCGCATCGCCATCTCGGCCTTCGCCATATCCCACTGCGGCACGTAGAGAACGCGATCAACGGCGTTCACGTGCTTTAGCCGCTTGGCGGCGCGTTCGAGATGGCGGGTCGAGCCGGAGCGGTCGACCTCTTCGGCTCGGCGTTCATCGCGCTTTCGCTCGGCAGTTCGGCGGCGGCGCACCAGGTCCGGCTCGAAGTAGAGCAGGTTGTCCGGCGGCGCGTCTGCGTCCTGCAAGAAGCGGCGATTCCAACGGTGTTGCGCCATCTCAAGCTCCCAGCTTGTGGATATGTCACCGATTCGCGGTACTAGCGTTTGCGAAATAAGCCAAGCAAACTGCTGTTTTGCTTCGCAATCGGAACGAACTTCCGTAAGAGACCGGCGCTGGGAAACGCTGCTTATGTTGAGTCTAATTCTCTTTTACTTGCCGTCACTTGCGTGCGGTTTTCACGTGGTCCGCACAGGCCGCGAGATGTTCTGGCTATGGCTGTTCATCATCGGGCCATTGATCGCGCCGGCGTTCTACTTTTTCGCCGTTCTAGTTCCGGAATGGATGGGCGGCAAAGGCGCGAGGAGCGTTGGGAAGGTCGCGCGCCAAACGCTCGATCCCGAACGCGACTATCGCAACGCATTGCGGGTGCTCGAAGAGACGCCAACAATTGGCGCGCGCATGAAGGTCGCGCACGCAGCGGCGGCGCTGGGCCGCTGGAGCGACGCTGAGGCACAATGGGCGCTAAGCGCTGAAGGCGCATGGGCCGAAGATCCCTCGATCCTCATGGGGCACACGTACGCGCTGCTCGAACTCGGCCGCTATGCCGATGCGCTTGAGCGGCTGGAAAAGTTGAAAGCGCTCGGCCCCGAAGGCAAGACGCCAACAGTCGCCCTCGCCTTCGCGCGCGCGTACGAAGGCCTCGACCGCAACGAAGAAGCCGACGACGCTTACCGTTTTGCCGCGGACCGCGTGCCTGGATTGGAATCCGGCGGCCGCTATGTAGCATTCATGGCGAAGACCGGGCGCCGCGAAGACGCCGAGACTGGCTTTGCAGAAATCGAGCGCCGCCTCGCCAAGATCGCCCCGCCCTTGCGTCCCGAAGCACGCGTCTGGCGCGATCTCGCAGCCAAGGCGCTGGGGCGGTCCTGAGGAGCCCACATGCAAACGATTGCGATACTCGGCGCGAGCGGCGTGTACGGACGCTGGCTGACTCCCCGTCTCGTTGCGAACGGCTTCAAGGTGCGCGCACTCGTGCGACGGCCAGAAGCGGCGGCAGTTGCAACCGCGTGCGGCGCGGACGTTCGCATTGCGGACATCTTCGATGAAGGCTCTTTGGTTTCAGGCCTCGAAGGCTGCGATGTGGGCATCAATCTCGCGACCTCGTTGCCCGGCCCAAGCGGTCGCGGCAGCTTCGAGGCCAATGATCGGGTGCGCCGCGAAGGCGCGCCTCTCTGGGTGAATGCCTGCCGGAACGCCGGCGTGGGCCGCGTCATCCAGCAAAGCATCGCCATGATCAACGCATCCGGCAGCGATGCTTGGTCTGACGAGGACACCGTTTACGCCGCAACGGAACAAGGCGTTACGACTGATGCATTCGCCGCGTCCATTGCGATGGAAGACGCGGTGAAGTCCTCTGACTTGGACTGGATCATTCTGCGGGGCGGGCTTTTTTACGGACCTGGCACCGGCTTCGACGACGATTGGTTCGCGCGCGCGCAGGCTGGCAAGCTCCGTTTGCCGGAAGACGGCTCCTCGTTCGTGTCTCTCGTGCATATTTCGGACATGGCCGTCGCGACGCTAGCAGCCGTAAAGCACTGGCCGTCGCGGCAGACATTGATCGTCTGCGACGATCAACCCGCGCGCTGGCGCGATATATTCGGCTATGTAGCACAGATCGCGGGCGCTCCGGCGCCTTCTCCGGGCGGCCGCGCTGGCTTCCCGTCGTTCCGTGTCAGCAACCGCCGCGCGCGTGAAGCGCTGTCGTGGGCGCCGTTCTATACTGATTACCGCGCCGGGCTTGTCCGCTGACAGCTCGCGCGCACTTCTGAGAGGACTTCATGGGTTTCAAATGCGGCATCGTGGGCTTGCCGAATGTTGGCAAGTCGACGCTCTTCAATGCGCTGACGAAGACGGCCGCTGCACAAGCGGCCAATTATCCGTTCTGCACGATTGAGCCCAATGTCGGCGAAGTCGCGATGCCTGAGCCGCGCCTGACGAAGCTCGCGGCGATCGCGGGCTCGAAGGAAATCATTCCGACGCGGATGAACTTTGTCGATATCGCCGGCCTCGTGCGCGGCGCGTCAAAGGGCGAAGGTTTGGGCAACCAGTTTCTCGCCACCATCCGCGAATGCGACGCCGTCGCCTACGTGCTGCGCTGTTTCGAAAACGACGACATCACCCACGTCGAAGGTCGCATCGATCCGATTGCGGATCTGGAGACGGTCGAGACCGAGTTGATGCTTGCTGACCTCGAAAGCTTGGAAAAGCGCGTCAACAATCTCGAAAAGAGGGCTAAGAGCGGCGACAAGGAAGCCAAGCTCACGCTCGACCTCGTGCTGCGCGCAAAGGTGCTGTTGGAAGACGGCAAGCCGGCGCGCCACACCAAGCGCGCAGCGGAAGAAGAAAAAGCCTTCGAGATGCTGCAACTGCTGACGGCCCTACCCGTGCTCTACGTCTGCAACGTCAACGAGGCGGACGCCGCTGGCGGCAACGGCCACACGACGCGCGTGCAAGAACGCGCGAAGCTTGAGAGCGCGGCCTGCGTGATCATCTGCGCGCAGATCGAAGCGGAAATGGCCGCGTTATCGGACGAAGAGCAGGTTGAGTTTCTTGAAACGGTCGGCCTGCAGGAACCCGGCCTCACGAAACTCATTCACGCCGGCTACAATCTGCTTGGCCTGCAAACCTATTTCACTGTCGGCCCAAAGGAAGCGCGCGCCTGGACCATCCAAAAAGGCTGGACCGCGCCGCAAGCCGCTGGCGTCATCCATGGCGATTTCGAAAAAGGCTTCATCCGCGCCGAAACTATCTCCTATGACGATTACATCACCTTCAAGGGTGAGAGCGGATCGAAGGAAGCCGGCAAGATGCGCCTCGAAGGCAAGGAATACGTCGTCAAGGAAGGCGACGTAATGCACTTCAGATTCAATGCGTAGATTCTGGCTGATCGCGGCGGCTGTCGCGCTGATTGGCCTTGGCGTTGCCGCGTACGTGTTAATTTCGCCGCGCAGCCATGTGCTTTCGCCCCTGCGCGCCACCAACGGCGTCGACTACGTCCTCTACGTGCACCTGCCGCAGGCGTGCCGCGATGGCGATTGCCGTGCCGCATACCTTCTCGACGGCTTGGCGTGGTTACCAACGTTCGCCCGAGTCAGTGACGGCTTGCATTCGCAACAACGCATTGAACCGCTTATCCTCATCGGCGTCGGATATCGCAACGCGCTCAATACAGGCGCTCTACGGAAGCATGACTTCACACCCGCCTTCGGACGCACTCCCAACCAAACCGGCGGCGCGGACGCATTCTTGGACGTGTTGCGCGCCGAGATCATCCCCTATGCCGAGGCACATTTACCTATCAATTCCGACCGGCGAACGCTTATCGGCCATTCCTATGCCGGCCTCTTTGCAAGCTACACCTTGGCTAGAACGCCAGACCTCTTCGACCGTTATCTAATCATGAGCCCCGCACTTTGGTTCGATGATGGGAAGATTTTTGATGAGCAATTTGCGTCGGTGGACTACGAGCGCACTGTCTTCTTAGCAGCCGATACACCACGGGGCGAGGCGCGGAGCGATATGGCGCGAGACACGCTTCGCCTCAATGCCCTACTGCTGCAACACCCCGACCTAAACGTGTCGCACACCCTTCTGGTCGGCGAGACTCACAACAGCATGGTGGAGCCAGCTGCGCAGCGCGGTCTGCTTGCACTCTACTCGAACGAGCCTTGATGACCGAATTCTCACAGCCGCGCACACTTTCAACGCCTGAACTCGTCGCCATGGTGGCGTCGCTTTCGGCGCTGAACGCGCTTGCCATCGACATCATGTTGCCGGCGCTGCCGCAGATTGGCGCGAGCTTCCAACTCGCGAACGACAATGATCGTCAGCTTGTTGTCATCGCCTACGTCGCGCTCTTCGGGGTCGCGCAGCTCATCTATGGCCCGCTGGCGGACTCGTTTGGCCGCCGCAGCGTGCTGATTTATGCGCTCGGCATCTACATTGCCGGCTCGATCCTCTGCGTCGTCGCGCCGAGCTTCGAGCTCTTTCTCGCCGCCCGCGCGATGCAGGGCGTCGGCGCGGCGGCGACGCGCGTGATTGCGACAGCCGTGGTGCGCGACCTCACCGAAGGCCGGCGCATGGCGCAAGTCATGTCGATGGCGATGACCGTGTTCATGATCGTGCCGATCATCGCGCCTGGCATCGGGCAGCTGATTTTGTTCATTGCGCCATGGCGCTGGATCTTCACCGCACTGCTGATTTACTCGGTGCTGGTGTTGATTTGGACGTTCTTCCGATTGCCGGAAACGTTGAAACCGGAAAACCGCCAGAAGTTCAACGCACCAGCGATTGCGGCCGCCTATCTCTCGGTGCTGCGTCAACGCCAAACCGTCGGCTACATGATCGCGTCAACGTTCGTGACCGCCTGTCTCTTTGGCTACATCACGTCATCCGAGCAATTGTTCGTAGATGTCTATGGGCTCGGACCAGCCTTCCCGATTGCGTTCGGTTCAATCGCGATCGCGATCTCAGTTGGAACGTTCCTGAATTCCAGGCTCGTCATGCGACACGGCATGCGGCGGCTGTCACACGTGATGACGATTGGATTCACGGTATCGGCATTGGTGCTCGCGGCATTGGCGCAGCTCGGCCTTGCGAGCTTCTGGGTCTTCACCGGCATGGCGGCGCTGACCTTCGCGATGTTTGGGCTGATGGCGTCGAACTTCAACGCGCTGGCCATGGAACCCGTGGGGCGCGTCGCCGGTTCGGCATCCGCCATTTTCGGGGCCGTCACCGCAACTGGCGGCGCCATACTCGGCGCATTGATCGCGCGCTCCTTCGACGGCACCGCGACGCCATTTGCGATCGGCCTGGCCGCTGCAGGCGCCGCGACAATGCTCGCGGTTCTGTGGACCGAACGCGGCAAGCTCTTTGGGACGGGGCCATCGCCGGCGGCGCCGAAATTCTAGTTCTGCAAACGCGTATCGAAGCGCAGCGGGTCGCGTATTTGCAGGTACACGACGCCGCGGCCGTAATCGATGGCAAGGCCGCGTGCTTGCGACAGCACATCCATACCGATGAGCAACGCGGGTTCGGATGTCAGATCCCAGATCTGGAAGATGTGATAGTCGCCGACGTATGCGTTGACATTGCGCACTTCGAGCTCGCCCACGCGCATGCGCGGAATAAGGATCGCGTTCTCAAGCCTCACTGTTGAGCCCGCCGTGTAAGCGATAGTCGCCTCTTCGCGCGGGCGCCGGCGCAAGCGGGCGTTGAAGGCATCGCGCAACGCGAGGTTCGCCAAAGATGAATCCGACCCTGTATCAAGCAACAGCCGCACGCGAATGCCATTGATGCTGCCGCGCACGACGACCAAGTGACCGAAGCGCATCTCGCCCTCGATCCTGGACCAACCGCGCAAACGCCGCGCATCGCGCGAGAGCACGATCTCAATGCAGTTGCGCTCGAAATCCATACGCAGGCGGCGATTGCTCATGCCGTCAACGCCAAGCAACCCCTGCTCGCCGGCGAGCACGCGTCCGCTCAGCATCGGCAGCGCCTCGGCATTGAGCGAGACATCGCCGTATTGCAGCCGATCCACATTGACCATTGGCGCAACACTGACGCCGTGTACGGAGTGGACATTGCCGGAGCCGTTTGGCGTGAGGCCGAGATGCGCAGCCAGATCATCGGACACGACGGAGCGATTGGCGCCGGTATCGACGATAAAGCGAAATGGTCCCTGCCCGTTCACAGTTACGGGCGCAACGACACGCCCAAGGCGATCTGTCCGCGTCGGGCCAAGCGCGAAATCTTGAGGGGTCGCTGTTTGATACGCGGCAAGGTCGGGCGCATCGAGGCATTCGGCAGCGGCAGCTGTCACGAACAGAAAGCCTGCCGCGCCTGCCGCAATCGCCTTCAGGTGACCAAGCAACCCCATTGCGCGGTGACCATGATCCCGCCGGCATGCACGCGCCAGTGACAATGGCCTCAATTTCGCGCGATCTCCCGACGTCTCGACGAATAAGCGCACGCATGCGACGGAGAAGCGATGACCATCACGCTCACCAGCAAGATCGACCAGTTCCAGCTTAGCGCGCTTTCGGTGGAGCCAAAGTCAACGCCGATCGGCGGGGTTGTAGTCATTCAGGAAATTTTCGGCCTGACGGATCATATCGCCGATATCTGCAGCGTGTTCGCAGATGCGGGATACCACGCAATTGCGCCGAGCCTGTTCGATCGCATCGAGCAAGGCTTTCACGCCGGGCACGATTCTAACGGCATTCAAAAGGGCATCGGCGCGGTGATGAAATCACCTTGGCCGCAAGTGGTATCCGACATTCAGGCGGCCATCGATGCGTTGCCGCAACCGGTTTACGTCACTGGCTTTTGCTATGGCGGCGCCGCAGCTTGGATGGCGGCGGCAGAATGCGCCGGCCTGAAGGCCTCGTCCTGCTTCTATGGCCGGCTGATCGCAAACATTCTCGACCGCAAGCCGAAAATCCCGGCCATGCTCCATTACGGTGCACGCGATGCTTCGATCCCGCCGGAAAATGTTGAGAGCGTGCGTCTAGCGGCGCCGGACTCGCCTCTCTATCTGTACGACGCAGGTCACGGCTTTTGCCGCGCCGGCAGTTCAGATTATGATCAAGCCGCGCGCGAGCTTGCGCTGTCACGCACGCTCAACTGGTTCGCACGCTGGCCCTGAGGGAGAAGTCATGGCCATCGACCACGTTTCTGTCGGCGTTACCAATATCAAGCGCTCGAAAGCGTTTTATGATGCAGCGCTGGCGCCGCTTGGCATGACGCCGGTGATGCCGATTGAGATCAAGGGCCAACTCGTCAGTGTCGGCTACGGGACCGGGCCGGGCATCCCGAGCTTCTGGATTCAATTGCCGATCAACGGCCAACCCGCAAGCATGGGCAACGGCGTTCACATCGCTTTCCGCGCGCCCACGCGCGAAGCGGCAGACGCGTTCTACCTAGCGGCGATCGAGCAAGGCGGCATCGAGGACGGCCGGCCGGGTCTGCGCACCGAATATCACCCAGATTATTACGGCGCCTTCGTGCGCGATCCGGACGGCAACAAGATCGAAGCCTGCAGCCATCGGCATGAATGAAGCGCCGATCGCCATTATCGGCGCCGGCCCCGCAGGATTGATCGCAGCGGACGTTTTGAGCGCCGCTGGAAAACGCGTGATCGTGTTCGAGCGCATGCCCAGCGTCGCGCGAAAATTTTTGATGGCCGGCCGCGGCGGGCTGAACCTCACACATGCCGAAGCGTTCGACGCTTTCGTTGCGCGCTATGAGGAAGCAGCGCCGCGGTTGCGGCGAATATTGGAAGCATTCACGCCGAGCGATCTGATCAAATGGGCGAACGATCTTGGCCAGGCAACGTTCATCGGCTCAAGCGGACGTGTGTTTCCGAAAGCCATGAAGGCATCCCCGCTCTTGCGCGCTTGGCTGGCGCGTCTCGCGGCGCAAGGCGTGGAGATACGCACGCGTACGACGTGGCTCGGGTGGAGCGATGATGGCGCGCTGCAATTCGGTGACAACGAAGCTTTGCGCCCCGAAGCAACATTGCTCGCGCTAGGCGGGGCAAGTTGGCCGCGTTTGGGCTCAGATGGTTCGTGGCGCGAGACGCTTGCGGCGCGCGGTGTAGAAATCGCACCGTTTCGACCTGCCAATGTCGGCTTCAATGTTGCGTGGAGCGAACACGTCCGCAGAAAATTCGCGGGCCAGCCGCTAAAGACCATCGCGCTGCGTTGCGGCGAGCGCGCGGTGCGCGGCGAAGCCGTGATCACCGACTACGGCATCGAAGGCAGCGCCATCTACGCCCTCGCCGCTGATCTGCGTGCGCGTGCTCCCGTTACAATCAGCATCGATCTTCGCCCAGACCTTACGCATGCGGAGATCGCAGCGAAACTGGCGCGGGCAAAATCCGGCGACACGTTCTCCTCCACCCTGCGCAAGTCGCTTGGTCTCTCGCCGCTCGGCATCAGCCTGCTGCATGAAGGCGGCGCGCCGCCACGCGAGAGCGTGACGCTCGCCAATCTCATCAAAGCCGTACCGGTCACACTGACGTCCGCCCGCGGCCTCGATCGCGCTATCTCAACCGCGGGAGGCATCCGCTGGGATGCCGTGGACGATGACCTCCAGCTTCGCGCGATCCCGAACACCTACGTCGCGGGTGAAATGCTTGACTGGGAGGCGCCGACGGGTGGCTACTTGCTGCAAGCGTGCTTCGCCACCGGCGTCTGGGCGGCGCGCGCCATTTTGCGCGGTTAAGGCGTTCCCCAAGGCAGCGCTCACCCTTGCCGCATCTGGGGGGTCCTGCTAGCTAGCCGCCCTCCCCTAAGGTCAGAAATGCCGCAAGCCTCAGCCCTTCTCAATGTGATGATCGCCGCCGCGCGCAAAGCAGCGCGTTCGCTGTCGCGCGATTTCGGCGAAGTCGAAAATCTGCAGGTCTCACGCAAGGGCCCGAGCGATTTCGTCTCGTCGGCTGACATCAAAGCCGAGAAGACATTGTTCGAGGAGCTCTCTAAAGCGCGGCCCGGCTATGGCTTCGTGATGGAAGAGCGCGGCGTTGTTGAAGGCACCGACAAAACCAATCGCTGGCTCGTCGATCCGCTCGATGGCACGACCAACTTTCTGCACGGCATCCCGCACTTTGCCATTTCGATCGCGCTGGAGCGCGAAGGTGTTCTGGTCGCGGGCGTCATCTACAATGTCGTGCGCGATGAACTCTTCTGGGCCGAGCGCGGCCAAGGCGCGTACCTCAACGATCGCCGCCTCCGCGTAGCAGGCCGCGCCGATATGCGCGATGCGTTGTTCGGCTGCGGCACGCCGTTTCACGGCAAGGCGGGTCACGACGTCGCGCTCGCGGAGATCGGCCGCGTCATAGACAAGACGGCAGGCGTTCGCCGCCTTGGCGCAGCCGCGCTCGATCTGGCGTACGTCGCCGCGGGCCGCTTCGACGGCTTCTGGGAACGGAACCTCAACATCTGGGATATCGCTGCGGGCGCAGTGCTGGTGCGCGAAGCTGGCGGCGTCGTGAACGAAATCGATGGCGGCGACTTCATGAAGACCGGCGCTGTCGTTGCGTCAAACAACTCCCTCATCGCTCAACTTACGCAAACAGTGCGCAGCAGTTGATCCCGCGCGCTTGCTCGTAGCAGAGTAGCTCCAAGAGCTCACCTCCCGGGAGGATAAGGGCGGGAGGAGACGCGTTGACTCAAAAAGCAGCCAGCGGGCGCAAAGTCTCGACGTGGGAGATCATCGCGTTCGCAGCGCCAGCGGGCCCGCTGCTCGCCCTCTCGCTGCCGACGATCATCTTCATCCCGCCCTACTTTGCCTCGCACCTGGGCATTCCGCTTTTTTGGGTATCGGCAATATTTCTCGGCGTTCGTCTCGCTGACATCGTCATTGATCCAACGCTCGGCGGCTTTCAGGATCGCACCGAGCATTCCTGGGGCCGCCGCCGCTTCTGGCTGATCGCTTCGTGCCTGCCACTGATGGCGCTGATTTGGTTCGTCTTCATCGGCATGTGGCCTGGCATATCGATCGCGCTCGTCGGCGCTGCGGTCTTCCTGCTTTATCTCGTCTACGCCTCGATGATGCTCGCGCACTTGGGATGGGCCGGCGAACTCGTGCCGACATATCACGGGCGCACACACGTGCTCGGCGCCGTGCAAGTCGCAAGCATGGTCGGCCAAGTGCTGATGCTGGTGATTGCAGGTTACGTCGCACAGACCGCCGGTGGATCGGACGCAGCGGCGGTGGCGGCGATGGGCTGGACGCTTGTTCTACTGCTGCCGGCGATGACGTTGCTCACCGTCGCGTTCGTGCGCGAGGAGCGCCAGCCGCCGCAGCCGCACATGAGCTTGAAACAAGCGATCCAAACCGTCGTGCAAAACAAGATGGTCCAGCGCGTACTGCTGCCGGACCTTCTACTTGGCATGGCGCAAGGCGTTTCAGGCGGCCTCTTTCTCTTCTTCTTCCAGATGATCCTAGGCTTCGAGCGTGAAGCGCAAACGCTGCTCGCGGTTTATTTTATTGCTGGCCTCGCGGGGGTGCCGATCTGGTGGTACGCGGCGCGCCGCTGGGGCAAACACCGCGCACTGCAAGGTGCGATGATCTACACCGCAGTCACGACAGCGTTGCTGCTGGTCCTGCCGCCGGATAATTTCTGGATCGTGGCGCCGTTCATGGTCGTCGCCGGCCTTTCGCAGGGCGGCGGTGTTTTGTTGACCCGATCACTGATGGCCGACGTTGTCGATGAAGATGAACTCGCCACTGGCTCGCGCCGCTCTGGACTCTATTTCGGCCTACTGCTGACAACGTCGAAACTTGGCGTCGCCACCGGCCCCATCACCTACGCGATTTTGGGCCTCGTCGGATTCAACGCCGCCGCAGGCGCCGCCAACGCGCCAACAGCGCTGCTGACGCTCGAAGTGCTCTTTATCGGTTTTCCGATCGCACTTTGCGTGCTGACGGCGCTGTCGCTGCGAAACTATCCGCTGGATGAGAAGCGTCAGGCCGAGGTCGCGGCCGCCATTGAGGCGCGCCATTCGGCGAACAGCGAGAACACCTTGGGACCTGTCACCAAGTAGCGCTTCCAAAGGCGACCTGGCTCTCTCAGCAAACGATACAGCCACTCAAGGCCCATCGCCTGCATCCAGTGCGGCGCGCGCGTCGCAGCGCCGGAGAGGAAATCGAGCGCAGAGCCAACGCAGAGTCCGACGCCGCGCGCATCGCTGCGCTGCGCGATCGCGTACGCAATCATTTCCTGCTGCGGCGCGCCAACGCAAATGAACGTAAAGCGCGACGGTTGAGCCGCGGCAAATGCGGCGGCGCGCACAACGGCGCCCGGCTTTAACTTTATGCCCATGGGCGGCTCATGCCAGCGCACGTCGCGCAGATCGTAAACGCGCTTCAGCTCTTCAACGCTATCGCGATCGCCGCCGATAATGGTTACGGGCTCGTACTTGTCGATCACTGTGTCGAACAGGTGCTCGGCAATGTCCGATCCCGGCGCCACTGGCAGATTGATCTTCGCTCTGCGCGCCAGACCTTTCAGGACGCGGCTATCATTCAACAAAAGCCAGGCGCTCTCATAGAGAGCGCGGCGTCCCGGCTCGTTGGCAAGGCCAACGACGTGATCGACATTCGGCGTTGCGACATAGGCAAACGGCAGACTCAAACTTGCGCGCGCGCAGATCGCATCGAGCGCGCCGGCGAGATCCAAACCACTGAATTGGAGATCGAGGAAATTAACCTTGTCCGCCGTGCGGACACCTGCATCGAACGCCATAGCGATTAACCCAAATTCGGCTTTAACGCCGTTTGAGCGCTCTATGCAGAAAACGGGCCGGATGAATCGCGTCACGCGCGAGCTGACTTAACAGCGCGGGTTCATTACACATTTCGCTGGCGAGAATTTCGCCAAGCAACGGCGCTAGCGTGAGGCCGCGCGCACCTAAACCGCCAACAACGTAAATGCCAGCGTGCGCCGGCGGCGGCGCGTCCGTGTCTACGGCGCGTCCGTGCGCCAAACCCGCGTACTGCGCTAACCATGCTTCAGCATCTGGCAGCAAGCCCGCGATCGGCGCGTAATCAGGCGTGGTCGCGCGCTCCGATGCGCGCGACTGCAACGTGGCTTGATCGATGGTAGCGGCGATCTCCGGTGCCAGCTCACGCAGCGCGGCCAAATTGCGGGCGCGGGCGTCATGGACCGCCGGCGTCTCGCCGGCCGGCTCCGGCTCATGCCGGCGGGACGCCGGCGGTCCATATTTGTCGAACGTCGCACCGAAGAGGACGCCGTCGTTGAATGGCGCCACGTAACTTCCGCGCGTGAGTGCGTGCGCTGGAGCTGCGCCCTTCCCCCATTCGATTTGTCCGTAAGAGAGTGCGATCGGCAGGAATGACGCGGGTTCGAATGTGCTGAGCGCTGCGCCACAGGCGAGCACGACGGCATCAGCCTTCAGTAACGCCCGGCCATCCGGCGCGCGCGCGATCCAGCCATCGCCTTCACGATCAAGACGCTGCACCGGCGATTCACAGATCAAGGTCGAGCGCTCAAGCATGCGCCTGATCACTGCCAGCGGCCGCACCAGCCCGGCGCGCGCATGTAGCGCCGCGCCGCTCGGCAAGCGGGAGAACCAATCTTTCGGGAGCGGCGGATCATCGAGCAAATCCGCCAACGCGACGTCGCCATCGGCTGCGCGCTGCTCGACGCCGCACGCTTCCAGCAAATCCATAGCCTCGTATGCGCTGACGGCGTGAAGGTAAGCGGCGAGATAAACTTCACTGAGCGCCCCGCCCCGATCGAGCCGCGGCATCACCAAGCCGGCCGGATTGCCGCTAGCGCCGGCCCCAAGGTCGGGCGCCGCCTCCAAGACCACAACCTCAACACCGCGGCGGGTGAGGGCCTGAGCAACGCTCGCGCCCGCAATCCCAGCGCCCAACACGGCGACGCGCTTTGGGTTGCTGCCGCCGTAGGGATAAAGGCTCGGAGCGCCGGCCCCCAGTCTTGATGCTGTTGCCGGCGAGGGCGCCGGCGGTCCGAGAAAGACCGCCTCCAAACGCTCGCGCTTCTTGCCGAAGCCCGGCTTCTTCTCAACTGCGAAACCGGCAGCCTCTAAACCGCGCCGGACATCGCCTGCCACAGTGAATGTCGCGGCTCGGGCGCCTGGTGCGCTCAGCCGCGCCATGTCGCGGAACAGTCTCGGTGACCACATGCTGGGGTTTCGCGCCGGGGCAAATCCATCGAGCAACCAGGCATCGAACGAGCCTGTGAGACCGCTGAGCACCGTTTCGGCGTCGCCAGTGAAGAGCGTCAGCGACAACCCGTCTTCAGGGAACCAGAGCCTCTGCGGAGCGTAAGCACGTACCGGCCAACGCGATAAAAGCTTCTCTGCGAGGTCGCAAACATCTGAAAATTCACGCAAAACTCGTGCAGCGTCGGCCCTTGCTAGAGGGAATAACTCGATGCTGGAGATATGCAATTGCGCATGAGGTAATCGCGTCCTTTTCCAGGTGCGCCAGAGCGCCAAAATGTTCAATCCCGTGCCGAATCCTAGTTCACACAGGGCGAAACGACCCCTGTTTTGCCAGCGGTCCGGCAATCCGGTTCCTGCGAGGAACACGGCGTCGGCCTCGGCTAGGCCTCCGTCCTTGGAAAAGTAAACATCGTCGAACGCCGACGCCTTGAGCGAAGCGCCGTCCTCACTCCATTCCAGATCCGGCGTAGGCGGCAAACGCGGCATCACGAGACCCTAAACGCAAACGAGCCGCCCTCTCGGGCGGCTCGTCGCGAAAACTACGTGTGAACGTAGATTACGGCGTGGTCGTCGCCGGAGCTTCGGTCGTCGCAGCAGCGTCAGCCGGAGCTTCGGTCGTTGCAGCAGCTTCAGCCGGAGCTTCTACGGCTTCTTCAACCGTTGCAGGTTCTTCCGTCGTCGCCGTCGTTTGGCCGCAGGCCGCGACGCCGAAGGCGAGAACAGCAGCAGCAGCAGCGGCCAAGCCCATTTGGATCTTCGTCATAGGTTACTACCCCTCGTCTCAGCGTCAGGGTCTACCCCCAACGCAAGGAGGCGACTCCATGCCAAGGATTAACCGCATTGGCAAGCGGCGACGCGCTGCAAGCCCATGCATATACGCATAGCTCGGTGTGACGAAGTCAGGCCTGGCGCTAGCCTTCGGCGGCGGTTGCCAGCGCTTCTTCGAGCTGCGCGAAGCTCGGTTGCATCGTACTCGGCACTGAGCCGCGTCCGATTTCGACTGAAACCTGGGCGGCGTTGCCGTGCAAGTGCGCCACGAGCACATCACGAATGATTTTGTAGAATTGCGCGTCGTGCTCGATCACCGAGTTCAGACGCGAGGCAATCGGGCCGACGATGCCGTAGGCGAGGAACACGCCGAGGAACGTACCGACGAGCGCTTTGCCGATCATGAGGCCGAGAACTTCCGGCGGCTCGTTGATCGCGCCCATGGTTTTCACGATGCCCAACACGGCCGCGACGATGCCGAGCGCCGGCAGACCATCGGCCATGCCCTGCAACGCGTGCGCCGGGTGCATCGCTTCGTGGTGATGCTTCTCGATCTGCTTTTCCATCGCATCCTCGACCTGGTGCGGGTCGTCGAGGTTCATGGTCATCATACGCAACGTGTCGCAGATGAAATCGACCACGAAGTGGTCTTTGCAGAGCTTTGGGTACTTCTGAAAAATCGCGCTCTCATTGGGCTTTTCGATGTGCGCTTCAAGCGCGACGATGCCTTTTGTCTTCATCAGCTTTGTCAGCTGGAACAGAAGCGAGAGGAGGTCTTGATAGTCCTTCTTTCCCCACTTCGGACCTGACATCACCCTCGAAACGCCACCGGCGACACCCTTCAGCCCATGCATGTCGTTGGAGATGATGAGCGCGCCCAAAGCGGCGCCGCCGATCATCATGAATTCCATCGGCGCTGCTTCGATGATGACTTCGAAGTGGCCGCCCGCGAGCATAAAGCCCCCGAACACCATGCCGAACACAACAACGAGGCCGATAATTGGAAACATGAAGCGCGCGTTTACCTAAGGCATTCTGCCGACAGGGCGTTATGCGCCTCGGCGCTTAACGCGCCGTTTCGGTGAACAGCCAGAAACGCTAACGGAAGCTAAATATCCCGGAACAGTGGCCGTTAAGCGCCCCCTATTTCCTCATTGCGGCGTCCGTCCGCGCGCGCCACGAGCGGAAGTGCGCGGTCGTATAGGGTGTGATAAGATGGGCATATGACCACCCGCGACGACATCCTCGCTAAGCTTCGCGCCTTGAAGCCCTGGCTGAAGGCGCAAGGGATCGTGCATGTGCGTCTGTTCGGCTCCTACGCCCGCGACGAAGCGCGCCCCGGCAGCGACATCGATCTGCTGGTGGAACTTGCCAAGCCCATGGGGCTCACCCTCTTCAGCATCGAAGAGGAGCTCGGGGCCAAGCTCGGGGCCAAAGTGCAACTGGTCACCGACGCTGCGCTCACCAACCGGATCATCCGCCGCCGCGCGTTGGCGGAAGCGATCGATGCCTGATCGGGACGCCGCGCTCCTGCTTGAGATCGAAACCGCGGCCGGCCACATTGAGGGCTTCGTCAGCGGTTTCGACGAAGTCTCCTTCTTGGCCGATACGCGGACAAGCGCCGCCGTGGGCATGTATCTCATCGTGATCGGAGAATCGGCACGCGGCCTAAGCGTCCAAGCGCAGAGCGAAGCGCCCGAGATTCCTTGGCCACAGATAATTGGCCTGCGCAATCGCATCGCGCACGGATACCAGAGTATCGACCGGAGTACGATCTGGGCGATCGTGCAATCCCACCTTCCGCCATTGCGCGCCGCTGCTCGCCGCATGCTCGAGGCGCGCGGCGAACCGCCGTCGTAAAAAAGGCGATGCGGTGCGACCTGCATTCGCCCTCGCAGAGGCGATGCAGTTGGCTCGCAGCTCAAGATGCGGCTCGGTGACATTCACCCGGAATTGACGAATACGGGCACGACCCATAGCGCGAGCGCCATCGCGTCAAGGATCAAGCGCGGATCGCCTTCGTCGCGACAATACGGACGCGCCGAGGCGATCGCGTAACGCTCGGCCGCTCTCTCGTAGCGGCGGCAGAGGCGCGGCATCACGCGTGCGAGGCGGCGGGCATAGGATTGTGGATCGTCAATTGCGCGCCGCAACGCTTCGAAGCGGAGCGCGAGGCGCAGCGGTGAAGGCATGAGGCGGCGCGGCTGCGATGGCGCGAGCGGCGGCGGCGCCAGCGTTTCCCCCCAGAGCGCACGGATGCGCGGCGCCCTACTCTCCGGGAGCGCCATTGGATCGCGCGGCGGCGCGAGCTTGAAGCGCACGCGCCAGGTTTCGGGTTGATTTGGATCGAACGGCGGCAGGTTGGACCGCGCGCCTTCCGCCTTCGTCAAGACTTCGACGGACAAGGCGGGCTGGAAGCCCGCGCTCCAACCTGGCGACAGCGGCGTTACGATTTCCAAGCGCGGGAGGCGCGAGTGCTTCGAGCCGGCGGTTTCGGCGCTGCGCATCTCGGCTGCCACGACGAAAATAAGTTTGCGCACGATCGCTTCGAGAAGCGCGATGCTGGACGCGATCTCGCGCTGGCGGCTGCGTGTCAGCGCGGCAAGCACTGCGAGCGCCGGCAATGCGCCGATAACGACGCTGGCGCGCGCCATCATGGAGCGCAGGCGCTGCCAGAGATTGGCGATGGTGGCGGGGTTGGCTTCGGTGATGAACATTGGCGCGCAAGCTTAAAGGCGCTGCGGCGCTGTAGGATTGATTTTGGTGTCGGCGTTGGAAGTGCTGGGGTTTTGGGGGAGGAAATGCGGGGATTGGGCGCGGTGGATTCGGGGGGCCGCTGACGGCTCCTGGCCGAGGCTGTGTAAAAACGGCGAAGCAGTTCAAGCTTTCTGCTGTGACGCGGGAGGCTTGCGATGAAGCGGTTCGTGGAAGGCGTGGGACGCGATCAGGGCGGGCTGTTTCCGGCGCATCTTGGG
>Ga0163151_10000967_pt1 | contig 49917 bp, 77 predicted proteins | sample OliLakLV19MP5IB2_FD_145596 | JGI IMG/M metagenome (GOLD analysis project Ga0163151, IMG submission 145596) | Freshwater microbial mat bacterial communities from Lake Vanda, McMurdo Dry Valleys, Antarctica - Oligotrophic Lake LV.19.MP5.IB-2 | ecosystem: Environmental > Aquatic > Freshwater >...
ATCCTGGAGACAGCAGGCATGTCGGAGCTAGGGCTCCAGGGCACCGTGCAGGGCTCCATCAACACGGGCCCGGCGCTTGCCGCGCAGTACCAGCCCGTGCTGGCGACTGTCGACAAGAAGCGGTCGAGCTGGGAGGACGGAATCAAGCAGTTGTCGGCCATGCTCCTCCAGCTTCAAGAGGACATTGGCGACTCTAAGGTGCTGGGCCAGGCGGTGGTGGGCGCCTCCACCAAGGCTAGGGACGCTGCTCCTGTGCCCGAGGCTGACGTGCCGGAGGGGTCTGAGGCCCCCGAGGACGGGGTGCTGGTCGCATTGACCGGCAAGGACATTCAGGGTTTGCGCGATATCACCATCTCGTGGCCGGGCGTCCTCCCGAAGGACGACGACACTGCTACCCGCATTGAGATGGAGAAGTTTGAGAAGGGTATTCAGTCGCTGTACACCACGCTGGAGAAGTTGGGCGAGGAGTACCCCGACGATGAGATTGCCCGTATCCGCATGGAGAACATGGACCCGTCACTCAAGGGCCAGCAGGTTGCCGACCAGATGAAGGCGCAGGCAGCGGTCACCTCGGCCGACGCCCGCATGGCGCAAGCTGGAGCACAGATGGAGGCCATCCAGCAGCAACCGCCCCCAGGAGGACCCCCTCCCGAGGAACCCTTCGACGGTGGCGCCCCGCCACAAGAGGACGGTACAGGCGGGCTCCTACGGGCTCTCGCCCGCAACACCCAGCCCAAGCTGAACATTGAGGGCGACGAACCCCAAATTGACTCCCCACAGCTTCCGCCTGAGGGCTACTAGCCAACATGGCTAAGAAGAAGCCCTCTGGCGATGACATTAGGAAGCGTGCCGAGAAGCTTGCGCGCAAGGCGTATGGCAGCAAATATGGCAGGGGCGGGGGCGCGCCTGGCTCCTCGGGGCTGGAAGGGCTCACCCCTGCTGTAGCAGCGGCCGCCGCCGCCAAGCGGCCTACACAGGGCGGACAGTTCTCCCAGCAGTGGAACCAGGTGTCGGGCGTGCCCGAGCGCATTGCGGAAGCGCAGGCGCAAGCTAAGCAGCAGGCGGCTCAGGCGGCTGAACGCGCCCGCCTCATTCGTGAGGGAGTCTCCCGCAACACCGCCACCATTCAGGCGCGCGCCGCCACTCTCGCTCAGAAGGCGTTCGGAGCCAACCCTAGCCAGGGCCGGTCTAACACAGGTGGCGACTGGAACCCGGCGCTTGCAGCCGGGGTTGCTGGGCAGACGGCTACCGAGACACAGCTTGGGCAGAAGATAGGCGGCCGCCCCACCACCGTCAAGAAGGACGGCAAGTGGGTACGCGACCACGACGCTTCGTTTACTAACTTCCTGGAGCGGAAGGGCACCAGTCCCCTCACCAGGGAGAACACGCGAGCCGCTATGGGACAGCGCGGTGAGGTGGGCTTTGACGACGCCACCGCCCTTCTGGATGAAGGCAACGGCATTGCTACCACCACCGTCAAGACAATGGAAGATGAGCAGAATCTAGCCAACTTTTATGCTCAGGCAGGGGAGACGCGCGAGGCTGGTTTGAAGACCGCCGCCAAGACCGCCCGCAAGGAGCTGATTGCCTACCTCAACAAGGTTCAGAAGGCGGCCCTCAAAGAGGGCAAGCACGGTGAGGCTTCGCGTACTGCCCAGCTTATCCAGCAGATTCGCACGGCCCCCAACAAGCGTAATCCCAGCAAGGGTGGGTTTACTAACCTCCAGGTTATGGCGCTGGCCTACGGCTCTGACGATAAGGACCTGGCGGTAGCCGGTAAGCGGGGCATCCTGGGTAAGGTGGCGCGGGCCGAGAACAAGATGGCTCTTGGCAATGCCAATTCCTACTCCGACCTGTGGAGTATGCAAAACTTCAACCCCACTCCCCTGGTTCGGGCCTTTGCAGGGATGGGTTTCCAGGTAACACAATACCTGCCGGGCGGTCAAATTCTCACCGGCCTTGGGGTTACCCCCGCAGGCATTACTGGTACGCAGCGCCCATCACTGTTGACCACCGGCCTTATGGCCCCCTTCCAAACCTCATTGACGGCGCTATCTAGCGGCCTCATGCTGGGCGCCAACGCTGGCCTCAACTTTGGTTATGCCTACCTCGGTGGGGGGCCCATTCCCAAGGACCTTGATACCGCCCTAACCAAGGGCCCCCGGAAGCCCTTTGAGGGGGTGGAGAACCCACTGTCCGTGTATGGCAAGCAATCGGCTGGCCTCACCCCCGGCCAGGTGCTCCAGGCATTCCACCAGTACACCAACAAGGATACCCCCGGCCTTATCAAGAGCTTTACTGGTGAGGGCGGGGTTGGCAACATTACATACGACTTTGTAGTGTCCAACGTCGACCCCCTCTCCTTTGCGCTTGTGGGGCTGGGGAAAGCCGCTGGGGCTGCCCGTTCGGCGCCTGCACGCGCTGGGCGTGAGGGGATAGAGCAAGGGGCCAAGGATATTGCGGCGCGGACAGGCGCCAAGGTTCCAAAGGGGCTGGTGCAGAAAGACGGCGGCATCAACCCTGCCAAGCTGGCGCAGCTCCAGGACAATGTGGCAGCAGGAGTGGGGCTGGGCGTGCCGCGCGCTATCTCCGATTATGGCGTGCGCTCTATGCTGCTCCAGGGCGCTGAACAAACCCGCGGCGCATGGATGCAGGGTAAGGTAGGTATCGCCATTTTGGACGATATCGCAGCGAAGGCGGTGAAGGCTCCCGATGTAGCTACCCTCCGTAAGCTGCTTGGTAATGAGACTTCCGCCGACGCTGTGTTCGCCATCCACACCGCTGCACGCAAGGGTGGGGTGGAGGCAGCGCGCGAGGTTGCCAACAAGCTCATTTTGTCAGGCGCCATCTCCCCGCAGGTGTCACTGGTCAACCAGTTCGCACTCAAGGTGCTGGGGTCTAACGGCAAGCTGCCAGGCATTGGTATTGAGCTGGCTCGCCCATCCGCCGGGATGTGGGGCGGCAAGATTACCACCACCATTGGCCAGACAATGGACGATTGGGCCCGAGGCAAGGCTCCGCTTGCGGTTATTGAGGCCAGGACCGCCCGACAGGCGGGCAGGCAGGCAGTCGAGCTGGCGGCGCTAGTCAACAAGGAGGGCTCCGGCAATTTGGTGGCGCGTCTGCGCTCGGCCCTCCCGGACGAAACCGAAGCACTTATCCCCCGTTTGAAGGCGCTGGACGAAGCGGCCGCCGCTATCAACACCCCCGCCCTCCACGGGCTGGTGGACTCCATTCACGCCCTGGTGGCTGAGGGCGTAACAGGCGCGCGCCTGTGGGAGGAGCTGGCCCACATTGAAGCAGTTGCCAAGCTGCTTGACGGTGCGGCTGGTCCCGATGCTGCCCGTGTGGTGGCCGACCAGATTGAGCGCATGTGGGTGGGGACAACCAAGGGCCGCCCCCTCCTGAGTGCTATCCGGGAGGCGGCTGAGAGGGTCACCCGTGGACAGGGCCGCCCTAACCCGCTGGGCTCCAGCCGGGACGACTACATCAAGCAATACCGGGCGCTGGAGCAGGCGGGCACCCCCGCTCCCACCCTGAGCCCCCTGGAGCAGGCTGCTAAGGACGCCGCTGAGGCGGCAGCCCCAACCAAGTATTACACCCCACCCAAAACGCGCACCCCAGGCACGGTCACCCTCTACCGTGGTGAGAATGCGTCTGGTCGCTCTCTTGGTACCCTGTGGCACGACAACCCGAAGTATGCTAAGGGGTTTGGTACGGTCCACGCGGTAGATGTGCCCAAGTCGGTGGCAGACGAAGCTGTGCGCGCTGCCAAAGCCTCTGCTGACCCCCTTGCGTCAGGCACCCACGTTCTGCCCACCCAATGGGCTGACCAAGGACTGCCACTAGCTCCTAAGACAGCTCCCGTCACAAAGGGGGCAACAGCGTCAGGCGTCGACCCCGGCATCATTTGGGACACTGCACAGCGTGACGTTAGCCGGTCGGTGGCGGGTGAGTGGTGGGAGCCAGACCTTTACAAGGGTGTGGACTACGCCCAAATTGTTCCTGTTATTGGCAACCTGCCTGAGGGCCCTCTCAAGGTAGCCCTTGCTGACGCCCTGGCGGTTGCCACCACCCCGGAGCAGTTGCGCCACATTGCGGCTGCTGCCGACCTGGCTGCTAACCCCAACACCTTTAAGATTGCCGAGCGCCTGTTTAGTGGCAACGCCGACCGCGCGCTTGCCCGCGATGCGGCTACCACTCTGGTTGACGCTGCCCCCAACGTAGGCAAGATTCGCCAGATTATTGGTAAGGCAGGGCTCGCACTCAAGGGCGGGCAGGAGTCCCTCCCGTTCAAGGAGTTCCGCTACTACGTCACTGCCTCGGGCGAGGTGAACATTGAGCGGCTGATTCAGCATGTCGACCAGCTCTCTCGCGCTGTTCACCTGGACCCCATCTCCCGCGCACAGTTCATCGACCGCGTGCGAACGGCGGCCCCCGGTGGCCCGAAGGCAGCCTTTGAGGTTGTGCGCGGCATTGTGCGCCAGAACTTCCTGGAGCTGGGGGCCGGTAAGCTGGGTACTGGTTGGCTAGAGATGGCCGACGCGTGGATGGACGACTTTATGAAGGAGGGGCTGGAGGTGGTTGGGCGCGGCGGCCCAACAACGCTGTTCGGCATTACGACAGACCCTATCACCGGCCAGATTATCAAGCACACAGACCACCCGATGGCGCTGAGCCAAGAGGCGCAGGTTCTCCGCTCCCCCACCCACACAGAGATTGCGGAGGGCCTCCGCGAGATGCTTGCCTCTGCTGGCGGCAAGTGGGCCAAGATTCGTGTGACCGTTACGGACGCCGCTATCCACATTGGGGACCAGACCATCCTCAGTACTGCTGGTGCCAAGGCGGTCAGGGACAAAATCCACCAGTTCTGGAAGGTGATGGTTGTTACTCGGCTGTGGGCCCCATTTATGGTGGGGGCTACCGTGTTGTCCTACGGTATCTCACACGACGACGACGCGGGTACCATCCTCAAGAATACGGCCATCGGGTTTGCGGCAGGTGGCTTTGGTGGTATTGCACGCTTCTTTATGCGGGTGCAGCTCCAGGACAAGATGACCGCCCTAATGACCCACGGGTTTGGTGCGGAGGACTCCATTCCAGGAGTCTCCCGGATGCTCTCTCTCACCGGCCAGATTGACAACTCCTTCAACACCACCAACATGCTTGTTCCATCAATGGCTGAGGCGTCGTCACTTAAGCGGCGCTGGTGGCAGACGGTGGGTGAGTGGGAAGATGTGGGACTGTCCACTTCCAAGCGGTCCATCAATGCGTGGGAGCGTATTGTCAACAAGGTTATCTCCCCCGAGCATGACGTGGTGGCCGAGATTCTGCTCCACGCACGCGCAGGCGTCATTTCGGACGAGGCGGCGGCATACTCCATCAAGGCGTTCCTGGCGGGCCCTGACGGGCGTGCCTGGAAGATTAGGGCCAAGTATGCGGGTGTGACGGTGGAGACCACCAAGGAGCTAATCGACAACTCTGTGCCAAGGCAGATTGCGCGCCTCCGCATTGACGGTATGGTAGACCCTAAAATGTTGCGGGCAGCAATTGACGAGGGGCTCGACGGCCTCCCCACCCACGTCCCGTCGCAGCGGCTTCGCGTCCCCGGCCCTGTCTCCTGGTACAGGTCACTGGCTACCAAGGCCACCGCTGAAATGTCTACAAAGGGCGGGGTCCGCACCTCCTGGTTCAATGCCGAGCTTCGTCAGCAGGAGCGCCGTCTGCTCAGCTTTGGGTACTCCGATGAGGCTGCCAAGGAGGCAGCGGGCGCCATTGCCAAGCGTAAGATGGATGAGTTCTTCCAGTTTGAACAGTTCTCCCGCTTCTCGGCCAAGGCCGATTGGGTGGCCCCCTTCATGGGCCCGCAACAGTTCGACATGAAAACGTGGGGCCGCCTTGTTGTGGAGAACCCTGGTCGTGTGGTGAGGGTCGCCAAGACGGCGGGGCTGGCGTTCAATGCTGGTTCCGAGCTGGGCATATTTACCCAGGACCCAACCTCAGGCCAATGGATGTTGAGCAATCCTGCCTCCGGCTGGATGAGTCGTCACCTGTTCGGGGGCTTCTCCTCCGACATGCCTCTCACCTCGTTCCTCGCTATGACCAGCGGCGGGTTCGGGATTGACGGCGGCATGACTCCCCAGCTTGGTGGGCCGTGGGTGGACGTGGGTTTGCGTGCGCTGTACGAGGTAGCTCCCGACCTGTTTGACCCCACTTCCGAGAACCGGATTCCTGATGGCCTTCGTGACTGGCTGACCCCATTCTCGGGACAGGGTGGTAAGCCGTCGACCGGCTTCATCCCTCGCCAGATTACGCTGATGACAATGGCGCTGACCGGCGGGCAGGCCCCACCGTGGGCCTTTGGTGACGGCGCCGAACAGGAGTCGGAGTACAACAAGTGGTTTAACAACGTCACCCGCGACCTGATTGCGGAGCACCGCCGCAAGCACCCCACCGACCTTGACTGGTTCCCCTCTAAGGACGAGATTCAGGGGCGCCTGACCGGGTTCTTCACCGCATGGTCGGCAATCAGCTCGTTCATCCCCTCATCTTTCAAACCCATCTCGGTTGGCAAGTCAACTTTTGAGGCAGTTAAGAACGCGTGGACGCTGAACGGGCTGCTGGAGTTCGACATTGGTAAGTTCGCCACACAGTTCCCCACCCTCTCCAGCTACACCCTTAAGGGCACCACCGAGCTGGACCCGGACAACATGCAGCAGTGGCAAACTGACTTCACGCACAACCCCAAGGAGTACCTGTCGGTACGCCGGCAACTCACGCCCAAGGAGTTCAAGGCGCAGTTTGCGCTGGCCCGACGCCAGGGCAAAATTTGGGAGGACTACCGCAACATCCAGCAAATTAAGAACTCCACCGAGCGAGAGATTGCGCTGGAGCAGTGGCGGGACGAGTACCCCGAGATGCGCCAATACTTCCGCAACAAGTACTTGCGGGACCAGGAGTTCTACTATATTCAGGCGACCTATCCACATGGGGAGGACAGGGAGCGCGCGCTCAACAGGTGGCGCAAGGACTACGCCGACAAGGGCAAGAGCAGCATCAGCTTCACCAAGATGCGCCAACTGGAATCGGACTTCCGCTCCGGCAAGTTGTCGTTCCAGTACTCCCCCTGGAAGCTGGCCCGCTCGGGCGACGAGGTGGCGCGTGAGATTGAGAAACAGCTTGGTGGTATTGCCATCAAGGGTAAGGCAACAGTGTCGGAGGCCGAGCTGGCAGCAGTCAAGCGGTTGTCCCCGTCTGAGCAGCTCAACTACTGGAACAGCCGCAAGGCCAACCTGGAGGAGAATGCCCTCTCGCTAGACAGTGAAACGGCTATGGACTTGTGGAATGCTATTGGCACGCAGTACTCGGGCCACAAGGGCGATATCTACAAGGAATACCCCTGGATGACTCGCGTGTACGGGGAAACCAAGTACGAGAGCTGGGTTTCGGATATTCACCAGAACGAGCGGGACCTGCTCTCGCCTCTGTACGCGGAGATTAGCAGCAACAAGGCAGCTATTGAGTCCCTCAAGAACCCCACCGGCTCGCAGTACAAATGGCAGAAGGGTACCTACGCCAACCGCAACGCCCTCTACGCTAAGCAGACTGAGCTGTACGCCGCCATCAAGGCTATCAAGAACTCCTTCTACAAGAAGTTCCCCGAGATGGGCGACGCTATGGAGGACCTCCAGGCCATTCTGGTGTACTCACAGTCGGGTGCGGACACAAGCAAGCTGGCAATGCGGTTGCTCCAGAACACTGTCCACGGTTTTGACTGGATTCCGTCGAACGACGAGGCGAGCCTCTCGTACCTCCCGAAGAACATCCGCCAGCAGAAGCAGGCCGACCTGGCCCGGCAACTGACGTTGCCCGCTATGGAGAAGCGTGCGGACGGCACGGTTGGGGCCCCCACAGGCAAGCTGCTGTGGGAGTGGTTGACCGACCAGCAGCAAGACATGCTCACCCGCATGTACCCACATGACGTGGTGGAGGGCTGGAAGGCCGTTACCAAGGAAGTGCAGGACGCCCTCTACAAGAGCCTCAAGGGTAGCGGTGGTGGCTACAGCAACTACTACCGCAGTGGTGGCTATGGCAACTCCTACGATGAGCTGGGGTTTGCCTTTAGCATAATGAAGCAGTACGACCGGCGCAATGGCCTGGCAAAGCCTGCTGCCTACGCGGAATACCTGGCCCTACCCAAGAGCCCTGGCGTGCGGAACGAGTTCCTCAAGAAGCACCCGGAGGTGGCTGAGTACATCAAGCTGGGGCCCTTCGCCAACATGCCTCCCATCTATCAGGCCATTGTCACGAACATTATGATTAAGAACGGCCGCTGGGAGGGTGTGGTGGAGACGCCCGAAGCTATCACCGACCTGGCGTTTGCTCGGGAGCAGTTGGCCCGGTGGAACCGTCGCGGTGCCATGACCAAGCCTGCTGTTCTTGATGTGTGGCTGAACATGCCCACCGGCCCGGCTAAGGCTCAGTACATTAAGGACCACCCCGAGATTCGGGAGTGGATGGCGGCGGGGCCGATGGCGAACATGCCGGACGCGTACCAGGAGGTGGTGCGCGACATTATGCAGCGGTACGGTGAGTGGACGGCGCAGCAGGACCCCCTCGGGCTGGTGCTCCAGGGCTACTACAACACCCCTTCCTACGCCAAGGACAAGTACCTTGCTGCCCACCCTGAGATTCAGGCATATTGGGAGGCTATCCGCTCCCCCGCTGAGCAGCAGAGCCGGGCGCTGGTCGACCAGTACTACTCTATCCCCGACCCGCAGGGTCGCCGGGCATTCGTCGCCGCTCACCCCGAGCTGCAAGAGTACTTCCTCCAGGCCCGCAATAAGCGGTATGAGCAGTTTGCTGATAAGGTGGCTCAGTTCTTGGGACAGAACCCCGATTACTTTGAGCGATACCTCCAGGAACAGACCACTATCCTCCGTGAAATGATGCAGCGGTTTGGCACTTTGCCGCTCGTGCGGGAGGGTTACAAGGTGGGCCCGGCAGCCTCTAAGGGGCGTCGTCGGGACCAGTAAGGCAGGGTAAGCGGCAAAAGTGTGCCGCCCCCCTGGGATACTATTAGTGAGGGGACAAAGTAGTGCCCCTCACCCTGATATAAGGAGACATACCAAGGTGAGTGACGCGCTCACCACCCCCGCTCCCGGCGAGAACGAGGCAGTGGCCCCTGAGGCCGCCCCCTCGCCCGCTCCCGAAGTGGCAGGTGGAAGTACGGACAGTACCGAGGTGGTTCCGGCCGAACGCTTCAATGGCCTTATGTCCTCGTTTAACCGGCTCCAGTCGGAGTCTGAGGCACGAATCGCCGCACTAGAAGCAGAGGCCAATAGCCTCCGGGAAACCAGGGAGACACCAGAAGTGACCGAACAGATTAGCGACCCTCAGATTGCAACGCTTGTGGAGCAGAACCAGGCTCTTATCACGCGGCTCGCTGCTAAGGATGCAGCTGAAGTCAAGCGTGCCATCCTGGAGAAGTACCCCGAAGCCAAGCTCTTTGAGGACATGCTTATTGGGGACGACCCCGAGGCGCTGGAGGCGGTTGCAGCTACTATTGCTGCTCGACTCAAGCCCGCAGAGGTACCCGACCCCACGGTTGCGACTGGCCCTCCCGTAGCCCCCGAGGCAGCACCCGTTACGCCCTCAGCTCCGGCTGGTGGCACGGTTGCACCTAGCGCCGCCGATGTGACTACAACGGCCGACCAGTTGGTCGACACGATTGCAGCGCGCGGCGGGCGAGGAGCATCGCCCGAGGAGTGGGCTCAATACCTCGCTCTCAAGGCAGCAGCCCCCGAATCGGCTGACCTCGCATAACCACCCCATATACAATCCGCACTATCTAACCACACACTTCTAGGAGGTGTATCGAAATGGCTGTTACTACAGGACTTGTTGGCTCGTTCAACCGCACCGTTGGTGTCAAGCAGGACATGGACGAGGCGATTAAGATTCTTCCGGTTGACGACGTTCCGTTGCAGCGTTGGCTCCCTTCGTCCCCGACCACCAGCATCAAGGTGGAATGGCTGGAGGAGGACCTCACGCCTCAGACGGACACCGTCTCTGCTGTTACGGGCACCACGTCCCCGTGGGTTGTCACCGTCTCTGATGGTGGGCGATTCCGTGCGGGCGACATTCTGTGGAAGCAGGATGCGGCCTACAGCACGCAGTACCGCGTTACCAGCATCAGCACCCACAACCTGACCGTTGCTACGCACGGAGCGCAGGGTGACACCCTCGACCCGGCAACTGACGATGTTCTCGTTATTATTGGTCAGTTCCGTGCAGAAGGCGCCGACCCCGAGGACTCTCGGACCAACGAGCGCGTGGCTGCATACAACTACACCGAAGTTGACCAGGAGAAGGTGGAGGCGACCCGCACGCAGCGCAAGGCTGCAATGTTCGCTCAGACCGACCCCTACGACCACGAGGTGATGAAGAAGTTCAAGGAGCTGGCTATCCGGTTTGAGCGCAAGCTTATCCTCGGCTACCGCACGGCCCCTACCGCCACCGGCGCCCGCGCTATGGGTGGAATCTTCAACTACTCGGGCAGCTTCAACTCGGCTTCCGGCACCGCCTCGGCAGTCAAGACGAAGATTAGTGCCCTCATCCGGGACTGCTGGAGTGACGGAGCGAACGAGGCCAATACCCTCGTTGTCAGCCCCGCCGTTCAGGCAGCCATCACGGCAAACTTCGACGCTGCACTCCGGCGCTCGGCCGTGTCGGACGTGGTTGTTGGCTACGTTACCGAGCGAGTCCGCACCGACTTTGGTGAGGTTGAACTCATTATCGACCGCTACATGCCTGCCACCAAGGCACTCCTGCTCTCGCGCTCCTTCCTCTCCAAGAAGGTGTTCGACGGGTACTTCCATGAGCTTCTCGCCAAGACTGGTGACGCCGACTCGGGTCACATTGTTGGGGAGCACTCGCTGGAAGTCAAGGAGCCTGACGCCCACGGCGTCCTTACGGTGACCGACGCTGCATAGCCCGCTTGCTCCCCTGCCCCTACCCTGGGGTGGGGGAGCATGGCTATGCCTAACTTTCACCTTGAAGGAGGTGCGCTATGGCAACTCATCGTTTTAACAACGGCCTGCTTGAGGTAACGGCCACTCCCGGTAGCTTTGTCTCGACGCCTGTCGAGATTCCGGTTGTGCCCGCTTCCCCCACGGCCATCACGCAGACCTACGCTACTGCCGACACCACGCAGCCCGCTCCTACGGCCGCAGCACTCGTGCTTTCAGCTACTGCTATTGCGGCCAAAACGGCCAGCCTCACGCTGACCGAATCGGACGTGGCCTCGCTGGCGGCTATGAAGGTTACCAACGACCAGTTGGCGAAGGACGTGGGCACGGCGGTCAACAAGAACACCGCCGATGTGCTGGCCCTCAACAAGGTTGTGGTCACGCTTATCGACACCCTGCAAGCTGCCGGACTCCTGGCCTAAACCCTACAACTCTGAGAGAAGGTATACTCACATGGCACGAAGCAAGACCAACTCACAGCAGGCTGACTACGGACGGCACACGGACGCTAGCATCGCATGGACGGCAGTCCCGACGCTTGCTAACTCCTGGGCCGATGTTGCCGGAGCACAGGCTGCACAGTACCGCCGCACCCCCTCGGGGGATGTGGAACTCCGTGGAATTATCGACAGTGGCACCAAGACGGCGGCTACCACGATTACCACCCTTCCGGTTGGCTGCCGACCCGCCGCAAACCAGCGGTTCCCGGCGTGCATCAATGCGACCACCACCGACTACGTCGGCACCATCACCGTTTCGACGGCTGGAGTCGTTGCAGTTGGGGCGCAGACGTGGCAAGCGTCAAGCTCGGCTTCGCTGGACAACGTGCGGTTCTCCGCAGCGTAGACCACGCGACGAGATGTGGGGGCGGGGCTCTTACGGGTCCCGTCCCTGCACCACCCAAACTTTACTCGCCCCCGAAGGAACAGAATAAGGGGAAATGGCAGTAATACCGTACACCCGCGCAAAGCTGAGGACTCTGCTAGAGAACAAGTTTCTCGGCATGGAGAACGAAGGCGATGGGGACTTTGAGTTTGAGCAGGCGAACCTGGACGCGTTCCTGAGTCTCGCGCTCCTCAGGTGCTTCCCAGCCCTCTACAAGACTGACTCCGCACAGGCTATCACCCCCACTGGCTATGGCACCCAACTGCTTGGGTACATTGACCCCGACGATATGGCGGGGACAGTGTACGCTGTTGAGGATGGGGTCGAGCTACAGCCAGTCACCGGCTGGACTGTCCGCCCCGATGGGCGCGTGATGGGCCTCGACACCGGCTCCTACACGACGTTCAATGTCTGGTGGTACGAGCCCTACATCCTCCCGGAAGCTGATGACGAGTTCGTCACGTTTCCAGTTGAGTTTGTCCCACTGGTTATCCTGGGTGCTGTGCTGGAGGCGCTTGAGTCCCATCACTCCACTGGCCTCCAGGATGACCCTGACGTGCGCTACCCCGGCCAGCACCACGAGGTTAGTCTGATGGTTCAGATTCAGAAGCGGTATGACCAGCTCCGCGCCGACATTGCTATGGCGCCCCCGTCAGTGACACTGTAATGGCTATCATCAACCGTGACACGCTTATCACTGAAACCGCTCTCCGGCTCAAGGACCCCACCTTTGTTACCTGGGGTGAAGCCGAACTGCGTACCTACATTAACACCTCGCTGGAGGGGCTGTACCCCACCTACTTCAAGCGCCTCGTTGCTACCACCGTTGCGGGTGCGGGGCCCATGCAAACGCTGCCCGCCACCGCCAGCAACCTCTACATGGTGGCGTACAAGAAGGCGCTCAGCAAGCGGGCGCGCGCCCTACGTCGGTGGGCCGAGTCCGATGGAGAGGCATACGTTCCCAGGACCACCATCACGGGGGACACGCTTATCTGGTGCTGGACCGCCGGGTGGACCGCGCCCGAGACAGACATTGAGGCTCTCACCCTGCCTGTAGAAGTGGCCGAGGCGGTTGTGCTTCGTGCAGCTATCACGGCTATCGAGCGCCTGCTCCTGGAGAAGGAGCGCCTCGACCAGTACCTAGCCATTCAGGCGCGCGAGGATGTGTCTGAGGCTGACCTTGGGATTACACTCGACGCGCTGCACGCTACGCTGGACCGCAAGATAAAGGCTGCCCACCCCCTCCCGGCGCTGTACCGATAATGCCTCCCAAGTTCAATCCAGGGACTCGCCGCCAGTTCTGGTTGCGCCCTCTCACCAACACCAGCAACACTGAACTAACGTCGTTTATTCTTCGCGAGGACGCTGCTTCTAAGCAGGGCGCTCAGTTCGGGCGTAACGTGCGGCTGGGTGACCCCATCTCGCTGGGCCCCAACTCGGCCTGGCGCCAGCTCTCATGGGAGGGTGGGGTGCGTCAGGAGGACTGGCGCGACCGCCTTATGTTCCAGGAGGGCTCGGCCGATACGCGCGCTCGCTCGGGTAAGCTGACCCTGCATAACGGCTGGAAGGCGCTCATCACGGGGAAGCGCTCGCAAAACAGGTACACTATGGTTGCAGCTCCTGTAGTCAACGAGTTTGGCACCGCCTCTGAGCTGTTGGTGGGAGAGGGGCACCAGCCCCACTGGCCGACCTCAACATACCCCACTGGTGGCTACCGCATTGTGCGGATTAACATGCTCACGGGCGTAAGAACCCCCCTCCCTGGCGGACCTAATAACAAACTGGGCGTTATCCAATCTTTGGTTCCCGCCGAGCAGGGGGAGTCGGCAAACCGTGGGTCCGTGTTTGTGGCGACTAGTAACGCTCTGTGGCAGCTTGTTTACGGTACGGGGGCGTGGGGGTGGCTCCAGGACACCAACTGCACAGTTGGTATTAATACCGACTCAATGGTCGCCTTCAATGGCAACATTTATTACGGCTCCTACGGCATGTTCCGCCGCCGCACGCCAGTCGCCCCGTATGGAGTGCTTGGCACACATACGGACGTAAAGCAGCACAACGGGGCGCTGCGAGTGTCAGTTATGACCGTCTGGAACAACCGCATTTGGTATGCTGTACAGTACCCCCGGTCTATTGCCCTGTACTCCAGCGATGGCAACGTCTCGCAACGTGCGGTGGACATTCCAAACGACTTCTTTGTTACATCCATCGCCGTTCACTATGGGCACCTGTATATTGGGGGCCTTCGCCCCACCCCCGGCGATTCCAACAAGGGCACGGGTCAGGTGTGGCGCTTCTCGGGCAGCTCGCTCACCTTGCTGTGGGAAGGCGGTGACCCCGCTGTTGGTGGGCACGCCTCGGTAACAGGAATGGTGTCACACGGCCCAGCCCTCTACTGGACAGTCTCGGGCACCCCTGCTCAGAGCGCTGGTACCGACCCAGCAATCACCTACACCCCGCGCGCTTGTATTATGGGCTACGACCCTGTGAGTGACGCCATCTTTGAGGGACCCGGAGTTCCCGTTCCTTCTGGCGTGGGCACGGTTGCTGTTGCGGGACTGGCTAGCGTGGGTGGGGTTCTGATAGCTCACTTTATGGACACCACTCTGGGCGGGCCTCACCCCGACCCAAATGGACACAACATTATCCACACGCTCGCCAAATATCAGACTGGTGGGCTCAAGCGTAACGACTTCCAGGTGGATGCAGTTGACCTGCTGGGCGGAGCCTCATTTGATTCGGTGGACGATTCCACGGTCATCCGGTCTGAGTTTATCACGTCGTCCAAGTACCACGGTGAAGAAGATGTAAGCAGTGAGGACAAGACCTGGCTTGGGGCCAGGTTGCGACTGCGTATCCCCCTCCCGGACGCTCAAGTACGGTTGGTCATGCTGACGGAGGGCGGCCGCTCCGAGGTACCTATTGGCACAGTCCACTACGACGCCACCCAGGTTGGGTGGCGCACGGCCACCCTCCCAATGCGCGCCTCTGTCTATGCCCAAGCGGTGTTGGCCGACACCCCTGTAGGGTACTGGCGACTGGATGAGCGGACGGCCAGCTCGACCACGGTGCAGGACTTGGGCTCCGCTACCCCCACCGTTCTAGCGGGGGGACTCACGGGCGCTGTGATGCCTCGTAATGGCGTGGCAGTAGGCACCCCCACTCGCGAGGTTCCCGGTACTCTTTCCGATGACCCCAACAATGCCTACACCTTCGATGGGAGCAGCCAGTACGTTCAGATTGCTGACGCTGATGACTGGTCTGTGTTCCGCTCGGGTGTCCCCGGTTCGATGGAGTGCTGGTTCAACCCTTCCACTAGCCCCCTCACCGACCAGAGCCCCGTAGCTAAGGGCACGACCGCCGCCTTTGAGTGGTCAGTTCTGCGCAATGGCGTGGTCACATCGTTTGTCGTGCGGAATGCTGCTGGGTCGTCTATTGCCAACATTGCGCTGGGGTCTACTGCTATTGGTACTTGGTACCACCTTGTTGTCACTTGGGACGGTACCACAGCGCGTACATACGTAAACGGGGTAGCGGGAGCAACAAGCACACTGTCGGGCACCTACACCCCCGGCACGGGGATGCTGAACATTGGCCGCCGCGCCGACGCCAGCCAATACTTCCCCGGCTCGGTGGATGAGGTGGCTATCTACGCCACCCAGCTTAGTGCAGCACGCGTGCTGGCGCACTACAATGCAGGCGTAAACTCGCCCCCCTACCTGTCGGCAAACACCGTGCAATACAAGCTCTACCTGGAGAACACATCCACCAGCCTGACTTCCACCGCCAGCGTGGATGTTGACAGTGTGGAAGTTACCTGGCTGCCTAAGCCTGGCCTACGGCGCACCTGGCGCTACACCGCCATTTGCCAGGACTCCGACACCCGGCTGGACGACTCGGCCAACCCGGTAACTACCGGGGCGGCTATGTCTGACTTCCTCCAGTCCGCCTGGGCGAATCGCACGCCATACCTCCTGTGGGAAGCCCGCACGGCCACCACCACTCCTGTCCCCGCCTCTGAGGCCGGTATTGAGGTGTTTGTTACGGAGTTTTTGGAGCAGTCCTTCCGCATTAGCTCCGACAGCACAGAAACCGGCCGTTATGTTCAGGTCACGTTTACGGAGCACATCCGGTAATGACTAAGAGGAAGAACCAATGAGCGCAGGTATTCACAATTTTGAAGCAGAGCAGGGAGTAACATTCAGCCGCACCCTGGACTACAAGGACTCTGCTGGAGTTATTATCAACCTGTCCGCCTACTCGGCCAATATGGAAGTCCGTAAGGACGAGGTGGCAACCTCACAGGCCCCACTCCTGAGCCTGTCTACCACTACTGGCGGCCTGACTGTAGCCGCCGCCGCCCCCAACGTCACCATTCTGGTGTCTGCCACAAGCATGGCTGGCTTGCCGATTGGTAGATGGTACTACGACCTAGAGGTTGCAGTGAACGGAGCGGTTACCCGCATTCTCCAGGGCCGGTTTGAGGTTGTGCCATAATGAGCGCAAACACGGTAGTTGTAAACGACACTGTTAACACCGTCACCGTCAATCAGGCTACCGAACGCATTACAGTGACCGAGGCCAATGCTGGGGCTATGGTCGTGCTGTCGACTGGCCTGCTTGGTGCTACTGGTGCCACAGGCCCCCAAGGTGACCCAGGGGGCCCTCCTGGCCCTACGGGACCTGCTGGCCCTGCTGGTCCTACGGGGGCCACTGGAGCTGACAGCGTAGTCCCAGGACCTACAGGCCCTACCGGGAACACAGGTCCAACGGGAAACACGGGTCCGACCGGCAACACGGGACCAGCAGGGGACACTGGACCAGCAGGCACCAACGGCACTAACGGTGCTGCTGGAGCGGCAGGCAACACTGTGCTCTACGGAACTGCCGCGCCCACCACCGAAGGTGTGGACGGTAACTTCTACATTCGTACGTCAACCAACTTCCTGTATGGGCCGAAGGCTGCGGGCTCGTGGCCTGCGGGTACGTCGTTGGTTGGGCCGACTGGCTCTGCTGGCGCTGATGGCGCCGCAGGCGCCACAGGAAACACTGGTTCCACAGGTTCGACTGGTTCCACTGGGCCCCAAGGTGACCCAGGAGCCACTGGTTCGACTGGGTCGACTGGCCCCACTGGACCTACTGGCCCCGCTGGCCCCGCTGGTTCCACTGTGGCGAGTGGCGTCTCGGTCGACTCCACAACCCTGGTGGGGGTGGCCATCGACGTGCAGGGCGTGCTTGAAGAACTGGACAATGGGATTGCGGACCATCTCGCAGACACCACCGACGCCCACGCTGGCACCGCTGTAACCAACACCCCTGCAGGTACAGTCGCCGCAACCACAGTCCAGGGGGCCATCAACGAGCTGGCTACCGACTACGCCGCTGCCGACACCTCGCACGCTGGAGCTGCAGACCCGCACACAGGCTACGCACTGCTTATTGGTCGTGCTGGTGGGCAGACCCTCACTGGTGGGACAGCCTCAGCCGAAGACCTAACCCTGCAATCGACTACCCATGCCACCAAGGGCTTCCTGAACATCAACGCCCGATTCAAGCTGTTGGCCGCTGGGTACACCAACACCACTGTTGACCCCGTCATCATTCAGGACCTGAGTACAACAGTCACCCTGTCGGACGCCAGTGGCGGCATCAACCCTGGCAACCAGTTCCAGGTGTTGCGTGCGGCCCCAACCCTCACGTTCACGCAGCCAGGTGGTCTGTTTGGTTCGGCGTTCGTGTTCAACGCCCAATACACAGCGCAGAACTCTGGGGCCGTCAACCTCGGCCCAACAGTGACGTTTATTGACCAGCCCGCCATCAGGGCGGTTACCAGCACTGGCATCACAAACGCACACAGCTCGTTCGTCTCCTCCCCCAGCTTCAGCGTGCTTACTGGTGGGACGCTGCTCCCATCGAGCATTGTGGGTTTCGTTTCGGCTGCAGCTGTTGGGGCTGGTGTAACCGCCACCTCACGAACCGCCTTCCAGGTCAGCGCCGCCACCGTCACGGGCACGCTAACCACCCAGCTCGGTCTCGATGTCGCCGCCATGACGACCGCCACAACCAACATCGGCATCCGCAATGCCAGCTCCACAGTCAACACGCCCCTACTGTCGACCATCAGTGCGGTTAGCTCGACCATCAACGCCAACTGCTCGACAGCCCGCCTGAACAACTCGTCGGGTGGTGCACTTACCCTCACGTCGACGCCGACCATCGCTGATGGTCAGGCGGGACAGGTGCTTGTTGTGTACAACTCGGGTACGAACACCGTCACACTCCAACGCAACTCTGCACTGGCTGGCTCAAACCTTCGTTTGGAGGCAGCGTCTCGCTTGCTGGCCCAGTACGACACGCTGACCCTCATGTTCGATGGCACCAACTCCGAGTGGGTTGAACTGTCCTTCACCAACAACACGTAAGGAAGCACATGAACCCCGAACTGGTAGCTACCTGGCTCATGGAGAAGCACAACAACAACCAGCAGAAAGTGCTGGAAGAAGCAGTCACGCTTCTCGCTGGGCTGATTGCTGAGGTACCCGAGTTCAAGCAGTGGGTTGGGCTGAAGAAGGCACAGATTGCTGCACTTGTCACCCCCGAGGCGCTCGACGCAGCCAGGGCCGAACGGGAGACCGTGTTGCGGGCCGAGCTGGCGATGGTCGAGGTCATAGCCAGCTAACGTGGCGGCGACGGCCTCGTCTACTTCATGTGCTACTAGGAGGACCTAATGACTAACCGCGAGCGAGAACCGCAAGAGGGCCGCCACCCGGCAGGTGCCGAAACACCACCGCAGACCTCTACCGAGCTGACCGACACGCGTGTAGACATGCCTCCCACGTTTACGGACGGCTTCCAGGTGATAGACCCTCGTGGGAGGGCCACAGTAGAGGTTGCGGGAGGACTGGCGCAGGTGGATGCAGCGTCTGTCACCGTTGGTGACGATGTGGACCTACTGAATGGACAGGGGCTAAATGCGGATTATGTACCTGGCCTCATCACCGATTATGATGGGGACCTGTCTGGTCAGAACAGGCTCACGAACCCCGGTTTCGAGACTGATGCCTCCGATTGGGTGGTTGATGGCGTCGGCACGGTGGCGCGTACTAACTCGTACAGCAAGTATGGTATGTGGTCAGGCGCCGTCACCAAAACTGTTGGTGCAGGCGATATTGCGGCGCGGACAGGCAGTTACACAGTGGTTCCGGGGCGGGTGTACACCTTCTCTACCTGGGTACGCACAGCAGTTACGGCCCGTACCTGCTATGTGACCCTATCGTGGTATGACGCCAACTTCGGCCTCATTTCCAACAGCAATGGGCCATCGTCTGCTGACACCACCACATTCCAACGGCGGTTTGTGTCAGCTACTGCACCAGCAACCGCTGCTTATGTTTATTGCTTTGTTACATGGCTTACAGCGGCCCTTAATGAGGTCCATGCATGGGACGCGGCCGCTCTTTGGGACCAGACAGCCTTCACCAACCTGGGCTGGTCCTTTACTAACTGCACGCCATACCTCTTGAGTTCAGGGGCCACTACAAACGAGCTATACATTGTGAGCACAAGTGCAACGGCGGGCATATTCTGTGGGGTGACTACCCCCCGAGTGATGTACAACGCTTTGCGGGCGTATGAGGCGTATATGCCTAGCGTCGTCCAAGTGCTGTCTCTCAATTCGGGGGAAGGAGCCGTTGCTGAGATAGTATTTATAAACAACCTGAATGTAGAATATCCCGATGGTAACCGCTTCCGCCTTGCTTTTGGGAGCGGTGGGCGATGGGGCACCTACAACTCAGGCGGTGTTGGGACTCCTACAGCAGCTTATGTGGACACTAATGGGCTTGGTTACATGGGAGTCCCCGAAGACATTGTTAGGGTGCGAGCCAACCTGGGTGTTTGGAGCACGGGCACGGGCGACACCTTTACTATCAAAGGCTTTAGCCTGGCAGCAGGCGGGCAGGTAACAGGACACATTAACCCGGTGGGGTCAATCAACCGCCTTAAGAGCAGTATTTCTACGTTTGGGGCGGCCTATGGAGGCGCTGGCAGCGCATGGGCAACCCTTAACACTGTCACAGTAGACAACTCGTTGTTTGTGGGGTTTAGCCGCACACAGACTTCTCTCCTTCTCAATTGGGTATGCTACTTTGCTTCGGGGACGGTGGCGGGCAGCATTGTGAGCACCCGTGTAGCGGTGTCATTTGATAATGGTACCTCCTATCCATTTGTTATTCAGGGCAACAATGGGACAACCCATGCCTCGGGCGCCAACGTGCCTCTGAGTGGGACAGCATTGGTGATGGGGGAGATAACCAGCAACGTGCTGGTTAGAGTAGAAGGCTACCAGTCGTCAGGTGGGTCTGCTGGGACATTCGCCGGCGGGCAGCTTACGGCCCTTTTCCTCCCGAACTAACCCAATGGCTGAGCGCATACGCGGGACCAAAGGAGCAACAGGGGCGCGCGTCAAACAAGCTACCCTTATTGCGCCATATAGCACTATGTCCCTGGCCGAGGGGCTCGTGTACCAGGCGCTATTGCAGAAGGGCATCCCCTTTAGCTACCGCTGGTTCGATGGGGACGCCCCCACCGTCAAGGAGCTGGTGAAGGGCTGGGCTCCCGAGTTCACCCTCACCGAGTACCGAACAGTGATTATTGTGCTCGGCGGGTTCTACGGGACCCTGCCGGATGTGGTGAACCAGGCGGCCCTCGCTCAGGTAGCCCTAGAGATGGACGGCTGGAAGCTGGTCTACCTGTTTGAGGCCGACATTCGCACAAAGGGCGCTGGCGCCTCTCTGGAGCTGGCTATGCCAGCCCTCGTGCTGCCGGGGATTGCCCACGGGACGGTGCGGTTCGGGCCCTACGGAATGCCAGACCTTATGGCAAAGCTGCGTATGCAGCGGGCCGCTCAAACTCACTCACGCAAGTCAACCGTGTCATCTCAGACCGACAGGAGTTCAGGTGCAGGACGTATTGGTAGGCGCCGCTATCGTAAGCGTTTTGGGGGTGACCGCGTTCGCCGGGGTAGCTCTACTCAAACTGACGAAAGCGTTGCGGGGGATAGCCGAGTCGATTAGGGACCATAGCTCTGGCCTTGCCAGTCTTGCGGGTCAAGAGGACGTTCGGCTGGGGGACTCTTTCGATGAGCAGCTTGCCAAACTGCATGTGGAGAATCCTCCCGAGCCTGAGGTGCTTGTGTTTGACGATGGCGCGCCGTCTGAATTGTCAGACCTGCTAGCCTAACCACCACCAGCACGCACCACGGGATAATTACCAGGAGGGCGAGAGCCCCCAACACGGTGCCCAGGCCCACGCTTGCCGCACCTCATCCAGGGTCGCTCATCATGGCTTCGTCTCCTCGGTGGCGGCCAGGGCCGCGCGAGCCGACGTGATTGCGTCCGTCCGCTCAATGCCACCGCGGTCGAGCACCACCGAGTCGAAGATGGCTCGGAGTGCTTCTCGGAGACGGTCGGCTTCATCGCCAGCGTCGAGAATCAGTTCGAGTTCTTTTCGGAGATGACCAGCTTCGTCACGTTCGCGGCGCAACGCCCTGAGGTCGTGCGTCCGCCCGCGGTGAGCAATCTCGTATTCCTCGCGGGCCGCTACAAGCGCGGCAGCGAGCGCATTGCCCGTACGCATTATGTTGAACTCGTCGGTTTGGTTTTTCAATAGCGTCGCCTGCTTCCACGCCGCTACCTCGGGGGGCTCTACAGGGTCAGTCATGTCGTTCGTCTCCTCTGTATCAGCCAGGGCGGCGCGGGCGGCGGCCCAGCTGGCGGCGGACCATAAAATCTCGTCGTCGCGATAGACCAGCCGTTCCAGTGCTTCTCGGAGACGGACGACCTCGGCTTCTGCTGCCCGGGCGCGCTCAACGTGCTCCAAGTCGAGTGCGATGGTGTCGAAGAACATCTTTTCAGCAGTCTCGGCGCGCTCGCGAGCCGCTACAAGAGCAGCGGCGAGAGCAGGCACGTCCTCACGGGCATGCGCGATGAACAGGGCATTGTCTTTACTCGTCAAGCCGTTGCCGAAGAAGCCGAGGTTCACCCAGTCGTCGTCTCCCGCGATGAGCCGCCACGCCGTCGATGATGTCGCCGACTGGCGGTCGTGTTCCGTTGACAGCAGGATTGCCTTGGCGAGACGGTCCGGCTCGTCCTTCGGCTCAGCCCACCGTGCGTCCCACGGTCCTGGTGTCGCCGCGTCGCACCGTTCGCTAATCGCGTCGAGGTCGGGGGGCTCTACCGGCATGGCTTCGGCTCCTCGGTGGTGTCGGGCCGTTCGTAATTCTGCGAGCATGACGAACACAGCTCAACATGTCGCCACCAGCTATCGGGTCGTGACTTCCACGCATTGGGCACAGTCTTCATCTTCTTCTTCGGGTCACTCATGGGTTCGGCTCCTCGGGCCTCTGAGCGCCCTGCACCCGGAGCGGACACGCAAGGTTGTGTTTGCCACGCTCAATCAGGCCGCAAGTGCATTTCGTGATGTGCGCGGCGTACCCGATGCAGTACCGGCAGTGTTTGAGGGCGCGTCCGTCGCGGTCATGCGTGATGTGTTCCCGCGCTTCGTCGCGTTCGGCGCGCATGTTGACCCCATAACGATTGGCGTTCATGCGAGCGAGGTTGACCCTCTCAGCGTGTTCACGCCACCAGTCTCGGTCGGCTTCAAGTTCTGTCACTTCACTCATGGGTTCGGCTCCTCGGTGGTAGCCAGGACGGCGCGGCGGGCGAACTCACGGACACCCATTCGCAGGACGTTCGTGGGGGTCAAGCCAGTCCAATCCACAATCTGTTGGAGTGCGTCTCGGAGACGGTCGGCTTCCTCAGCGTAGTCGCCCGCCAGGTTGGCCTTGCGGCACAGTTCGGCTTCTGCGCCAATCGCCCTTGACTGCCACTCGCCCAGCTCGCGGTCCATTCCCGCTACTACCTCGTTCAGTCGTTCAACCTCGGCTTCCGCGGTCTCGGCGCGTTCATGCCACCCCACCCACGCCTTGACGTCCTCGCGGATTTCTTCGTATGAGCGGTCACTCATGGCTTCGTCTCCCCGGTATGAAATACACCCGAGGTAGACCTGAGGTTTGCAATCAGGGCTCGGTTCACAATCACGTTGATGGCGAGAAGGTCTCGTTCCAAGTCGCCACGTTCGCAGTCGTCCATCTCGCCCGCTATGTAGTCGGTGCGCTCCCCAACCTCGTGGAGTGCTTTTCGGAGACGGTTGAGTTCGGTTTTTGCTTCGTCGCGGGTCATGGCTTCGGCTCCTCGGTCGGGAAGAACAGGGCGAAGGCAGCCAAGTCGACGGCAGCTTCAATGTCGGAGGCATTGAGAATCTGTTCCAGCGCACGTCGGAGACGGTCACGTTCGGCTTCCGCGGTCTCGGCGTCTTCCTCGGCATCCGATAGAAGGTCCGAACACTTGGCGTACCGTTCCTGCCACTGGCGACTCTGGTGCTTGAACATCTCGGCGCGTTGCTCCCACTCGGACTCAGCTCCTAGAGCTGCGAGTACCACCTCGGGGCGGGCCAAGATATCTTCCAAAACCTGAACTGCCAAGGTGTCGGCATCAGCGCGACCATTGGTGAGGAACGTCACCCACGCCTCTACCTCACAGGCCAGTTCGGCTCTTGCTTCGTCGCGGGTCATCAGGTTCTCCTTCACTAGTAAGTAGGACCACTCTAGTCTACCATCCTGGCCCACGCATGGGCCATATGGCTCATCCCTTGTTCTTGTAGCCCTCGCCCCACGAGCTACCATACACTTCCGTCTCGACCACAATGGGGACACCCCGGATGGTGGTTTCCATCGCCTGCTTCACATCAGCCAGGAACCCCTCCGGGTCGGCGGTGGGGACCGAGAACAGCCACTCGTCGTGGATAGGCAGGAGGGCGTACTCTAGCAGCCCTGCCTCCTCCAGCCGGAAGGTGGCGTCCTTAAACACCTCGCCCGCTCCACCCTGCACAATAGCGTTGGTGGCAGCGTAGGGGGCATGAGGCGAGAGGGGCCTGCCCCACAGGCTGTGGACGGGGCGGCCCTTTTTGGCGTCACTCCGGTTCTTGCGGTCCCAGCGCCGAAGGTCAGGGTAGATAGACCAGAACCCTTCTACCAGGCCCTCCGCAATAGTGTCCGACACGCCAGTTTCGCGTGCAATACTTTTTGAGCCTTTCGCATACAGCACGCCCAGCCCAATCGCCTTCCCAATGGAGTACTGGCGGGCGGATTCCTGGTCCACCCCAAACAGGCGGCGGGCGGTGAGGCTGTGGAACTTGACTTCGGACTGTGTGAGAAACTGAATCATCCGCTGGTCCTGGGACAGAGCGGCAGCCACGCGGGGCTCCACCTGGGAGAAGTCAGCACTCACAATCACCTGCCCCGGTGGGGCGATGAACATGGACCGGATGGTACTGTCAGACGACGGGAGCTGCTGGAGCGGGGGGCGGGAAATGGACATGCGGCCGGTCTTGGCCTTGAGCCCATTGATAGACGCGTGGACGTAGTTCTGGTCGTCCAAGTTGTCGAGCACCCCGTCAATGTAGGCCGTGCTCCACTTAGCCAGGCGCTTGTACTCAATAAGCGCCTCAGCCAGCTCAAACTCTTGTGCCAGCACCACCAGCACCTCGCGGTCGAGCTGAGCCTGGCCGTTAGCAGTGAACAGGGTAGGCGTCCACCCCTGCTCCCGCAATACCCGCTCCACATCACGGTTGGCGTTTGGGTTGACCACACCCCACTTTGCCATCTTGTCGACCAGCTCCAGAATGCGGGCCTGCCACTCAGCCTTGAGGCTGAGCGCGTACTCCACATCCACCAGCATTCCGGCCTGCTCCCGCTCCCAGCACAAGCGGGCAATGTGATGCTCTTTCTCAGCAATAAACAGTTGGTCATCATCCAGGAGGGGGGTCAGCGCCTCATACAGGCGGGCGGTGCCTACCCCGTCCATGCAGGCGTAGTCCACATACTCCGGAAGGTCGATGGGCACCGTCGCCCAATCCACCTTCAACTTCCGCATGGCCCTCTTGAGGAGGTCCTGTTCGGCGGGGGGCTGGCCCAGGTACTTCTGCATGAGCGGCTTCAGCCCAAGCACCTGGTCGCTCTTGTGGAGGTGGGCCAGGATATAAGTGTCCCATACCCTATCCCACCCAACACTTATACCCTCAATCTTGTTGAGCATACGAATGTCGTAGCCAGCGTTGTGGAACACCAGCATGTCGGCCTGCTCCAGGGCGTACCCAATCAGGCTCTCATTCTCCGCGGGCACGCACCATGCCTCAGTTGTGTTGGCGAACACCACCAGCCGGGGGGTATCGCTCCACCGTAGGCCGGTGGTTTCAGTGTCCACCGCCACCGTGCCGCACCTCCGCACCCAGTCGACAAATGCCGCCTCCTGGGCGCCGGTCTGTACGAGGCGCTCGTGCCCAAATACAAGGGCCTGCTGCTCTCTCACGGATGGGGGGCTACTAGTGGTCATTTCTGTCCCTGGAGAGGCTTAGGCGGCAAAATAGGGGCCTCTGGCGAGGCTTTGAGGGCAACGTCCCCCTTGCACCGGCCACATTTGACCACCGACGAGGCAGGAGCGTCGAGCAGGTGGCCGTGGGTGGGGCAATCAAAGGACACTAGCTGGCCGGTCATGCTACCCTCTCAATAACGTAGGTAGGTATGCCCGCCCGCTTGGCCTGGCGCACCATATCGGCTGTGCCCTTAGAGTCAACCAGCGGCTTGTTGATGAACGCCAGCACCATGTCAGGCTGGCCGTCCTTGAGCATTTGGCCGTTGCGGAGGGGGCCCGCTACCCTTCCGTGGGTACCCCACTGAGCCACATACGTCTCAACAATACGATTCTCACCCTCGGCCCAGCGGCGGCCCAGGGTGTCTGCTCCTGTTGCCCCTCCATTGATGACGGTAAAAACATCGTCCAATCCGTCGAGCATGGCACACACCAAAGGCCAGTCATCATAATCTCGGGAGCCACACACTAGAACCTTCATGCCTCGTTCTCCTCATCGTCAGTGTGGTGGAGTGAAAGCAGCACGGTGTCCTTAGCCTCCCACAGCGCCATCAGCTCGTCCCACTCGTCCAGCACCTCAGTTGCCGGGCCCTCCAAAAACTCTTGGGCCGCTTGCTGGCTCTTGCTTTTCATGGTGTCTGCGCCTTAGAGTAAGCCTCCATCTCGGCTGTTACAGCCCGAGCAGCTACCTTTGCGTAGAGCTGCTGTACCTGCTGCTCCTCCATCATACACCACTTGAGCATTTCCATTGTGTCGGGCACCTTACGCATTGCACCATACATGATGGTGGCTAGCCGGTACTCCGCAAACCGCCGCATAAAGGCTGGGTCCGTAATGAGGGGCCCCTCCAGAATGGAGGCCAGAATGGGCTGTGCCAGGAGGGGAAGTTCCCACATTAGACGTGCTTCCGCCCGATGCGGGCAATACCCCACAACACGAGACACGCACCTGCCACCACAGCGGGAGCAACAAGCACGTCCACAAAGTGGCCCATAACCGCGTAGAATGTAGGAGTCACAGGAAAACCTTCCAGCTCTGGAGCTTGTTAAACAAGTCTCGTGCAAACCCCACGGGCGGCTCAAAGCCGAGTCGGTGACGACGGGGGCAATGCGCGCTATCTTCCACCACCGCCATGCATCGCTTCAAATTCACTGCCTCCTCATGGGTGAAGGTGATGTGCAGGTCCGGCTGGGTAGGCGTGTCAGAGGTGATGTTCACAGCCTAACCCCCTGATTATGCAGCGTCTCAAACAGGTCATTAGCAAAGTCCGCCGGGTCGTCGAATGAAAGCTGGTCGCCGGCATAGTTCCCGAACATCACAATCTGCGCACACCGCTTGAGTTCCCGCACCTCCTTGAGATTCATACTAATAAGCATACTCGGTTCAGGGTGGTCGATGGCGAGGTTCACTGCACGTCCCCCAGCGCCCGGTTCGACTCAACCGCTGTGGTGATGGAGCGGAACTCCTGAACAGCCGCATTGATAAGGGATGCCGCCTCAACATCGGACAGCGTGAGCCCAACCTTGCCCGCCCAATCCTTGACAGCGGTCACAGCAAAGCTGTACTTCTGCTCACTGCCAATGGTGGAGTCACCGTGGGCCAGTTCCTCAGCCGCAATCACTGACTGCCGGGCAAACGCGTAGAGCGAGCCAAACTTGGACTCAAGGGCGGCCGCCTTCTTGGGGGCGCCAAGGCGCTCCAGCAGGCGGACGACAGCCGCACCAGCAGCCACCACAACACCCACAAGGGCGGTCACTAGCACGCTGGTCAGTTCGGGTGGAAGGTCGTTAAACATACGAATGGTGCTCCTTTAGAAAGGTTCCTCATAGGAACCGGGCTCGGGCGGTGAAATGTCGCTCTCTTGGTCGAGGTACCCAAACAGTTGGCGCTCGGTGTACCGGCGGGTGGAAGGGTCATACCGGACTACAATTCCGTCCTGCATGAGGATACCATTTTGGCGGTTCTTGACTACCTGGAGGTGGACCAAACCTCGCACCGACGCCAGCTTGGTAAGGCGCCGCTCATCCTTGTCCACGTCGTCCAGTTCCTTGTGGAGGGCGGGGTCGCGGTCGGGTCGGAAGATACCATACACCCAATCGGCGTCGTGCTCTCCCGCAAACAGCCCCGACGAGAGGGTTACCGGGAGGTGGCCTTCATTCTTGGCCTTGTCGTCCCCACTCCTCCCCGTCTGCTGCACCACAAACAGCGCCATATCCTTTGCCAGCGCCCACCGCTTGAGGGCGGCAGTAGCCTGCATGGTGTTCTCATAGCTGTTGGCGTCTTGCAGCAGCCCCAGGTGGTCGATAAAGACACGCTTGGGGTTGCCGGGAGTCGCCTCCACCAGGCCAGCCAGCTCACCCAGCGTAGGCCGCATCGGCTGAGCGAGGGTAAGGTGGGGGTAGGTGTCCACCGTCAGGTCGATAGCCGCCTGCAACTCGTCATACGACTGATGGGTGGGGTCCTCCAGTACCTCCTCAATGTCACGGGCCCCTACTCTCAGGTTGGGGCAGGTCATCGTTGCCAGCCACGCCAGCACTTGGGCGTCCGACATTTCCAAGTTGAACAGGACAGTCGGAATCTCGGGGGTATTGGCAAGCACGTTCAGCAGCATGGTGGTCTTACCAGCTCCAGTACGCGCCCACAGCAGGGCCAGCTCACCCGCCTTCACCACGCCGCAGCGGGTGTCGAGCGAGAAGCCGGTGGGGAACTTGGCGCGGTGTTGCGCCGCCTGCTCCCGTAGCCCCTTAGCCGCATCTCTTAGACTCACTTAGCTCCTCTCGCCTGTTCCGAAATAGTCCCTAGGGGCGGGAATCGAACCCGCATCTCCGGCGCACGCACCGGCGTCTTGACCAACTCGGCTACCCTAGGGTGCTCCCCAACGTCACCGCCGACAACAATTTCGACGGGTGCTGGGGCCGATGGGGTGTCGTAAACAAGCAGCCCTGCCGGGTTACAACCCTCGGCCACCAGCTCCCTCGCCTTACGGTAGAGGGCACCCCATTTCTTGTTAGCTACGCAGCTCCCGCGAGCGAGGCCAGGTGCTCGGCGCACTTGTCCTTGAGGAACTGGTTCTTACCGTTGTCGACAGTCCACTGGCACCAGCCAGGGGCGTCCGACTCGGCCGCAGCAATCGTCTTGCCCTTGTGCGTGCCGCTGTTGATGATGGTGCTGGAGCCGTTGCCCCCGCGACCGCCGCCACCACCAGCATACGGCGCCTTAGCTGCTGATGCAGTGGGGACACCGCCCGCCAGCTCCAGCGTGCCATCGAACACCATCTGACGCAGCTCACGGAACACCGCAATCACGTCAGCCAGCTCGGCGTTGTCGTCAACACCAATAGCCGCCACCAGATTGGCAGCAGTAGTACCGGCGTTCTGAGCCGCAATTGCTGAATCCTTATTGTAATTGCTCATATGTCACTTGCTCCTTCGGTTTCGTTTGCGAGAGGCCCGCACTATGCGGCGCCGCTGTGCCCGTTCACGGGCCTTGCGTTCGGCTGACACCCCTAAGGCGACCAGCCTTGCAAGTCTGTTATCGGTAATAAGCAGCTTGTTGCCCTTTACCGTGACCTTTGAGTACGATGAACCACCGCTTGTACCCCCTTCTGGTGGTACTGGAGTATGGTCAACCCCTTCCATGCTGCTCCTCCACAACATACCCATACGGGTAGTCGGCTAGTCGGACCGGATAGGACTCGGGCACGATAGGCTCCATCGTGCTGTTAGCAATGCGCGCGTGGTACCAGCAGTATACACCAGCCGCCAGGACATACACGCCACAGTCGCCTTCCTGGAGGGCAAGGGCTCCACACTGTCCTTTGGCGAGGGGTGCATCTTGTCCCCACTGTCTGGCTCTAACGGAGCGCATAGCATACACCTTCTCCATTCACTTGCCCTGTGCTTCCAGGTCAGCGCACGCAGCTCGGACAGGACAGAAACTGCACAAAATGTGCGACTGGTGCTCCCAGCCAGGCGGGGGGGCCGGGATGTTCTTGCCCGAGAGGGAGTCCTCAATCACAGGGTAGCGGTCCCGGATAAGGTCCTCCACCTGCTGGTCACTCCACACATCAGTTACGCGGGCCGCCTTGGTACCGTTGCCATCCTTCTTCGGAATCTGGATGGACTTGGTAATGGTGATGGGGGTAGCGCCCCTGTCGTCCAGGTAGGTCACCCGCATAGCGGTCCAGTCCATCGGGCGGAACGCCTCCACCTCGGTCCACGTCGTGCCCTGGTACTCCACCTTGGTCGAGTGGTCCACCAGCCAGCGGTTGAGGTTGGCCTGCTCGACATGCTCAGCCCACGGGTTGCCATAGCGAGGCGCCTTGCCCTCCCGCGTGAACTTCCAGTCGTTAATCTCGCCCTTGCCCACATCCACAATGTCAGGCGAACCCGAGAAGGGGGCCCTCTTGCGACGACCCAGCACCTTGGCTACGTCGGTGTGGAACCTGGCCTCAGGCACCACCCCGTCCAGCCCTTGCGCTGCCTTCTCCAGTGAGCTGTGCATAGCGGTCCCCCGCCACGCTGCCCACAGGCCCTCCACCGATTCGGTGTAGTCAGTGTTCGCCTTGAGCCCTGCCGCCCTCATGCACTTGCTCGTCAGGCTGGTGGTGCTGATGTAGTCACGCGGGGTGTTAGCCTCCAGAATGCCTTTAGCAATTTCGAGGGTAACCGGGGCCTTGTCGGGGCGCGTGGCGAGGTATTCCAGGAGGGCCTTCGGCGTGTATTGCTGGTCCTCCATTGTGACGCTGGTCATGGGCATATCAGAACTCCAGAACGATAACTTCGATACCGAGGGTGTCGAACAGCAGCGCACGGGCGATGGTTTCGAGGTCACCGGCTGACGCAGCTTGGGCGTCGTACACTTCCTCAACCTCCACCTGCACACGGTTCAGGTTGTCAGCAATAGCGTCAACCTTCTCCCGAGCCTTGCCCAAAGCCTTATACAGACGGCTCTGCTCCTTCTCTAGCTCCAGCAGCGTTGCATCAAACGCCTTGCTCTGCTCAATTGCCTTGTTCTGCTTGGCTGTGAGTGCCACTACTGCATCCCCCATAGTTTGGCCTGCTCTTGTCGGTCGAGCACGCGGTTGGCGTATTCTGCTGCACTTGCTTCCTGCTGCTCAGCGGTCGCGCGGAAACTCTCCGTCAACTCTAGCACACCGTTCTGGAGCAGGCGCACTAGCGTAGCATACACTACCGCTTCGTTCATTGTGGCGACCGACGCTGGGGTCGACGGAATACCGGCCCCCAGCAGCCAGTTGAAGGTGAACTCCCGAAGGGCCTCCTGCAACTCCATCACCGCCTCATCATTGAGGCTCTGGATAGTCTCCTGGTAGGCCACTGACCGGGCCTCGGCTTCCGCCCGCAAGCGGTCGTGGAGGGCACTCATGCTCGCCTCGGCACAATGGCGGCGACGGACTTAATCAGCTCCCGATAGATGTGGTCGGTGGGGTCGTCCTCCTCCAGCTCGCCTAGAGCATTCAGGAGGTCGTAGGCGTCGGCCAGCGTAAGGTGCAACTGGATAACTTCCTCTCCCCAAGAAGTGTACGTCATTTACTTGGCTCCTTTGGTGAGGTGGTCATCGAGGTCGCCAACCGCGCCCCGACTAAGAGTACCAAACCGAGACAGCAGTCTGCAATTTTCCTTGCTACAGGTGTTCCCCGAAAACTGGCTCTGGCAGGTGGGTCCAATGTTGCGGGAGGGCTCTTTGTCGAGAATGGTGGCAGCCAGCTCGCCATCGCCCATAGGCTCTGCAAACTCCCCATTGATACGCTCAAGGATTGGGGCAGCCTCATCCCACCTGACTCCATGCTTTCGGAGATGGAGCCCTGCATGGACAAGAGCGTCGTGGCGGAATCCTGGTCCGACTTCTCCTCTGAGGATGGCGTCGGTACACGGGAAGCCCGTGGACACGGTGCCGGTCTGACCGGCGGGGCGCTGGGTTGCTGTCGCCGGGGGCACGATGCTGGGGTCGACAAGGCGGACTTCCTCCAGGTGGGTATGGCTGACAAGGTGGGAACGCTTGCCAGTGACCGGGTGCTTACCGAGGGGCAGCTTCACCAGATTACCATAGCCGCCCTCGGCCACGCTGTCCTGCTTCGGGTTCAGTTCGTGCCCGGCTCCCGCCGCCTTAAGCCACTGGCGCACAGCTCGCGCCTGGGGGTAGGGCTCGTCAAAGAACAGCCACAGGTGCCAGCCTTTGCGACCAGACTCCTCAATCAGTATTTGCTCGGAGTTGAGGCCCAAACCGGCCAGCACCTCGTCAACCTTGACCACATCCGCATAATCGCCGGTGTCCACGTCAATCATGGCAAAGCGGGTGGTGGGGTCCCCCGGCTTAAGAACGTAGGTCCCAAACGAGCGGTGACCGTCAAGGTGCTCCAGCAGAAGCTGGTCCAGCGCGCCAGGCTCCACATCGAAGGGCTGATACCCGTCCCACGCCCCGCCCTCAGCCAGCACGTCCTCACGCTGAATGAACAGCCGCTTGAACAGGCTAAGGTCGACTGGCCTTGTCTTGGTTCCAATAGGGCTCATCGGATAACCTCATGGGCCGTGGGGTACTCCAGGTAAAGAGACAGCGCCCGGAGGCGTTTGGGCTCATCACGAGCATACGCCAGAATCTTGTTGCAGCTACGACACAGGAGTCCCCGAACGCTGGCGCGCGCTCCTGCTACCTTCTCAACCGCATGGTCGTGGTCCACGTCAAACACCTTTCGGTGCCCTCGGCACCCTGCACACACCCCGCCCTGGAGGGCAAGAATGGCGTCATACTCCCCAATGGTAATGCCATACGTTTCGGACAAGCGGCGATGCTTGTTGGCGCGCGCTGCCCGCTGCTTCTGACAGGGCAGGCACACGCGCCCTGCCTTCTTGTAGAACTTGAGTGCCCTATTCTTGTGGCACGCCTGACAGGTGCGGTAGCGGACTATTGCCATTTGGCAACCCCCAGGCCAGTCCTCATCAGACTTCCGGCCCGTTGTCGTCGGGGAGCCCCCATCCCGCTTCGCCGCCGCAGGCAACCTCAACCCCATCAAGGCCCGCCGTAATGGCCTCGTCCGTTCCAGCGCTAAGGGCATTGGTGAGGCGCTCGACGGCATCCAGGAGGGTATCGTCGGTGATACCAAGAATGGCGTCTGCCATTGCCGCCCACGCCACTTCACGCTCTGGCGTGTTTCCAGCGGTGTATTTTATGGCGAGCCACGCATCGCAGAACACAGCGTTACCGTCCACCACAGGCGCCACAGGCGCTGGGGCTACGGGCGGTGCGGGCTGAGTGGTGGTGGTAGTAGGCGTCTCCTTGGCCTTGGGCTCCTTGACTTCGACAGTGCAGGCACCGAGGGCGATTGCGAGGGTGGCTGCTGCCACCAGGATAAGCTTCTTCACTTTGGGTTCCTCCATGTCAAATCCACAGCGTCTGTACAACGCCCACAAAGCGGGTCCAAATAGTCTCCAGCCGTTCGTCGGGCGGCCACATGCTATCCTCCGCGTACAAGTCAAAGTCGGCGGCGAGCTGGGTCAGGGTGTTGTTGTACCACTCCAGGGAGCCGTAGCCATTCTCGGCAACAAAGCGCCGGAGCCCTTCCGCCAGGAACTCAGCAACCGTGGCGTCAAAGTTCCGGAAGTCCTGGGACTCAAAGGTTACGTTCATTATGACACCCTCTTACGTCGGCGGGGCGGGGTGGCGGTCTGCTGGTAGTACTCCTCGCGAGTAACTGTGTTCCCCTCGGGGTCGAACAGGTCCCACGGGGCACCGTCGCTGCCAGTGGCGTCGTCGTACTCTGCACCATCACCAAACACCACGTCGCTACGCTCACCCTGATAGAGCAGGGCTTCGGCGGTCGCCTCATCGACACCAAGTTCCTGTCGCCAGGTAAGGTGCTTCTCCATGTAGCGCGGCACCCGCTGGAGTGCCCGCTGTACTGCCAGCTTCCAGTTCTTGGTGGTGTCGGCGCTAATCTGCTTGGAACTGGTCCAAGTACGCATAACGTCTGTAATCACGTCACCCGTAATATCTGACGCCAGCTCATTGTCACCAACACCACGCGACCGCACATTGGCGGCTACAACGGTGGTGAGGTCCAGCCACCTCTTGTTACCGAACAGGTCACTCTCGGTGCGGGTGTTGGAGCGTGCTGCCTGGCCTGGGGGGGTACTAGTCCCCGCCCTGTCCAACCTCTCTGCTGCTGTGGCTCTCATACTGTTAGTATCCCTTCGTGCTTGTAGGTCGGAGGAACTATTTTGTTCCTCTCGGTGGCTTACCCCTCATCATATCATGGGGGCCTATAGGCCATACGACCTAGTGAGGAGTTACCGCGTACTTGCGTCCCTCAGCAAGTGCGCGTCAGGCGACTTGTAGCGAGCTGGAGCTTGAATCGCTCCACTCGCTCGGGAGGAGGGTCAAGGTCCAAAGACTTGGACCCGCTCGCCCTACCGGGACTCGCGCGTTTACTTGTCACTTATAGTATCCCCAAAGAGGCGTAGGCCGTATGGCCCCTCCCGTCTCTTTTCACCTCCCGCCCCTTAAAATAGGTCTGGCGACCTAGGCGCTTCTTGGGATACTATTGGTAAGAGCAATAGTGCCACACTACTTTACCCGAGGGGCTTATGATTACACGAGGACAGTGGGGCGCGCGGCCTCCCAAGACGGTTCTGCCTTTCTGGCGCAATGGTCAACCGTCGAGCAAGACGGGCCACTACTCAGACCATGTTATTATCCGGTTGGATGGCAACCAGGAGTACTACGCGCAGATTATCCGTAACATCCAGCGCTACCACATGGACGTGAGTCCTGAGAAGTACTCCGACATTGCCTACAACTTCCTGGTGAGCCCAACTGGCCTCATCTTTGAGGGCCGCGGATGGGACCACCCCTCAGCCGCGCAGTTCGGCAACGTGGGCAACCCCTGGTCGCTAGCAGTTTGCTACCTGGGCGGTGTGGGTACGCCATTCACTCCCGCTGCTGAGTTGTCCTTCCACACCCTAGGTGCTCAGGTACCGGGCCCGTGGCACGGTCACAAGTATTGGGGCGCTACAGGGTGCCCCGGCGACTCCGTTATGGCGGGCCTTGCCCGTCTCAATGCGGGTGGCACTCCCGCCCCCGCCCCCACTCCCGCACCACCGACCGAAAATGAGGCAGATATGGTTATCCTTAGCGCCACCAATGGTGTTTTCATCCTGATTGGGGCCGCATCGGCCCGTAACATCCCCAAGGAAACCGCCTATGTACTGGCTGTTGGTGGTGTCAAGGTTGTAGGTGACCAGGCCCCCCTGGCGGCTCTCCATGTGGCGGCGACGGTGCTCGACCCCGACCAGCTCAAGCGGTATGTAGCCACTGGCAAGTCGTGATGACGGCCAACATTGAGCGGGTCTATCTCAAGAACGTTGGCGGCTCCGGCAACTGGACTGCCGTCAAGTCAGTGTATGTTGGCGGCCCGATGCGCGGGTTCCGCCAGTTCAACTTCCCCCTATTCAATGAGGTGACCGACATCTTGGGGCGGACGAAGGAGACTGTGTTCAACCCCGCCCAACATGACGCCGCCATCTACCCCAACATGCGGACGTGGCCGGGGTTTGAGGCGGGCGACGTGGACAAGTGCCCCGAATTTGACCTTAAGACGGCCCTGCGTTGGGACCTGGCCCGAGTGTTGGAGTCTGACGCGCTGGTGCTGTTGCCCGGCTGGGAGCAATCGGTGGGGGCTACGCTGGAGAAGCAGGTAGCTGACGCGGTGGGGCTCGGTGTTTGGGAGTGCGAGATTCAGGCGAAGGCGGGGTACGGCCAGTGAGCCCATACATCAAGCGGAGTGACCGACAGGGGGTTGACGATAGAGGTGTGGCACAAACAGCAGGTGAGCTGAACTACGCTATCACCCAGCTTATCATCGCCTATGTGGACGAGCACAAGCTATCATACCAGACCATCTGTGAGGTGTCGGGAGCCACTAGGGGGGCCCTGACCGAGTTCAACCGGCGGGTAGCAGCACCATACGAGGACGACAAGCTCTTTGATAATGGAGATGTTTACCCGCCGCGGATGACCCAGCAGCGCCCCAAGCTTCCTAAGACTTGGGCCCTGGACGTCCAGCCCGCTGGACAAGTGTTCAGTAAACTGGTCGGCCGCCCGGAGGGCACCAGTAATGAGTAGAGCCGGGTGGCTGGTATTTGGCGCCGCTGTGTTTGCGTTTGGTGCGCTCTGGTGGTGGGCCTTGTTTGGCCTTTCGGAGCAGGTAGGCATTGCGTCGAGCATGAGCGCTCTTGCCTTCGCCACAACAGCAGCCATCACAGCGATGGTCGATGACTGACCACTGCGCCACATTCAGCGACGCCATTCTAGAGCGCCTGGGTGCGGTACTCCCACTGTACCTGCCCCCTCCCGCTGTGCTTCACGACCCGTTTGCGGGGGTGGGAAAGGGTGTGGACTTCTTCCAGCGCCTTGGCTACATCTCGTGGGGTACTGAGCTGGAGCCCGAGTGGGCCGAACAGTCAGCCCATGTAATCTGCATGGACTTCTTCAAGTTCGCGGCCCAAGAGGTGGCGCGGAGGGCCCTTCCTGTTGATGGTGTGGTCACGAGCCCTGCTTATGGCAACCGGATGGCTGATGTTGATATGCGGGAGTCGGTGGCAGGCACCTACGCCAAGAGCTTGGGGCGGAAGGCTAGTGAGGGTAGCTCCTGCCACTTGCAATGGGGTGACGCCTACCGCCGGTTCCATGAGGACGCCTGGCACGCGGTTACTTCCATACTGCGTCCCGGCGGCCTTATGGTGCTGAACGTGAAGAACCACATTCGCGCCCAGCATGAGGTCCATGTGGCCGAGTGGCACCTGTCCGTATTTGAGGCGTTGGGCTACCACTTGCTGCGTGATGAGCTGGTGGCTACTCCCTCCCTCCGGCGGGGCCAGAATGGGCAGGCCCGCATTGACCACGAGCACATCTACTTTTTGGAGGGACCATGACGAAGGTGCTGTTTGCCGGCGACTGGCACGGTAACTATGCCTGGGCCGACAAGGTTATTCGGGAGGCGGGCCACGCTGATGTGGAGTACATCCTCCAGGTAGGTGACTTTGGCTACGGCTGGGAAGTGAATGGCAACGGATGCGCCTTCTCCCAATTGGTTAGTGAGTGGGCGGTGGACGCTGGGGTTGAAGTGTGGTGGCTGGATGGCAACCACGAGAACTACGACCTGATGGAGCTGGATGGGCTGCTCCCCAAGGATGATGGCGCCTCTGACGATTGGCTGTGGCCGGTGGGTTACCTTCCCAACCTGGCCTATATGCATCGGGGCGCCCGCTTCATCCTGGGTGAGACAAGCTTTATGGCAATGGGCGGTGCCTACTCGGTGGACAAGGCGTACCGAACCCCCCACCAGAGTTGGTGGGAGCAGGAGGAGCTGACTGCTGCTGATGTGGAGCGTGCGGGCACCACAGAGGTAGACTTTCTGCTGACCCACGACGCGCCCGCCCACCAATTGGTGCCCGGTGACCATGCCCACTGGAAGTCACAAGACGCGGCGGCCACGCCCAACCGGGAGAAGCTGCTGGAGGTGGTGGAGAGGGTGCACCCCGAGATTCTGATTCACGGGCACTACCACATCCGCTATTCCGACACGCTGGTAGTTGACCCTGACATTGGGTTTAGCGTGGAAGTGACCGGCCTTGGCCGGGATGGCGACCCTAATTCCCTATTGACGCTGGAGGTTTGACCCATGCGACGCGTGGTTACCGAGGCTAGTGAGTGGTTGATTGACCAGGAGACGAGCACCTATCGCCGTACCCCGCGGGACCCCTCCCGCCTCCGGCACACTGATTCCCACCGCCTGGTGGATGATGAGTGGCTGCCCTACGCCTTGATTGAGCCGGTGGTCGATGAGTTTGGCCCGCGCCTCAGGATTGTGGCGCCCGACGCCACGCTGGGGGTATTTACCGGAGTGATTGTGGAGGATTCGGAAGCATGAGGGACCTCACGGCTGAGGAGGATTACTATATGAAGAACGCCGAACGCAAGGCATACAAGGCGTTCCATCGACCCGAGGCAACGGACGCCACTTTTCAGCCATCGTCCACTGGCGGGGTGAAGGGCAAGAAACAAGCGCAGCTCTCGCGCGTGCCTGTGGGCCCGCTGCTGGAGGTAGCCGCTCACTTTACTAAGGGGGCGGACAAGTACCCCGACGTGAGTCCGGGGGTAGCTAACTGGTCGCTGGGCTATGCCTGGAGCCTGTCGTATGACGCGCTCCAGCGTCACGCCCTGGCCTGGTGGTCAGGCGAGGACGTTGACCCCGAGACAGAGAGCCACCACCTAGCGGCGGTTGTGTTCCATGCTTTCGCTCTGATGGAGTTTGGGCGCACGCACAGGCTTCACGACGACCGCCCCTACCAGGTTGAGGCGGTAGAGCCTTACGAGACGCCTCCCCACCTCTACATTGTAGGGGGCCCCAATAACGGCCAACGGAGTACCTGGCCGACTGATGCGCCCGCCGGTCTCGGTGAGCGCGACAGCCATGGAGGGGTTTACCTCTACCATGCGTCCACGAGGGAGCAAGACGCCCACTGGAAATGGGCTCCCGATGAAACCACCTAAGCAAGTGGTGGTGGGCCCCATTACCTATCGGGTAAAGGTGGTCCAGCGGGTGTCCAACACTGAGAGCCTGCTGGGGGTCACACATAAGCTGGAGAAGGACGAGATTCGTGTGGCCCGTAGTCAGGGGCACGAGCGTATGCGGGAGACGCTGGTACACGAACTGCTCCACGCCCTGTGGGACCAGGCTCAGCTTGCCGAGAAGGATGAGGAAAAGATTGTACGGCGCCTGCACGGCCCACTGCTTGCCCTGCTCCGGGGAAACCCTGAGCTTGTCGAATGGCTGCTCTCGTGAACCCCGACGAGTACCTAGACTACTCCCCGCTTACCCCGCGAGTAGGGGGTGTAGCGGCGAGAGACTTTACACAGCTCACGTTTGCGGAAGCCCTGCCCTTTCTGACGCTTTGCCTCCCGACCTTCGCCCAACGTATGGTGTACTTGCTGATGACGGAGAACTTGTCCCAGGCCGAAACCGCCAGGGCATTGTGCGTGTCAGAGCGGACGGTGAGGCGGTGGCAAGAGGGTATTGAGGCGTCTCTGGAGGACTGTTTCAACGCCCTAGATTATACTGAGTGGGAGGTACACAACGATGAGCAGTAGTGCGCTGTTCAGAATCCGGCGCCCCTACTCCACCGAGGATGAAGCCTATGTGTACAGGGTTGCCCGTCACCAGTGTCGTGGCCCTGATGCGGCCGACGAGCTACTGTTTCCGGTCGGGTTCTTCGGCCAGGGTATGCCAATTGGCGCGGCCTTTGAGGTAGAGTCTAGCGAGGAATGTGCGGCGTGTGGCGCCGTTGTAAAGGCATGGGCCGAGTGGACAGGCCCGACCATTGTGAACTTCGGTGCGTGAGCTACGCCTGGAGGATGATGAGCAGGTTATTTACGGCCCCACTGGCGACCCCATTTCGGTGGTGCAGGTAGGCGTTTTAGTCCCTTACGTTGGGCTGGATGATGGGGATTATGAATTTGAGGACAATGAGCCAGACCAGGCATTTGGGTTTCTAAACGCCGTTAGCACTACCCTTTTCTATGGAGATGGTTGCTCGTGAGTGAGATGCGTGACTTTGAAACGTGGTCCAAGTCCCTCCGTAACTTCTCGGATTGGCTGGGGGATTGCGTACCGGGAGCCAGTGACATTGATTGCGTGATTGAGCGACGTCATAACTTCCTCGTGATGGAGGGTAAGACGCTGGGTGGCAACGGTATTCAGGTGCCTATGGGCCAGGCGATTATGCTGGATTCGCTAGCGTCGGTGCCTAGGTTCACCGTGTATCTGGTCGGGGAAGGGCCCCAGGGTGGCAAGCATTTGATTCAATGGACGCCGGGCCTAGGCCAGCGGGCTAAAGGCCCCCGGTTCATCCAGAAAGACTGGATGCGCCCTAAGACGAACGCACAGCTTCAGACGCTAGTGCGCGAGTGGTGGGAGGAACAGTAGTTATGGGGCTGTTTGATAAGGGACGCGACAATGCTTCCTCAATATATGCGTGTGGCGTGTGCGAGGCGCCTATCACGCTCGATAGGGTGTCCACTATCACGCGTAGTCGCCCGCCCGACCAGAAACTGAATGTGATATACACCTGTTCGTGCCGCGCTACCGCTATTACGGGCACCTTCGCTATGAATCTGGCCGCCCTGGTAACGCTGTTTGGTAGCCGGGAGGCTATCGAGATTCCCTACACGCCATCCCTGCACCCAACAGCCGCCGTAGCGCCCACGCGAACCGTCCCCCGCCGCCAGGCCCTGATGGAGGCATGGCAATGGGAGACCGCTCAATTGGCTAGTGCTCACGAGTTTCTGCTGTTCTGCCGCGGTCCCTACCAGAGGGATGACGAGGTAGCGGAGCAGTTTAGGGAGAAGTGGCAATGCTAGGCGACCTCCTGACCGTAGTCATAGTGAGTGTGGTGCTATGGATTGAGGGGCGCCTAACAGTTACACATCTTCGCCGTTGCCGGCGCTGGGTGGACGCTCGCCTTTCGCATAGCGCTCGATTGCGTCGGCAATCTGATTTGAAGGTGAAGTGGTCATCGTAGGTCGCGCTGCGCTCGAACCCACGCAATCTCGTCAGAAGTCATTGGACGCTTATCGTCATCGCTCAGGCACGCACTCCAATCGTGTAGGTCGACTTCCGCGTCTCGCTCATCTTGCTCAGCGTCAAGCTGAATTTGGGTTTCAATATCAGAAATAAGCTTATTGCGAGCCATTGTCGTCTCTCCTTGATAAATGGTAGGGGATATACGATTGAGCGGTAGTTTCTGCCGGGCCCTTATTAGGTAATTCGTGGCTAAAGAGCCGCTATCTCGGCATGAGTGTTAGAGTCTTATTCGCTATCCTTTAGAGTAAAAAGTAGGTAGGTAGGATGGCCTAGTCCTCAATCTCTCCCGAGACTAGGGCTAGCTCATAGCACAGGTCGTCAAGGTAATCGGCCACTGGTTCCCACGCGTTGGCAGGGAATAGGTTACGATTCTCGCTCGCGTCCGACCCATACTCCCATGCCTCTTGCCAGGCGCCGAGAAACGACCCAAGTACGCCAAGCGCGGCTAGCTCATCAGGCTTAGCGTATTGGGGCCCGCGTTCTAGGTCCTCGCCTTCGGCAAGGGTACGCTTGCTAGCCTGCCAATCGGCATACTCGCCTAGTTCCATACGGTACCCATAGGTGTGGCGCCTGTCTACCGTCCGCCCAATGTGCCAGACGGTAATCAGCACGCGGTCACCTGTTTCGCGGTCGACATAGGCTATGTGTTGGGTCACGGCGCTAGCCCAAGCTGATAAGCACAGGTGGCGTAGGCGTTCATCTGGCCTAGTTCCCACCTGTTACGCTCCATATCGCCATCAGCGTAAGCCTTGTCGGCCCACATTTCGTGAGCGTCGGCCCACCGTTTCCATTGGGCTACTAGTTCGTCAGGCGTCATCACCGGGCGCCCCTGTCCCACGCGTCGCTAGCCTCGGGCAGGGGGACATCGCCGGTGCGCACGAACGCGAGCGTGGCAGCGGCGAGGAGGATGTAACCGAACAGGATGCCCACGATTGCGAGAATCATGGCAGTACCGGGCCAGTATTGTACTCATTCCGCGCCATCACGCCATAAGCAGTACTTATGGTAACGTAGATAGTCCCATCAGGAGAGATGGTAACGTCGACAACAGCACCATTCTCCAGAACGCCGCGGAACCCAACCGCGCCGTCACTAGCCTTAGCGACGCGCTTGACAAGTTGGGCGTTGTAGGGCTCAAGGTACAGGGTTCTTTTCATGCCTCAATCCTTTCGGTCAGGTTTCCATTAGGCAGGGTATCGTAAACAGCGTCGAAGTCGAGTACAGCTACTCCACACTCCACACACACCGGAAGTGCTCCGGGGTGACGGCTCGGGTATAGCTCGACATGGATATCGCAAGGGCTGTATGTCATTTCTAACCTCCATTGCATTAGGGGACAGGGTAAGCAGAACCGGGGTTACACGGCCTCCTGATTACTGGCGAACGCCTCACATTCCAGAGCGTCAGTAATCAAGTGTTCGGCAATCTCGCGCCAATCGACCGCACCTAGGGCGGCAGTAATCAGGTCCGCGAACAGGGTAGCGGGTAGCGTGTCATCCTCCGACCCAAGCGCTAAACAGGCGCCGGATTCCATTTCGTCCGCCAACATGGTAGCGAGATTGTAGATAGCGCCGTCCCGCTCACCTGTCGCATGTTCTAGGCTAGTCATAGCCTGTTCCTGCCAGTAGGTATAGCTACCCGCATCGTTGCTAAGCCAAAGGTCGACCGCCCATGTTTCATAGTTGGCCCACCCATTGTAGGTGTTGTCATTGTCAGTCATCGTCATCACTCCAGTCTGCATATTCGTCCTCTAGCTCCGCATAGATAGCTATCGCCTGTGCAACGGTATCGCACCGTTGACGGTAGACGAAACCTTGTGTGTCTTCCGACACAACATTCCGCCCGGCGCGCCCGAACCATCCTACAGGCGCCTCCACATCGCCGCTAGTGTCGTCATAGTAGCTGTTGATATCGACGAACGCTGTAAAGGCGTCAGGGTACTTACTGATTACGTGAGCCGCGTACTCATCATACATGGTCAATCATCCTCCATAGCAGTATGGGCCAGCCTGTCTGACTGCTGGCCTGTAGTGGGGCGGACCCACGCCGAAAACCCGATGTAGAACTGTGATGCCTCGTCCAACAGGAAAACAGTGTCACTGTTGGGTAGGGCGGTGCCAATCTCGGCAAGGATGGTAGGCGGGTTAGCATCCTGGCCCGCGTGCCAGCCGGATTCATACGCTTGCGGGTTACCGGGCTCCCATTGCACGAACCCCGCGCCGGTCAGGTCAGAACGCCTGGCCCATGTCAGAATGCGGCTGGGGCTGTTGTAGTAGTCCGGCAGATAGCTTTCCATGTCGGCCCGGAGGCAATCGGCGCACACATAGTCACAGGCGTCCTCCACGAACGCGCCAAACATTGACCAGGAGTAGCTATCGCTAGCGGTACGGAAGGCGCGCCAGCAATCAGCGCACTGCGCCCATTCATCGTACCATTCAATCTCGGCGCCAGCCTTGACCAGCGCGTCACCTAGGCGAGAAGGTACCGTCTCGGCTTTGGTCACAGGAGGTTCGCCATCCCGCGCCCAGCGCTTGTCGTTCCAATTGCCAAAGACAAGTGGGCCAGACGTGTGATAGCCCGGTTCGGCGTAGCCTTCCGTCGTCACCTCCATAACGATATACCCGTCGCCATAAGCATCGCCGGTAGCGGCGGTAATCAGGCGCTCGACCATGTTAAGCGTTTCAGTAGGCATGCTGGGTCACCATTCCCCTCGGTAGGTTGAGCACGAACAATGGTAGCAGTCTCCCATGTCGGCCGCGTGCTGTGACTGTTCGTGACCACAATCGCACAGAGGGTCCCGCGTACGGTAATCACTGGAGTCGCCATCGGAGTAGTGCAAGCGTGTCATGTTGAGGCTACTTTTCGTCGTCACGGTAGAAAGTGTCCAGATACCATGCGGCAGACGCTCCGCCGGTACTGCCGCGCTCCTGGAGACCGGCAACAGCATTGCGCACACTTCCGGTAATCAGGAAGGCGTCGCCTGCCAAGCGAACGTGGGAGAAGTTAGAACCCTGCATTTCTTGGGCACGGGCAATGGTCAGAACCGCTTTCATGGGGTTACCTTTCGGTCAGGAAGCCAGGCGCTACAGTCTAGACAGAACATTCCTGGCCCGACGTCACTGTTGGGCTCGACTGTACAGTGAGCGTGCTCGCATTGCAGTGAGTCGATAAGCCTAGACCAGCGGGCGCGCTGGTCAGGCGTCCAATGGGTAACGCCGTTGACGGTGGCGCGTGGGCGACTCATCAGCCTTGACCATCGTTGTCAAAGGCTACGCGGGAGCAAGCTACCGCGATGGTAGCGGTACCGATGCGCTCCCATTGGACAAGTGCGGCTGTTGCCCATGCCTGACGGTATGCCGAAGGCGTCTCGTCAACGCGCTCCATGCTGGCGTCGTCAATCTCAACATGGGCCCATTGCCCACATTGGCCCGAGTAGCGAGTGAGCGTACCTGTTACGTCAAGGTAGGCGACCGCTACCGGAGCCCCAATGCCGAAAGACTCGGTAGGGCTCAGGTGGAGTGTGCCTACACACGACCCATCGGTCGGGCGGGCAGTAAGACAACGGTTCATCAGCTAGTTCCTTTCTGGCGGAGTGTGAGCGCGGCCACAATGGCGACACTCAGAACGATGTCGAGCGCTTTGGTCAGGTGGCGTGTCACGTCAGGTCCTCGTCACGAGCACGGCGGATAGCGCCTCGGGCTGCGTTCTTGGGTGAGACGTCGTCCTCGTAATCATCCCGGTAATGGTAGTCAGGGAGCTCCGACGAATCCATCCCGCACATGCTGACGAGAAGTGAGTCAACATGCTCCATGAAGCGGTCGTATGTCATGGTCAGTTCTCCAGTTCCGTAAGCAGTTCACGAATGAGTCGGAGCTTCTTCGCATCGGTCGTATTCGCGTTGTGTGCCACGAACGCAATCCGGGCAACAATGCGGGTTTCATCGGTCGTCATGGTCAGTTCTCCTTGTCGCCTTGGGTCGCCCATTCCACCAGAACGTCGGCCAGGCTGTTTGACTCCTGGCCCAAGTCTGCCAGCGGGCGGTAGCCTGTGGCATCGCCGGCGCGGCGAGAGAAGGTCCGGCGGTCGGGGCCAACGTACAGGCGCCCGTACTGTCGAGCATGGGCACAGGCGACATGGGCGCAAGGCGTCTCGCACCAGTCGTTCATCGGACTACTCCCGCGACCCACGCGACAACTTCCCACTTGGCGTCGCTGTTCTCCTGTACCACGGCCAGGATGCGGCGGTGCTCATCCTTGACCATCGCCGCAACGCCAGCCTCGGTGGCTGATGTGAGTACGCGGTGGGAAGTGAGGACCTTCTCGCCATCCTGGTACACATCGAAGGTAGCGTGAACTGAGACGCGGGAGGCAGACTCGACCCACGCGGTGCTGGCGCTGGCATGCTCCTCGGAGCGCTTCCGTGCTTCACTGTTCATCATGGGTCAGTTCTCCTTCACTGTGACGATGGTACCGGGGTTGAGGGCTGTGATGCTGGCGACCACTGCGTCGGTGGAGACATTGGGGCCGAATGCGGTTGGGATGGAACTGGAGCCGAACAGCGCCTGTACTTCGGTGGCGTGAGGACCCGAGAAGTAGGCGACCCAGCCGATGGGGCGGAGGACCAGTTCGATGCTGTTCTTGACCGGCGGTGCGGGAGTACCTGACCCGATGCTGGCAATGTTCCGGGCCCGTTCTGCTTCACGTTCGGCAATGGTGCTACGACGTCCGATGGGCGTGGTCATGGGCTCCATCTCGGCGGCCGCATCCCATGTCTCGGCCCAGTCTGGCCCGACGTAGTCGTTGTCGTTGTTGCAGTAGTTCGTCATGGCTGGGGCTCCTTGGGTGAGGTCGGTGGTGGAGTTGTTGAACACACTCGCACGATACTCTCTACCGGCCGACCTGTCAATAGGCAGGATGGCGAGTTGTTCGAGTGTTGTTGTTGTTGGGCTCCCGCGACCATCCTCACTCGGGGGAAGCGCCGGGCCAGCCTCGGGCGCCATGGGCCCACCTCGGGCCCACCTTGGGCCAGCCTGTCTGACTGCTGGCCTGTGTCTGACTGTGGGCCTATGTCTGACCCTGTCTGACCTGTGGTGTGTGTGTGTCCGTCCTCCTGGTCTTCTGCTTCCGCGTCGGTCGCTACTCGCGTGGCCATACATGGTGGCACAGCGTAGCGGCCCGTGCACGTCGAGTACGCATAGGCGTGAGTAGGGTGAGCATGGGCTCGACCCTTGAGCGTAGCGCCGCTCGACTCCTGACCACGAGGCTCGCACGTGGCACCCCTTCTGGCCTGCGGGTATGCGTAGGTAGGGGTGGGGGGGCGCCGGGTTCTCACATCATGTGTTTCTTATATGGTACCTTTATATATATACAATAATCTACTATATAAGTAGCCCTTGCGCTCCCCTAGCAATTGTATGTTGGCAGTATTGCAGCCAAATAGATTACGGTCGCGTGCCACCCCGTCCAAGTTGGGGCCCCGCGCGAGTCCCAGCGGGCGAGCGGACTTGTCTTTGGAGGTAGCGGGAGTCACCAAACAGCCAAAACCGTGCCACCCTCAGGGGATACTATTAGTGAGGGACGAAAGAAAGCGCGCGAGTCCCGGAGGGCGAGCGGGAGAGCGCCGCGGCCCCGCCCCACGGGGGCCCGCCAGCTTACCAGTAACAAGTCTATGGGTATAGCGGGAGGGAGAAGGTCAAGGGCACAAGCACAAGTACCACTTAAGGAGAGCTATGTCCGGGCTCGCTGCGCTCGCCTCTCCCGCTACTTCTATGCCGGGTAAGTGGCAAAAGTGTGCCACCTACCTGGGATACTATTAGTGACAGGGCAACACCAACCGTCTAAAAGGAGCCCCTTAGCGTGGGACAGTGTTCTATCTGTGCCTCTGAGGTGCAGAGCGAGCTGGAGGGGCTCGCCAACCAGGCCCTCAGAGGAGACATTTCATGGCGAGAGGCCGCCCGCCTGGGCGGTCTGACGCATCCGGCGGGCCTCCAAAACCACATGGAAAAGCACTACATCTCCGACGTGGAGGTGATGGAAGCCGAGGTCCAAACCACCCTGGAGCAGAAGGTAGTGGAGGCCAAGGGCAACCTGATGGCCGACTTTGACAACCAGCCTCCCGACGTTCAGGCCCTTCGCCTGGTCGCCGCCCACAACCTGGATGGGCTCCTCACCAGCAAGCCGTCCCAGGCCCACCTGATGGCGGCCCTCAAGGCGGTCCACGAGATTCAGGGGCTCAAGACGGAGAACCAACTCCTCCTGGCCTTCGCTAACCGCAAGTTCAACAAGGCTGTCACTGCCTCCCCAGCACCGGCGCTCACGCGTGGATAGGGGCCTCCGTTATGCGGCTGCCCTCACCAACACCGAGGCTACCCCCGAGTTCTTTGAGGCGCTAGCCGACTTGGATGAGGACGATTTGGAGGGGTTTGTCAAGCTGGTGTTCAACCCGACCAACAACATGCCTGGCCTCCACGCAGGGCAGGTCCGCTACGACGCACAGAACACCGGGCAGGTGAACTTCCTCCTCCCAGGCAACTCGTGGGGCAAGACAGAGTTCATCACCCGCCACTCTCTCCATCAGGCGTGGTTCAAGAAGGGCCATCACTGGCCTTACGAGGACGCTCACGCGTGGCTCACCACCCAGGATAAAACCCTTATCGCCAGCTTCAACTACTCCGTAGCCGAGGAGTCATTCGACCGTTACCAGCACTACCGGGCCTCCAATCCCCGGTTCTCGGCTCTCCTGGCCACCATCAACAAGCACAATTCGGAGGTGATTCTGACCAACGGCGCCACCCTCAAGTGGGGCTCGCTCGACGGCCAAGGCCGCCTGGTCGAGGCCATCCGTTTCAACCGAATCTACATTGACGAGGTGGGGCACATTCCCGACCTCAGCTACACCTACGACTCCATCCTGTACCCCCGTACTATGGGTGTGTCTGGCGTTATCCACCTGTTTGGCACGCCCAAGGCCCACTCTGACCCCTACCTCCTGGAAATTTACGAGAAGGGGAAAGACGGTGGGGACGGGTTCTACTACTCACAGTCAGGCGCCGTTTTTGAGAACGAGTTCTGGCCGGAGTCTGAGCGTGAGCGCATTCTCTCCAACCCGCGGTATGTGGTGGGGTGGGTGGACTGTGAGGAGGGAGGGGAGTGCGACAATTTTATCTGCTTTGAACGGGAGGACGGAACCCCCCGGCACGCAAAGCTGACGCCGATAGGGCGCCAGGTTATCTTGGGAGCCTTCATCATTGAAGGCGGTTTGTTCTTCAACAAGCACCACATCCGGCGCATGTTCGACTGGCCTGAGGAGTGGCCCACAGCCAACTGGCTGGGCGACGACCTTATGTGGCTGGAGCCGGTACCGGGGCGCATGTACGCAGGCGCCTGGGACTTGGGCGGCAACAAGCTGCGAGACAAGAACCGCCGCAAGCGTGGCTCAGACGCCACAGTAGGCATTGTTATCGACTACTCCACGCGCCCGTGGCGCATCGCCCGGTTCGACTACATCCGGGGTGGGGACGCCGATTGGGAACAGAAGTACGCCGTCATGCAGGAGGTGTACAACAAGTATCAGCTCCCGTACACCTGCATCGACGCCACCGGGCAGCAGGACTCAGTATCGGAGGCGCTGGAGAAGCGGGGGCTAGAGGTTGAGTCCATCTACTTTGGTGGGACCTCATCCAAAAAGCTTGACATGCTCCGCAACCTGCAAGTGGTTACCGAGTTTGAATACCCTGAGGACAATGGGGCGGTTACCAAGGGCCTACTCCGCTCTCCACTCCTCCCGATTCTCAAGCAAGAACTGGAGCGGTACGCGCTCCCCGACGAGAACATTCAGCAGGACTGCATCATGGCACTAGCGATGGTGGTATACGACATTTCACAATATGAGCTGCCGGAGGCAGTGGGGGGGGACGTTTTCTAATGTCTGCGGTGGCAACAGTTATCGACCTAACCATCATTGCGGCGGCGCTCATTGCGGCTGTGCCTGCCACTATTGCTGCGTTGGCAACCTTCAAAACCAACCGTCTGGTGCGGACCAACCACGGCAGGACGATTGGTGAGCATATTGAGCGCGTGGGAGACAACCTCAATGAGCTGAACCGGGCATTCGACCGGCACACTTACGACGACCTTAGGCGGTTTGATGAGGTATTGACCCTGCTCAAGGACCAGGACAAGGCTGCAACTTCACCCGACACAAAGGATAGCTAAATGCCCGTAGTTTCGAGTATCTCCATCCAAGGCACCATTGAGGACGGCCCCGCAGGCGACATTACGGTTGGGCCTATCACCACCACCGGCGTTGCATGGGCTTCGCAGGCACAGGTTCTTGCCTCCGGCTTCAACACGATTACCGTGCCCCAGCTCCCGGTCCCGGTGGGCGTCATCATTATCCCGCCCTCCACCAACACGCAGACAGTCATCTTGAAGGGCATCACCGGCGACACCGGCATTCGGTTGCACAAGACTAAGCCGCACCTGCTTACGTTTGACTCAGCCGCTGTGCCTGCCACCTTCGGCCTGACGGCCGGCGCCAACATCACCGACCCGTTCTTGTTTCAGTACTTCTAGGTCGTTGCCCACTCGCCCCAACTTGATGGAACACAGAGGACGCAATGGCTAAGCAGGACGCAGTTACCCCTTCCCCCCAGGTAGGGTTTGACCTGCAACGAACGGTTGATGAGTTCAACCGAATGAAGCAGAAGGAAGCAGCGCGCAACTTCAACTACTACCTGCTGCGTCAAGCTGTGCAGGGCAAGTTCCGTTGGCCCCGGACTTGGCCGAACCACATCGAGAAGTTGAAGCACAACCTATGCAAGCCAATCACGGAACGGTTCTCAACATTTATGATGGGTAAGGGTTTCACGTTCAACGTGGACCGCCCCAACAACATCGAGAACCGGCTGGCCGCCGAAAAGACGGAGAAGATTCTCCACCGCCTCCTCAACCTCTCCCGCTCAGGCATTCAGTTTGAGATGGGCGCTAAGACGGGCACCCAGCTCGGCCGCACCGTGTTCCGCGTGTACCGCAAGGGCAAGAAGGGCGCAGAGCACGCGTGTTTCCAGTTCTGCCAGCCAGACTACTTCTACGGCATCAGCGCAGGCGACGACGCTCTCTCTGACTTTGCGACCGTCTACTACTCTTACCCCATCGACATTGACGAGGCCAAGCGTATCTACGGCCGCAGTGACTTCAAGACGGAGGCAGAAGTAGAGGCGGGAGCGCGCTACGACCCAATGCCCGAGCGCCAGGGTTCCGAAGATTGGACCTCCCTCCGCGCCCGCCGTGTGCCGGTGCTGGAGGCATGGACCAAGGACTCCTACCTGCTCCAGGTGGGGGGTGTGGTCCTGCACAACGGCCCCAACCCGCACAAGTGGACTGACACTGGCGAAGGCTACATCCCGTTTGTGGTTATCGAGAACATCCGCAACGCAGGCGAGGGTGTGGGCGAAGCCGACATTGAGCAGGCACGAGAACTGAACGAGCACTACAACTACCTACTGTCCCGCAAGGCCCACATGGTTGGCCGCTGGCTCAACCCGACGCTGGTGTGGGAAGGCGCCCCTCAGAACTACGCCTCCACCATTGCGACGGTGCTGACTGGCGGTGGGGCTATCCCCACGCGCCTGGGCTCCCGCCTGTCCCTCCTGGCCCACGACAGGCCAAACCCTTCGGTCACCGAGCTGGAGGCAACCCTTCGCCAGGCCATCCTGGAGACGGCAGGCATGTCGGAGCTAGGGCTCCAGGGCACCGTGCAGGGCTCCATCAACACGGGCCCGGCGCTTGCCGCGCAGTACCAGCCCGTGCTGGCGACTGTCGACAAGAAGCGGTCGAGCTGGGAGGATGGAATCAAGCAG
>Ga0163151_10000968_pt1 | contig 49914 bp, 64 predicted proteins | sample OliLakLV19MP5IB2_FD_145596 | JGI IMG/M metagenome (GOLD analysis project Ga0163151, IMG submission 145596) | Freshwater microbial mat bacterial communities from Lake Vanda, McMurdo Dry Valleys, Antarctica - Oligotrophic Lake LV.19.MP5.IB-2 | ecosystem: Environmental > Aquatic > Freshwater >...
TGGGATGGCGTGTTAGGCGGCATTGCGGCGATCTGATGATCCATCGATATCTGCTACCATTTTCGCGATGGACTTGCGGCTGACGTAGTAGTGAATGCCCTTCGCGCCTCTGCCCCATTTGAACTGCTCCTTCATGGCCAGCCCCCAGACTGTAAGGGATAGTGCTGAATCCTTGTCGCCAAACGTCTCTGCGTACCAACTTACATAATTATTGTGCAGTCTTGCGGCGCCCATCTTTGTGCTGCCTGGGTAAACTTTTCGATCGTTTTGCCATCGTCGCAACTGGTCTGCGGCACGTCTTGGAACAACTGCGAGGCCTGCGAGGAGTTGTTGCACGTCAGTTTCAATTATCTTCATTAATCTCTCCTAAGCCTACACTGCCTATACAAGACAGTGAGTAAACCGAGATCCCCAAAAAATCCTCAATAGTCATTCACTAAACTAGAAAATACATATGAATCATGTCAGTACCTTATAAAATACTTTGTCAAGCAGACTTTAGTGAATGAGAAAAATGCCGAAGAGAGTGGTAGCGCCCAAAGTGGTAGCGCCACAAACCCCAAAAATTTATTGCCAGCGTTTTACATGCTTTGCTGCCCAACCCAAGCATGCCGGATATCGCAGACTGCCGGATAATAAACCTGCGCGGCCAAGCTTGCCGTTATAGCTGCATGGTATCGAGAACGAGTTACTACCGGCCCCACTTGATTTAAACCCCAAGGCTGCAGGTAGCTTGCTCTCAGGATGCCGCAAGAAATAGTTTGGCAGATAAGATGTTGTGCGAGTTAGGTAAGTCGGCTATCCAGTAGCCGCCGAGTTGCTGCAAGTGATCTCGAATTGGACACATAAAACACCAGAGTTGAGGCAGTTCACGCTGCCAGGTGACTGGTGAATGACCTACGCAAGCACAAACATCGCTGCCAGATCTCCGAGGCTGCACAGGGCGGCCGCAAGGGGCAGGTGTCCTAAAAGGGGCACTCCGCCTGAATAACCACAAAGGGTATCTAATGTCCAGAGAACTCGACCAGCAAATCAGTGAGCACGCAGCAACGTTATGGAACCTTATCACCCGTCAACCAATAGATGTCCAGGCACTGACGCCGGAATTCTTGGAACACTTAGCAATACTTTTAGACGAGGAAATTTCGTGACTTACATCGATCCGATGATGCAGTTTGGTCTGGCGCGCTACGAGAATGATTTGGCGCGCGATCCAGAGCTGATATGGGCCTCACCGCAGTTTCAGGAATTCATCAATAGCCCAACCAGGATGCAGCAGTTTCGTTCCTACCTGGTATCCCTGCTCGCACAGACATATGAAATTGAAGCCAACAGATCCGGCCGCGATTTATAACACCAACTAAAAGAGTTAGAAATGCCTCCTATCTATACCTGGGAATGCCCTACCTGTGGGCAGTCCTGTGATGTCCAACGTCCGATCAACGCTCGCGATTCCTCTCCCGCCGTGGATGAAGGGTGCTGCAGCCACAAGATGAGCAGGTCCTTGCAGGTTGCTGGATTCGTTCTGAGCGGCAAAGGATGGTTCAAGGACGGCTACTCCAAGCCTGCGGAGCCCAAGAAATGATCTATATATTCCCGCATCCCGATATGCCAGTACATGCCGGCAGTAAATGGTACAAGCCGTTTGCCCGCAAAAAATTGGCCGTGGAAATGTCCGAATTCTTCAATGCAACCTTCCTGTTCGTACACCCGACCAATGTAACAGTAATGACTGCACTACTGACTGGCCAGGGACTTAAGTTTGAAATTCGCATTCTTAAGGACGCAAATCTGCCCGCAAATGTTATCCCATTTAGAAAGCCTGAATGAACAAAGCACATACCAAAAAAGCAGCCTGGCCCTTTATCGACTATGACTACTGGCGAAAATTGAGCAAGGAGGAACGAGCCTGGTTGCAAAAGTTCAACAATGAATACTACCTCAATAGCGTTGATAAAAATCCCCTGCACAAAAAAGCAAAGATGCGTGAGCGATACTCGGCCGACAACGAGCGCAGACGTGACGGCTGGAATGTGTGGGAACGGTTAGATTACGATCCGGATTGGGTAGCTAGGAACAGTGAAAATGACAATGAAAATCAATGAATATACCGACATCAATCTAAACTACCGCGATCGAATTTTGTACGTGTTTGGTGATATTGATACTGAGTCCGCAAGACAGCTTATCATTGGGCTGGATCTTCTGACGGGCGATAAACCTGTGACAATCAAGCTGCACACGAGCGGCGGCGATTATTATGCAGGTTATGCAATGTACGATGCCATCAGAAAGTTTCCGGGTCATGTAACCATAATAGCTACAGGCCAGGCCATGAGTATGGGGCCCATCATCCTGCAGGCTGCTGACACACGCATCGTGACTGTCAACACCACGATAATGCTACACAGTCCATCAGACACTGCAATTGACACTGAAGCGATCAGTTTTGAAGCCTGGGGAAAATACAGCGGATATGCGCGGCGCAGACTTTGCGAAGTCTTAGCAGCTAGATCAGGCAAGCCTCCCAAGTTTTGGGAATCGAAGTTACGAGCAGATTTTATATTAACACCAGAACAGGCTTTAGCCTTAAACCTGATAGATGAGGTCCAGACCATATGAACATTGAAGATTTCGCCCTGAATGCTGTTAGATTTTTTCATGAAGACAAGCCAGGTCGATACAGCCCCCAGGATAACGCCCCAGCATATCTATACAAATTTGTATTGGGCAATCACCCCAGGTTAGATACCCAGCTTATCTTTAGAGCGCTTAACTATCTCGCCAGCGGCATCGAAATTCCAAAATACCCTACTCGCAAATACTTGGAATGGCTACAGACTAACGAATCAGCGCCTGCTCATATCGACGAACTGCTCAACCAAAAGACGCCACCGAAATCCTTACATGAATTGCTTGAAAAAGCATACTTTTATGAATTTCAGCGGATAGTTAACTTAATACGAAAATTTTATGACACTAACTTTACTCATAAGTAAGAGAGGTCTGTATTAATAATGTAACCCAGATTTACAAAGAAATTTCTGAACTTCTCGACTTGGGCATGTTCCCCGGCAGCGTATCTGCTCACATAATGGGCGCCCGAATCTTTCTCCAAAACTTAATCAAGGAATTAGAAGCCAATGAAGGTAGTAGTAAAGAAACCGTCGAGTCCGGAGGACGTGGCGTTCGGGATGAGAAAGACACAACTGGGCTGGCAGACAGTGCAGTACACGATAAAAGACGGAAAAGTAGTAGAAGAAAAAGTAAGTGAACCTGATCTCCGTAGCGTCGCACTTGAAAAGTACCGCAAACTAACCGCCTTTTTCTGGTACTTCTAATGATCAAAGTACTACAATTCTTTAGATTTATTGACGAAAATGGCGATCTATCTCTAACCAATATTGCTGTTATCGCAGCACTTATAAACGTAGCACTGCAGTTCGATGTTGATGTTTACGACGTTGTAGCCCTGGGGATCACACTCGCCAGTTATCAGTTCAAGCGAGTCGTTGCAGGTAAGCAAAAGCCACCAGAGGACAAGATAGCTGAACTGAATGAAAAACTTCGCAGTCTTGAGAGCAAGTTTGCCGCAGTAATGATGAGTAAAAAGCTGCCCTTATGAACGAAGAAATACATTCCATCCTAAAAAGAGAGCTGGGACGCCTGGATACTCTGTCGCAAGGACAGGGACTCGCCTTAGATGATTTCCGCACCCTTGATCTTCTGATCAAAGCGTACAAAACCCTCATTCGAGAGATTCCATCCGACAAACCCGCCCCCCAGGACGATCCTAGCACCTCCTCCACTGAGGAATTATTAAAAGACTTAGATGAGCCTACCAGCTAAAACACGCGGCCGACCGAAAAAGCCAATCGGATTTACGAACACTCAGAAAATTGATGAGTTGTTTCGCCGTGGTGTACTCGCGCCCTGGCTCCTACACGAAACTCAGAAGAAAATGTACCATGGCTTTCACCACGCGCCTGCCAAGAAATTCATCATTAACAGCAGCCGCCGCCTTGGAAAAAGCTTTCTGCTCTGCGTGATTGCGCTTGAACAGGCCATTCAAAAGCCAGCTAGCCAGATACGATTCATGTGCCCAACCCAGCGCATGGTTCGCAAGATCATGATTCCGACTTTCAGGCAGATTTTGACCAATTGCCCTGTTTCTTTGCGTCCAAAATTTAACAAGTTTGACGGGGTGTGGACGTTTCCCAATGGTTCAGAGATCCATATCTGCGGTAGTGAGCAGGGCCAAGTGGATGGTCTTCGAGGAACGTCAGCAAACCTCATTATAATCGACGAGGCGGGCTTCTGTAGTGATCTAGAGTATGCCCTTGAATCCGTCTTAATGCCCCAAACACTGACCATTCCGGACGCTAGGATCATACTTGCCAGCACACCGCCGCCCTCACCAGATCATCCGTTCCTTCGGTATGTAAACACTGCCATAGAGCAGGAAAGTTATAGCAAGTTTACGATTTACGACAACCCAATGCTTACCCGTACACAAATTGACAAGTACATGATTGAAGCCGGTGGGGAAATGTCGACCACTTGGCGACGCGAATACCTCGCTGAATTCGTGACCGACAAGGACCTAGCGGTACTTCCAGAAGCAACCGCCGACCTCATGCAAGAGATCGTAGTTGATCTCGCCCGCCCTCAATTCTATGAGCCCTTCTCTGCAATAGACTTGGGCTACATAGATAATACGGGAATTTTGTTTGGATATTACGATTTCCTCAAGGGCAAAGTCATAATCGATGACGAAATTCTGATCAACAAAATCACCAGCCGTCAGATAGCCGACTTAACAAAAGAACGAGAACTGCAGCTCTGGAACCGTCACCCTAAGGCACGAGTGATAGACGGCAATCCCATGCAGATCGCAGACCTCAATGAAATTCACAACTTTTCGTGTTACGCGCCATCCAAACAGGACCTTCACGCGAATATTAACCGCGTCCGTCTGGATTTGACTGAACGCAGACTGATCATCAACCCTCGCTGCACCAAACTTGTTGAGCAGATTAAGTATGCAACGTGGGATAGCACCAAGACAAAGTTCTCTCGCAGCAGCGCCAATGGCCACTGGGATTTACTAGCTGCCCTTATCTATTTCCTAAAGGCAATAGATAGGGTAACCATTCCATACCCTGCTAGCCATGGATACGACCAATTTAATGATTGGGGTTTCCCTCGAAAACACCCAAACCAAAACTTTGAACACCTCCTTGTAATGTTTCCCACCTCAAAGAGCTAACCGGAGAAAATAATGGATAATGTTTATTTTGCAAATTTGCCTGACGACGAAATAGCAGAGAGGCTATACGCAAAAGTAGAAGATTACTACGATATCCTCGAAGCCAGTGGACGTATGAAGCTTTGGAGAAAATCCCACCGGGCATACTATGGGATGGACGAAAGCGGACAACATAAAGCAAGCAAGATCGGGCGTTCAGGAGAACAGAACGAATTATTCAAACTGACCGTCAACCACTACAGGAACCTGCTACAGCATTTGCACGTGATAGTGACACAGCAAAAGCCAGTTTATGATTGCCGTGCGATAAATACTGACTATAAGTCCCAAACACAGACAATTCTGGGTGTCAATATCCTTGAATATTATATGCGTGAAAAACGTCTTGCCGAGCAATATAAGCGATTATGCGAATACTGTATTGTATATGCCGAAGGTTTCCTTTACGTCGACTATGACGATGCTGCAGGGGACGTAGCCGCGGTTGACCCAGAGACAGGTGCACCGATTCCGACCGGAGACGTAGTTGTTAGGGTATTCGAACCTATCAATGTTATTCGTCGCGTGCAGTCTGATTCAGACACCAAAAGCGACTGGTATATTTTACGTCAATGGGAAAACAGGTATGATATCGCCGCACAGAATTCAGATAGCGCTGACAAAATTCTCAATTATTCTGGCGATATGTACAATAAGTCTCTTACCACGTATTTTGATTCGGCTGGCAAAGAAGACGACGACTTAATTGTTACTTATACATTTATTCATGGTCGAACCGCAGCCTGTCCAAACGGTCGAAAGGTAAAATTTATTGGCGCCGATTGTATGCTTTCGTCAGAACCGTTAAGGGACGAAGTCATGCCAGTTATCCGAATGGCGGCGTATAACCAAGACGGAACTAGCTTAGGATACACGGTAGGGTTCGATCTGTTAGGTCTGCAAGAAGCTTCTGACATCATTTACAGTACAATTCTTACTAACCAGGCAACTTTTGGTGTTCAAAACGTTTGGATAAAAACAGGTTCGAACGTTTCGGTCACCCAAGTGCGCGACGGCCTAAACTTTATTCAATCAAATGACAAGCCAGAACCTATTAACCTAACTTATACCCCTCCTGAGATATTCAACTTTCTCAAGGGCTTGGAGAATGCCCAACAAGTAACCTCTGGCATCAACAGCGTTGCTCGTGGTCAACCGGAAGCATCTCTGAAGTCTGGAGCTGCCTTAGCGCTGGTAGCATCACAAGCAGTACAGTTTGCTAACGGTTTGCAGTCCGCTTATGCCCAGGCGTTGGAAGATGCTGGAACTGCTTTACTCAAGACACTACAACAGAGAGCAACCATCCCAAGGATAACCGTAATCGCAGGCAAAAACCGCCGCAGTTACGTCAAAGATTTCAAGGGTTCGGATATTGCGCAGATAAATCGCGTAATCGTTGATCTCGGAAACCCAGTATCACAGACCATCGCTGGTCGAATCGAGATGGCAACCAACCTACTTCAACAAGGCATGATCAAGAAGCCGGAACAATACATCCAGGTTGTTACAACAGGTCGTATTGAGTCTATAACCAGCGCTGAGGAAACTGAAAGCCTTCTCATTCAGCGAGAAAACGAAAGTCTGCGTGATGGCATACCAGTACCAGTCATTGCAGTTGATAAGCACGTCGATCATATCGAAGGCCACAAGGAAGTATTGGCAGATCCTGCAGTGCGGGCTGATCCAACCATCGTCGCAGCGACACTGAAACATATTAACGAGCACATCAACGCTCTTAAGACCGTCGATCCAAACCTTCTGAACCTACTCGGCATGAATCCTATTACCCAGCCACAGCCACAAGTTGCCGGAGCTATGGCGCCTCAACCAAACGCCCAATCCGAAGGAAACCCCAATCGGGTCGAGGCTGCTCCAGGCAGCGCTCCTGAAGTCGCCGCAAATATGCCATCTTTACCTCAAAACACCCCTAACGAACTGAATCCAAACGTAGCATAAAAGGAAAAATACATGGATACCTCAGCCCCTATCGCGGCTCCTGCCGCATCTGCGCCATCATCAGAACCCAAGCAATCAGATCAGGCCGAAAATTCTTCTGAACCAAGGGAAATTGACCACAAGGAGCCCTCTAAAGAGCCGAAGGCCGCTTCTGCTCCCAAAAAAGAAGGTGAAAAGGATTCAGCCGAACCAAAGGAAACTAAAGAAGAAAAAGAAGTCCGCAAGGAAGCCGAACGGCGCAAGTACAAGCTCAAAGTCAACGGGAAAGAAGTTGAAAAAGAATACTCAGATGACGAGGTATCTCGGAAGCTGCAGCTGATTGAGGCGGCAGATGAGCGATTTCAAAAAGCTTCTGAAACCGAAAAGCAACTCCAAAATTTCGTTAAAGCCCTAAAGGAAGATCCTTTCGCAGTCTTGAGCCAGCTTGGATTGGATGATCATATAGACGCCTTAGCTGAAAAGCGCCTGACCTCCAAGGTTCAACGAGACCTCATGACGCCAGAAGAACGGGAAATTGCTGAATTGCGCGAATTCAAGTCCTCATCCGAAAGGGCGAAGCAAGAAGCCGAAGCAAACGAAAAAACCAGTACAGAAAAGCAACAGTTCGAGGAGTATCGTCAGCGCGCAAGTCAGCATTACGATACGCAAATTACTGACGCCCTCACAAAGTCCAGCCTGCCTAAAACTCCTTACACCGTTAAACGAGTTGCCGAGGTCATGGCAAATGCCCTTAACCGAGGCTACGAATTGGACGCTCAGACCGCTGCAGATATGGTTCACGAAAATTACCTTGGGGATGTCCAAGCTATTTTCGGTCAACTGGATGCTGAGAAGATCATCAAAATTCTCGGCCCGGATCTTGCCAAGAAAATTCGGAAATACGACGTGGACAATTTGCGTGCCAAGATGCAGACCAACCAACCTGCCGAGCAAGTAGAAAAATTGATGTCAAACAGCCCTTCAGAGCCACGCCGAGACCAGAAAAAGTACATGCGCGAAGATGAATGGAAAGAAATGATTCGAAAAAGAGCCGGGTTATAAGCCGCACCATACACTCTTACTCACATTATATATGAGAGTCGAGAAAATTACGCGGCGGCACATACCCCACCATTGGATTGTGACCTACCTAAAGTAAACCAGCCTTCAAAACCTCAAAAAACAAATCCCAATTTTCACAATCCAATTTTTAATTTTCGGAGTTTTTTAAAATGGCCCAGTACAATACCGCGTCGACAATCTCTGCCTGGATAAAAGATATCTATGCAGACAAACTTGAAAACCTAATCCCAGAAGGTGTTCGCTTACTTCGTGATATCCCCTTCTTAAAAGGTGATAAAGAACTTGGCGACAACTACATTCAACCAGTAGCCCTGACCCATGAATTCGGCTTTTCAGTCGGTTCTGGAGCTTTCTCACTGAACGATTCAATTTCTGCAACTTACGGCGAAGCACAAATTGCCGGTAAAAACTTGTTGTTACGCGCCTCTGTTTCTTACGACGCCGCTGCACGAGCATCTAACAGCAAAAAAGCATTCATGAAATGGTCTGAGCAAGTAATCGGCAACATGACCAGCTCTTTCACGAAACGCCTCGAAATTCTGCACTTTTACGGCGGAACTGGGTTAGGAGCTGTTTCTGCTTTAAGTGATTCTGCTGGTGTCAATACCCTCACGATTTCTACAGCTTCTTGGGCAAGTGGAATCTGGGCGGGTTCTGAAGGAATGAACCTAGACGCTTATACTTCTACCACTAAACAAAACAGCGCCGGTACCTTGGTTGTTTCTGCAGTTGACTTGGTCGCTCGCACGATCACAGTAACCGGTAGCTCTTCTGACACTGCCGCAATCGACGTTGGCAGCGTACTTTACTTCCGAGCCAGTTACGGCGCTGAATTAAACGGCTTAGACAAGATCACTACCAATACAGGCTCACTGTATAACATCGTGGCTTCTGACTTCGCACTCTGGAAAGGAAACAGCTACTCTGCCGGTTCTTCTCCTTTAACTTTCGGAAAAATCCAACGCGCCATCGCTCTGGGTGTTTCTAAGGGTTTGGACGAAAAAGTCAACTGCTACGTATCTCCAGCCACATATGCCGACCTCAATACGGACTTGTCAGCCTTCCGGTCTATGGATCAAAGCTACAAAGCTGCTAAGGGCGAAAGCGGTCACGAATCAATTCGTTTTTTCAGTGTTAACGGTGAAATTGAAGTTACGCCAAGCATTTACGTAAAAGAAGGCGAAGCTTTCATAGTACCAGTTAAGAGAATGAAACGAATCGGCTCCACCGACGTAACCATGAGAATGCCGGGCATGGCTGACGAGCAACTGATGCTCCAATTGCCAAGCAACGCTGGATACGAAATGCGCTTATTCTACGATGGTAACTTGTTCTCTGAACGTCCAGGCTACCTTGTAAAAATAACCGGCATCGTCAACAACTCTTAATAAACACCATCAAAACATCACCTAAAGGGAGGTCTGGTTCGCCACGCCTCCTTTTTTCTAGGAGAAATAATGACCACATTAGCTATAATGATAAAGGCACAACGTGCCGACATTCAACGCTACATCACCAACGCTACCGCGGGAACTGAAGGCGCTATCCTTTTAGCACAATACTTCAGGAATGCCGCTAGCGGGCATGAAGGCGCCGAAATTGATGTACAATACAACGCAACTGATCCTGTCGCTGCAAGCGGAACCCTCACCTTAGTTTCTGCCGTCGCTACGGACGCCATTACAATCGGGACCACGACCTTTACCTTCACTTCAAGCCCTACCTTAGCTACTGATGTTGAAATAGATGGTGCCACCGATACCCTCGATGCAGCCGCACTTGCAGCCGCAATCAACGCCCACACAACTGTCAATAAAATTGTCCTCGCATCTTCAGCTTTAGGTGTTGTTACAATTACTGCCATTCAAAAAGGCGTGGTTGGCAATTTCATTCCTTTGACTAGTGCTGATGTGACTATCACAGCTTCTGGCGCAGGTTTCTTGGCCGCTGGTACAGGTGGAGCAACAAATACTGCAGTTACTTACAACCTGGGCTACACATAAGTAAGGAGTGACTAATGTCACGTGAAATTCAGCTAATTGCCAGCGGTGTGACCGTAGGCTCCTCTCTTACTGCCGTCGACGTAAGCAAACCTTTCGTTCCTGCCGATAAAAAAGAACTCAATCTCAAGATTTTACTCAGCGCCGCCGCCATAAGCAACGGTATCACGTTTAAAGTACAAGACAGCTTCGATAACGGCCTTACCTTTTATGATATTGGCGACCAGTCGGAAGCCCCAGCAGTCAAAAAAACGTTTGCCGCAGGTACCGCCGAGAAAAACACCATTACAGCTCCAGCAACTGCTGGTGTTACTCAAGGCGACTTCTTTATTCACAGCACTGTCGCTAGATCAATTGCGGTTTGGCTAGACATTGACGCCGCAGGAACCACTCCTGCAGGTGCACTTTTCCTTGCCACAACAGCACAAATCAAAGTTGGCATCGTAACGGGTGACACCGCTTCTCAAGTTGCTACTAAATTACGAGCAGCACTCGCTGGGCAGACCGATATTACGGTAACGGGTGCTACTACCGATGTAATCATCGAAAACGTGGTTACTGGTGCTGCTACTGATGTAGCTCGCTACAATGCTGCTGAAGGTGGAAGCGGTTCGTTTGGGATAGCCACAACCACTGCTGGATCAAACGGCGGAATAGACATTTCTACCAATGCAGTGACAAGTACTTCACATGGATTCGCAACTGGTGATTATGTTTACATCTCCGGCACACTCCCGGCAGGCTTAAGCGCTGGTAATTACTACATTATCAAAACAGACGCTAATACTGTAAAATTCGCTTCTACACAAGCAGACGCGTTGGCAGGCACAGCAGCAGACCTCACGGGATACGGTTCCAGTACCTGTGCGATATATGGCGCCGCATACGAAGTACGAATGATCGCTGCCGACACAACTGATTTAGCTCAACTTCCACTTTGGAGCCCCTGCAAAGTCGTAGTTACGACAGGTGTTTCGGATTCAGTCACGGTATCTAAAATATATCTGTCTGAATAACTTCTTATTTCAAAAACGGGTGAATAATGGCAATAACCAGAACAGTTAACAATACTTCCTACTCCATCCCAGGGAAATCTGAGACCGGCTGGAGCAGCCTCACTAACTATCTGGCAGCCCTATCAGATTACTGTTTAAAGACTGACGGCGGAGCGCGAACCCTTCTTGCAGAATTGAACTTAGGCGCTACTTATGGCGTCAAGCAGGCATACCTCAAATCTCAGGCTAGCAACCCCTCCAGCGCAGGAATTATACGGCTGGGTAATGCCGAGTCCATAGGTTGGCGAAATGCTGCTAACGGCGCCGACAAGCTACTTAAAGTAAATTCAAGCGATATATTAGAATACGATGGAAACCCCATTACAACTCTGGCTCTGGGCGCAGGTAACACCGTACTACGAATGAACAGCGGTGGATCTGCGTACGAATACGCGCAGCTAGTTAACGCGAACATCGACAGCGCTGCAGCCATTGCTTATAGTAAATTAGCTCTTTCCGGTTCTATAGTTAACGCAGATGTGAGCGGTTCGGCTGCAATTGCTTACAGCAAACTAGCTTTAACCAGTTCAATCGTAACTGGCGACATTTCAGGAACAATTTCCCCAGTTCAGGGCGGAACTGGAGTAGCAAACAACGCTGCTGCAACGTTAACCCGCTCCGGCAACCATGCCTTGACTTTGACTACTTCTGGCACTACAGGCGTCACACTGCCTACAACCGGCACCCTCGCTACCCTGGCTGGAGGAGAGTCGCTTTCCAACAAAACGCTGCCGAACAGCACCTCTATGCAGATTTTGGATGTAAATCTCCAGATCCAAGATGATGGTGATGTCACTAAGATAATAAAATTTCAGGCCGGCGACATAACCACAGGAACTACCCGCACACTCACAGCTCCGGACGCTTCCGGAATCTTAACACTCATTGCCGCCAATCAATTGCTTAGCAACAAGCAGTTGCAGGCGTCATCTGTTAAAATTGCTGACGATAGTGACGTAACTAAACTTGTAAAATTTGATGTTAGCGGGGTAACGACAGGAACTGAACGTACAATAACTGTACCGAATGCAGACGGCACCTTAGCTTATATTGCAGCAACCCAGACCCTTACCAATAAAACCTTTGATGCCGAAGGTACAGGCAACGCTCTTTCAAATATTACAAATACACACATTAAGGCAACCGCAGGAATTGCTGTCAGCAAATTAGCAGCCCTCACTGCAAGTCGTGCTGTAGCTCTAGACGGCTCTGGATTCCTTGTAGCCGCAACCACTACAGCCACTGAATTGGGTTATGTAAATGGGGTTACCAGCGCCATACAAACTCAGCTAGATGCTAAGGCAACCGCCTCATCTGCCACTACTTTCACAAACAAAACCTTCGATGCAGATGGCACTGGCAATAGCATCACAAATATTGAGAACGCTGACATTAAAGCTGCTGCGGCCATTGCCAGGTCAAAGCTGGCGGCAGGAACGGCAGATCATGTAGTCATAAACGCAGCCACTACGGGAGCGTTTTCTTCAGAGGCACAACTTGCCATTGTTAGAGGAGGAACTGGTCAAGCAACTGTAACAGCTGGCTTTGATGCTTTATCACCTACTACGACTAAGGGCGACCTAATTTCCCGCAATGGTAGCAATAATATAAGGGTTGCTGTAGGAGCAAACGGCACAGTATTGACTGCTGACAGTGGACAGACCTCAGGCCTTGGCTGGACATCTCCTCTCACGAATCCAATGGACGCTGCAGGGCAACTAATCTATGGCGGAGCATCCGGAGCAGCCAACAAACTTGCAGCTGGAACCTCGCAAAATTGGCTCATATCTGGCGGCGCAGGAACACCAACTTGGGGCAATACAGTCACTACCGGTAAGATGATAGACGGGTCTGCTGACGAAATACAGCTAACCGTTCAAGGCCACACAACTCAAACGAGCGATATATTTTTAGTCGAAAAGTCAGACGGCACCGACCTCTTAAACGTTACAAATGCTAACGGAACGAAGCTAAAGGGCACCACTACTAATGATGCAGTAGCAGCCGGTTTTGTCGGTGAATATCTCTCTGTCACTAAAACATATGCATCCCAGGTAACGCTCACTACTTCTACGGCCGCTAATCTCACTGGCGATGGATTAGCCCTCACGGCAGGTGATTGGGACATACAAGCCTTTGTTAACTTCGAAACCTCAGGTGCTGTGGCATTCACACAACGGCTTGCGGAAGTAAATACCGCAGGAGCCCCCACATTAGACGTCATATTAGGAACGCCTGACAGCTCAGGAAAGCTGACATTAATTAATGGTAGTACTCAAACCATTACAGATGACGAGTGTTACATGACTTTCCCCAACTACCGCCTGAGCACTACCAGCACCACACTTCATTTAGTAGTAAGGGCTATTTGGACTGGCGGATCAAGCGTTAAGGCGAGCGGGTTTCTGGCCGCACGCAGAGCTCGCTAATGCAGGATCACAACGACATAAGCGAAGTTAAACAAGCACTACGCCGCATTGAAGCCAAACTAGATGCTTATAGCGAACGCACTACGCGATCTGAAGAGTCCATAAAGCACATCTCTGGTCAGATTAAAATAATAGTTACCATGGCACTAGCCGCAATTATTGGCGGCACCTCATATATCTGGACAATGCTGACACACTAAAAGGAATATAGATGCAAGGAATCGACGTAAAGAAGCAAATTCTTAAGGAAATAATGGACATGGCTGATGAGGCGATGCTGTCCAAATTGAAAAAGCCAGGTCAAGACGAGCCTGCTGTTGAAGAAAAAGAAGGCGAGATGGATATGGCGAAAATGGTGATGAGCGAAAAGCCTGAAGCCGCTGATGAAGAAATGCCAGAGCCTGAAATGGAAATCGATCCTGAAATGCTCCAACAACTGCTGGACCAACTTAAAGAAGATAAGTAATTGCCTTACAACACGAGCGATTTTCTCACTGAAGTCCGCCTCCGTGGGAACATCCCTGATACCAGCAATGACGATAACGTAAACAGCGATAACAACATCCTAAAGTTGGCTACTTCTCTTTTTCATAGCAAGCTTTATCCAAGGATTCAGTCAACTCGCGGTGATTATTACGTTGCAACCAAAGACTACTCAATTACAAGCGCTCAGGCTAATTACGAAGTACCCTCTAGAGCGACAGGATTAATTGTTAGGGATATATTTGTCTTAACTGGATCACAGCTGGAGTCCCTTCCAAGCGTTGAACCTGAATATATCACATCAACGGCAACAGGGTGCCCTGTTGCATACTATTTTGAGCATAATAATATAGTCCTGTATCCCACGCCCTCGTCCACTTCAGGAACGCTGAGGCTAAAGTATTACCTTCGCCCTAGCCGTCTTGCAGACATTGCCAGCTGCGCACAGATCAGCGCGATCGATACTGTCTTAGGACGAGTTACTGTTTCATCAATACCCAGTACCTGGTCCACGACTACGGAGCTGGATTTTGTCAAGAAAACAGTCCCTTATGCTCTGCTTGCAATGGATCAGACTCCTTCTGCTGTAGCAAGTACGGTACTAACATTTAGTTCCCTGCCCACTGGACTGGCTGTAGGGGACTGGGTAGCGCCTGCAGAATACACACCAATTCCTCAGCTGCCTTTCGAACTTATACCAGTGCTTTCGCAAATGACGGCCGTAAAAGTCCTCGAAGCAATGGGCGACAGAGACGGAAACAACGTTGCTTGGAAAGACCTACAAGACGACCTCGAACAGGCACTTAAACTAATCACGCCACGTAACCACGGCCAGCCCACAAAAATCGTAAGCCGCCGCTGGTAATTTCAGGTAAGCAATGTCTCAACAACTGATCACAAAGTTTAATGGACTTTATACTCATCCGTCTGACTTATCCTCCACGCCCAATGGAGGGCTTCTTAGGGCAGATGATATTGTTATTGATAGGGAGGATATTGCGTCCCCTCGTCGAGGCTTTGACCGGGTTAGCTACGGCCTTTCAAACGCAAGCCTCCGACTAAACAAGACTTTTTTCTACCAGGATATGATTCTTGGGCATTACGGAGCCAACAAGCTCGCTTATTACAACTCAAGCTCTGGTTGGCAAGCATATTCCAGCACTTACGATCCAATAGATAGTTACATTAAGACTTTTGTTGATGCTGATGTAAATACCACTACTGATGTAATTACCGTATCCTCTCATGCGTTCGCGGCAGGCGATAAAGTGCTGCTTTCGACCTCAGGAGTCCTGCCTGCCGGTCTGTCAGCTGGCACATCTTATTACGTGACTACAGTTACAACCCATACTTTCAAGCTATCTGAAACGAGCGGCGGCAGCGCATTAGACATCACAGCGGCTGCAGGTGGCGGCACGCATACGATATATCTTCAAACAGTCGTACCTGTACGAGCCACCCAGGGCAACCAAAACCTTTACTTTACTACTAGCGACGGCATTTATAAATTGGACGCCTACAATGCTACACCAAGCTCTGCAGGCGCCTACAAGGGCTTGGACCTTACCGCAGTTGCAAACGCCCTACCAGGCTCAGCATGGCTGCCGGCAGACTACTCCGTTGCATATCGTCTTGTGTGGGGTTACCGGGACGCGAACAACAACCTCATTTTGGGTTCTCCCAGCCAGCGAGAAGTTATCACCAATGGGGCCAGCATCGCCGCAATAGATTTGCACGCATCAGTCCCCGCAGGGGTCACAACTTCCTGGTTCTACCAGCTCTATAGATCCGCGTCCGTTGACAATACTTCGGGTGACGTTGAACCTAACGACGAGTTGGGGTTAATATATGAAGCCAATCCAACTACGAAGCAACTGACTGCCTCATCATTTACAGTCGCAACAGGAGATATAGATACAACTGCGGAGACGCTCACCGAAACTGCCCATGGTTTAGCCAATGGTGATATTGTAACACTTTCTAGTTCTGGTACTCTTCCAGCCGGCACTGCCGCTAACACTAAATATTATGTTGTAAATGTTACTGCGGACACTTTTAAAATAAGTGCTACTTATGGTGGAACAGCCATAAACATCTCGTCTCAAGGTACCGGCACGCATACGGTATACTGTGGCGGAATTATTGCTATTCAAGATATTGTTCCTGACGAATTACGCGGCGCTACAATATACACTGCAGCCACACAACAAGGAATTGCACAGGCGAACGAGCGCCCCCCAATGGCTCAAGATATAACAACGTATAAAAACTATACTTTCTTTGCCAATACCACCGGGCCGCACAGATTTTACCTGACGATGCTCGGAGTAGGCAGCCCAAACGGAATTCAATCTGCAGACACTGTGACGATTGGCGGAATTGTGTATACTGCAGCCGCTACTGAAGCTGTAACGTCCGGAAACTTTGAGGTGAGCGCAGCAGCCTCAGGCGCAACCAAGATAAAAGAAACCGCCCTGTCTTTGATACGAGTCATCAACCAACGTTCCACCAGTACAGTTTATGCGTACTACTTATCTGGACCTGACGACCTCCCCGGAAAAATATTGCTTGAAGAACGCGGGCTTGGTTCCGTGGCATTCAACGTCCAATCAGGCCGAGTATCAGCATGGGCGGAATTGGCCACAAATAATACAAACGTTGCAAGCACTAACGACAGGTTTAAAAACGGCTTATACTTCTCAAAACTGAATCAGCCAGATGCAGCACCACTACCAAACATTTTCTTTGTTGGGTCCGCAAACTACAGTATAAAAAGGATAATTCCGTTGCGCGACTCTTTGTTTATATTCAAAGATGATGGTATTTTTCGGCTGTCAGGCATCGATAGCACCAGCTTTCGCGTTGACCTTGCAGACTCCACGACTAAAATTCTTGCCCCAGAATCAGTTGCAGTATTGAATAACCAAATATTTGCATTGTCTGATCAAGGTGTAGTTGCAATTACTGAGGGAGGCGTCCAGGTCAAGTCCAGGCCAATCGAGAACACGATCCTATCCCTTTTGGGTGTTGATCTGGACAAACTTAGGGACCTGACGTTCGCAGTCTCTTATGAATCCGAACGGAAATATATACTGTTTACTATCACTGAAGAAACAGACACATTTCCAACTCAGGCCTATGTATACAATACTTTTACTAATACTTGGGTTCGATGGGTATTGGAAAAAACTTGTGGCGGAGTAAACCCTCCTGACGATAAGTTGTACCTGGGCGATTCCGACAGCAGCTACCTAAATATTGAGCGCAAGGATTACGACTTTACTGATCATGCAGACTATAGCACGACTGCGACTATTAGCGCAGTAAGTGGGTCTTCATTAACTATCAGCAACGCCAACCTTTTTAGTGTTGGCCATGTTGTATATCAGTCTAGTAGCACCTATGCAACAATCACCTCAATCAATGAGGGCGCGGGCACTATTGTTGTTGGGTATGCTGCAGAATTTGCTGCAGGCGCCGTAACTGTTTATAAGAGCATTCCCACCAAAATTCAATGGATTCCAATATCTGGAGGAAATCCGGGCGCTCAAAAGCAATTTCGAGAGGTCCTTCTGCTATTCAAGACCGATTTTGTCGGTGAAGCAAGTGTAATATTTTCTAATGACCAGTATCCGTCCGAAGAAACTGAAAACATTGAAGGTTCGCAAACCGGCGGTTGGGGCGCTGGCGCATGGGGCGAAGGACATTGGGGCGGCGAGCATACCAGAGCCGCTTTCAGGATTTTTGTGCCTCGAAATAAGCAAAGATGCAATCAACTCTTGGTTGAATTTAATCACAACGTTGGATTCAGCGCCTGGGAATTAACAGGCATTTCGGCTACGTTCAAGGAAATGAGCGAAAGGACAAGCAATGGCACGCTTACCTCAATCTCGTAAACTTCTGGTCGAAGATTTCCCGAATCAGCCCTGGATCGCTCCACTCCTATCAGCAGTGAACCAGTTCATGGATGATGTCCGGTCAACTTTGAATCAAGGACTTACAGTTGATGACAATATGTTGGGCAAAATGATTACAGTCGAATTGGACGGGCAGTTTCCCAAACGTATTACTTGGCCCTTCGTCAAAAAACCCAAGTCGGTGCTGGTAGGCGATTGGTATCGAAAAGATCAGAGCACCAAAGAGTTGGTTTTGTCAGCAATTGGTAACACCAATACCAATAAAACTGTCGATAGTTTAGACAGTGTAGTTGGTCTAAGGGCGGGTTTGCTGGTTTCAGGAGCTGGCGTACCTGACGATACTCATATTATAAGTGTGGACAGTTCATTCGCAATCACCATCAGTCGACCTGCGACCGCGACTGCGACCGACATCGCCCTAACCTTTGAATATGATCAAGCCATACAAGTGCGCTGGTCATTCAACCAAAGCAATGAGTTAGTTATCGAAGACGTCCTGGGAATCGAACCCAACTCAACCAATAAGTTTGTAATAATTCTCGAATGTAAGGCAATATAAATGGCTTTCTTATTAAATCAACAACAAGACGAACAAAATCAACCAAACATCATCCTGCCACAAACACCTGCTGCTGCTGGGCAGGCGCCAACAAAGTCAGGCAGCTTCACCAACTTAAGTGCCTATTTGAATGCCAATAAAGGCAATGATGCAGCCATGGTCAATGGGTTACGCAGCCAGATTGAGGGCGACATGGTTAATAAACCTAACCTTAGGTCCACGATTGATCCAAACACTGGCAAGGGTAGTTCGGCTTTAGATGCTCTAGAGAGTAAAGATTTTGGGCAGATGCAAAACTTGAGCAAACAAACTTATGGCAAAGGTCCAGGATATACCCATGGAGAAAATGTACTGGACTCTTACATTCTACAACAGGGCCAGGGTGCACGGCAGGCCACGCAAGATATTTCCCAGGCAATACAGGATAGGCCGATACCCGTGACGCGCCGTCCGGTTGCTCCGACAACTACCGAACTAGAAAATACGTACGCTGGCATAGCGTCCAGGATGAGGCGATAAGATGAGTTTAGCTGAATTAGTTGAAAAAGCCAAAAATACTGCCAAAAATAATGCTGAAAAAGTCAAAAAAGCTGCTGAAAAATTAGCTGGAAACTCCAAAAAAGCTGCCGGCAAGCATCTAAAAAACATAACAGGTGCCGATATTCTTGGTATCGACGACGAAAAGAAGAAGAAGAAAATAGAGGCCCTAGAGAAGAAGAATATTGCCGCAGCGAAAGCAATAAAAACGCCTACATATGAAAAAATCAAGGCCGAAAATGTCGAATACACTGGCGACGTCGACTATTCGGCTCCAGAATTTACCTCCCAGCAAGATTCTGGAATGGCTGGAGTCAGTACCGATCCGAGACTTAAAGAAGCTCAAATGTCTGCTCTAGCGTCTCTCCAAGGAATTTCTGCTAATGGTGGGATGACTGCTGAAGACCGAGCAAATTTAGCTCGGAGCCAGACTCAAGCAGCTCAAGCCGATCGCGGCCGCAGAGAGGCTATTCTCCAAAATGCCAATGCAAGGGGTATGGGTGGATCAGGTATGGAACTGCTAGCACAACTGGATTCTAGCCAAGCAGCGACGGATCGTCAGGCGCAGGAAGGCCTTGATATCAATGGGATGGCACAGAAACGAGCCTTGGAATCCATGATGCAAGGTGGGCAGTTGGCTGGTGACATGCGAAACCAAGATTTTGGCGAACAGTCCGACAAAGCCAGAGCACAAGACGCAATTAATCAATTCAATACTGGCAATAAGAACACAATGAATACACATGTTGCTGACCAGTCGTTTGGGGCGAACCAGGCAAACAGAGACAGCAGGCAAGGGCTTGCTATGCAAAACGCCGGAATGAACAATCAAGCACAAGTAATGAACAAGATTGATATACCATCAAAACAATATGCTAATTCAATGGCTAAGCATCAAGCTGTTTCTGGTGCTAACACCTCATACAAAGGCTTTCAAAGGGATGACCTAGATGCCGACCAACGCCAAAGACAGGGTTGGATAAATATGGGCACACAGGCCGCAGCCGCCGCGTCTGATGAAACCCTAAAGAAAGATATCAAACCTGTCAAAGAAGTGGACATTGAAGAATTTCTCGGTAGCTTTAGCCCCAAATCCTACCGATACAAGGATTCATCCGAAGGTGAAGGCAAGTTTACTGGTTTTATGGCCCAGGATATTGCCGAAACCAAATTAGGAAAAGAGATGATAGCCCCTGACGCCGAAGGAAACTTACGATATGACCCTCGAAAGCTGCAAGGTATTGAGCTTGCTGCAATTAAGTTTCTGGCAGATAAAATAAAGGACAAAAAATAATGAACTTCAGTTGGCTTAATAAAAAAAATGAAGATGAAGATCAAATTAATAAAGTTCCTCTGAGCGAAGAATACAGTGATATGGCTGCTACCAATGCAGCTTCAGATGCAGCCGATGCCCGAAATGCCGCAAGTGATAACAAATTTGTCAGTTTAATGCAAATTATAGGAAATGCAGATCTGTACGGCAATGGCGGCAATCAAAATAAGGATGGATTCAACGCTGCAAGACAGCAAATTCAAGCAAAATTGAGTCAAGGAGTTGACGCCCGCAAGCAGGCACTTCAAGATCTAGTGAACAAAGACAAATTCCAGTATCAGGACGTAGAAAGATCCCGAGACGCAGAAAAGTTTGGAAACGACCAAGAACAACACAAGCTTGATATAGAAAGCAAGGGTATCGGCAATTCTGCAGCCAACAAGCGCCTGGGACGCATGGATACTGAATATTCCCAAAGCGACACCAAGTTCGCCAACGACCAAAAGGGCTTTGCCCACGAACAGACAAAGTTTGGTTGGGACAAACAGAAACACGATACGGACGTGTCCAAACAGGTCGCTCTGGATGACCCAAATAGCCCAGAATCTCAATTGTACAGAGATTTGGCCAGCAAGCTATCCCCTTCAATGGCGAAAAGCCTTGAGGGTAGAAGCGCTTCTCAGTTAGCAAAGGTTCTGCCCGAACTGAAATCAGTATTCGAGAAAGAGCAAGCCAAACTTTCAACTAAGTCTGCCGCTAAACAAGAATTCGAGACCCTAGCCCCTCCAGACCAGGAAGTAGTCAAGGATCTAGCTCGAAAAAATGCCAGTAAAATCGCAATTGCCAATCAGATTGAAGCTACAATGTCCAATTGGGACAGCTTGCCGGAAGACCAAAAGCTGACCACAGGACGAATGCTTTTAAAGGTTTTAAATAGTACGGAAGGCGCTGACGCAATCGGTGTCGAGGAATCCAAGCGTTTGGGTTCCAAATTAGAATATGCAATGGGCAATTTTACAAATGATAACCCAGTTCAATTTGGACGCGATCTGCCAGGGTTTAAAGACCAGACCACGAACCAGATAAACGCCATTCGGGGAGCAGTCCAAGCAAACGAGGCCGAGATTGCACGACGATCAGGGAAAGCTCCGCAAGCCCTTTCAGCTTACCCAAAACAACTGCGCAAGGGTAATCAAGCCGCCACAGTATCAAGTCCCGAGGAAGAACAAGAAGCACGCACCGAAGGATTCAACTAATGAGTTGGAAGAACACAATTCAAACAATTCCAGAAGGTCAAGAGCCCCCTAAATCAGGTTCTTGGCGCGACTCAATTACGGAGACTGCGCCCGAGATATCCAAAACCGAATCCGCAGTTCGCGGCGCAGTGCAAGGGCTACCAATCATCGGACCCTATGCTGATGAGGCAACTGGACTTGTGGAATCTGCATTGACTGACAAGACGTATGACCAGGCTCGTGACGAAAGCCGAAAGGCCTACCACGATGCTGAGGACGCACATCCTGTTGCTTACAACGGCGCGCAGATAGGTTCGGGTATTGTTGGATCTATGGCCGCAAAAATTCCAGTTGTCGGCCCAGCCTTAGGCGCAGGAATGGGCGCAGTCGAGGGTTTAGGACGATCTGAAGCTGACTTAACTAAAGGTGAATACCTTAAAGCCGCTAAAGATACGGGCACAGGCGCAGTCATTGGAGCTACTACGGGTTATGCAGGCAATCTGCTAGGTAAGGGCGTAAGCAAGTTGTTAGGATCTAAAGCAGTCAAGGAAGCTGCAGAAGAGACCGCCGCCGGCCTTGCAGCCACAGCTGAAGTGCAAGCCGCGAAAGCACTTGGCGCAGACAAAGTTGCTATTCAGAAGATGGGTGAAGATAAAGTTAGGCAGGTGGGTAGGCAGGCTTTGGACGAAAAGGTAGTAACGCCTTTAGCCTCTAACAAGACTATGGCTGCTCGCAACATCGCTCTGAAAGAGTCAGGCGGCTCAAAGATGGGTGAAGTATACAAAGAAATCGATGATGCATCAGCCAGCACCTTTAATCCTCTCAAAACTGCCAATAAAATTGATACTGAATTGGGGGATTTTTACCGGTCACCGATCAATCGCGGCGAAACCAAGCAGCTAGATAATATGCTTGAGTCGGTGTCCATGCGAGGCAGCCAGGATATTCCCCTGTCTGAAGCACAGCTCTTGAAAGAAGAACTTGGTAAGGCCGCTAACTGGAAGAATAAGCTAAATGTTTCCGAAAAGGAAAAAATGGCTCGCGAAGCCTATCACATCACAAGCTCTGGGATTGACGACGCTGTCGAAGCAGGCTCCAAGACGCTAAATAATCCTGAATTGCTGGCCAAACTTCAGGCAGGCAAGAAGCTTTACGGCAATGCAGTAGCTTCAGAGAAACTGTTAAGTAAACAGCTCGCAAAAAAAGGCAACAACGCTTTAGGGCTCACGGATAACATTATAGGCGTTGGCGCCACTGCTGCAATGGGGCCGAAAGGTTTGGGGGTTCTGGGTCTTAAAAAAGCTTATGAAGCTTACGGTAACCAGATGGCGGCGGTTGGAGCAGATAAAATTGCAAACATTGTGCGAACTGCACCCGAGACTCTCGGCAAGTATGCGCCCGTTCTAGAGAAGGCGGCACAACGCGGCGCTCAGTCCCTTGGCCTCACCCATTATTTGCTTATGAAAAATGATCCTGAATACCGCAAGCAAATTGGCCAAGAATAACAAAGACCTACCTAAAACCTCCTAGAACACTCCACAATCAACGCCAATTTGGCCTTACCCTCACTATTCCCAAATGTCTATCGTCGATCCTGAGGCGTCCTGGAGCGTCATTTCCTACCACGTTCCAACAAACTCTCGGCCACACTGATTATCGTCGTAATAAGTCTTTCTAAGTAGGTTAATCAGACCTGGCAGGCTAGATAGGGGAACATAGTATCCCTCAATGGAGATCGCGATTATATATGTGTTGCATTGGGAGTAGTGATGAAACCCCACCAATTTGTCAACATGAGAGATGTAGAACAACCAATCGTCTTTTGTTAGATAGCCTCTAATTTCATCGTACATACTCAGTCCCTTCTTTAACCACACCGCGCAGTCCTTGCCATGAGCCTGTTTGTGGTCATACTGAAAATTACGGAAGGATTCAGATATTACTTTAGCTGTCTCGGTATAATTATAATTATATTGTGATATCATTGGGAAAAATCGTATAGCCAGAGTATATGTTACGGCAAAACTTACAGCGGAATATTAAAAAGCAGCGCCTAGCTCAGGGCCTGACTCAGGAAGATTTAGCGAAATTATCAGGCTTATCCAAGCAGCACATCTCAAATATTGAAAGTCGAAAATCCACGAATATTACGGTTTCAAGTATTGAATCAGTTGCCAAAGGGCTTAAATTGCCTGTTTCAGTATTATTGGAAGGCCTAAATATTCCAGAAATAGACCACAAAGATAAGATACTAACCGCAATAAAATTGCTTCAAGAAGCGGTCTCCTAAAAAGATTTCTTTACTTTCTACTTACTCGCCTTCAATCGTGTCACAATAGGGATATGCATTTTTGACTTCGGGAGCGTAAGAAATGAAATTATTGGTGCTGCTATTAATTTTTGGTTGTGGAGCAAAGGCGGCGAAGGACCAAGGAATAGCGTTGGCTGGCAAGGACGGCAAGGATGGGGAAGATGGCCAAGACGGAGCCGCAGGTAAGGACGGGACGAACGGAAAAGACGGAGCTAATGGATCAAATGGTATAGATAATCACGTCGTTCAAATTACATACTGTTCCGGCACCTTGACCTATGCAACCGCTGATGCTCAGGATGTGTCAATCCCCAATACCGGCCTGGATTTTAGGTACTATAAGAATGTATTTTCATCAGGAGACGTACTTGTCATAGGCAGCATTGCTGGTCCTGGTGCCCAGATAGCCAACAGCATGTATTACGCAAAAGGACAACCCGACGCGGAAAGCGGACTTTTGGTCTTGGACCAACGCGCTCTGCCAGGCGACCCTCGTTGGGAGTTGTCTTATGTATCAAATATAGCTAGCTTTGCGGTTCGCTATTTTAGTCCTAACTTGCCTACAATTGGTTCAAGGACATTTCCCTTCACAGATTGCACTACTCAGGACTATTAGCAGTTTTCTTCATGAAATTATCGATAACAGCTATCGATGCGTCGGCTAATATATAACCGGTGTAGTACTTCTCGCAAACGAATCGACTGTTTCCCAGGGATTGGGCCACATAATCTAGCGGCACTTCGCGGCTAAGAAGGTGTATGGCATACGAATGCCGTAAGTCGTGAAATGCACAATGTTTGTTTTCGGTTTTGGGGAAAACCTTTTTGCAGTAAACCCGAAACAGGCGAGCAAATCTTAGCGGCCGCAACCGGGCACGCTCTGCATCATCAAGCCTGAACCACCCTTCCAACCACTTATAAGCTTCCGGCATAACATAGGCTTTTCTGTGCTTTCGGTTTTTAGTGGCTGTATGCTTCTTTTGATCGGGTTTCAGCTGCATGGATATATTTAAATGTTTCTTGCTAGGCGACCAGACAGCATCACTGAGGCCCATTATCTCCGAGGCCCTTAACCCCGTTCCAAACGCAATATAACACATCACTTTAAATGCATAGTCATCAACGACTGCCATAACCTTTTCAAAGTCGGCTAAAGTCAGGTGGCGTACTGCATGGAATTCTTCTTTCCACTTTTTCAGCCCAAATCCGCGTCTAACGAATTGCAGCAAAGTATTCAATCGGGAAACTGCTCTCCGTTGCTTATTAGTATGCCCCTCGAAATGCTTATTCACGGCAGATTGCAATGCGGGCTGATCGGAGGCGGTCAGGGAGGTGTTACCAAGGCTTGCTATGGCTCTTAGGAAATCTGCATGCATGGTAGCCTTATCGATAACCTGCCTAGAGTCCCCGTACTCCTGCGCCCAATACGCCTCAAATAAATCATAATTAACATCATTTATAATGTTTTTAGGCCGGCGTCTGTCTCGCTCCTTGTACAAGGTTTTGACAAGGACCTTTAGCTGTAGCCTGGCTGTTGCAGCATCAATGATGTTCTTTTTATAGAGATCATTTATAGCAGTAATGTCGGTATGAAGAAGCTTTTGGTGGTTTTTGTCAACCAGCTGAAACAGGTTGAAATGGAGGATGAACCCATCTATCTTGGACTTCTTGGCTTCAATGATTATTTGTCTGCCGCCTTCTTCCCAGAAAACGACACTTCCCCGTACTCTAACTTCATTTTGAGGTCGGATTCCCAAACGTCTATTATCTCCTCATCTTTACAGCTACTGTCGATACGTTTATAGACCAGCTCGAACTCATCGACAACTTCTCTAATAGAAATGAGAGGCAATAATGGCTTATCCTTTAAATATTGTCTAAGTATTTTTTCAGATTGTAGCATTTTGGAGCTTAACTCCTTAAGCTCGGTTTCACAAAAACTTAAGCTCGGAGAGGGTGGTCGTTAATCTAAATCATTGTATCTATTGGAAAATTGGAGGTACCGGTCGGATTTGAACCGACGAATCGCGGATTTGCAATCCCCGCCATTAAGTCCGGTGGGTGCGTTAACAGGCACAAAGCGACTGCAAAAAATATTAGTTGCATTCTCATTGGGGTACTCCAAATTTTTAAGGTGTTTTGTAGTGTAAGGAGGGGAGGAGGCCTGCATTATTCTCCGCAGGAACCTCTCTCTGAGATTGAGCAAACGTCAGCCTGTTCGACAAATATCTGACTGACGTGTTTCATGGCTGTTTGGTACTTAACCGGTGTGAGGGGTTGACCGCCTCGAGATCCATCCGCGTAGGCAGTTACGCCTCTCATCTTGGGCAGATATTTCAGCAGCATGGTGCCGAAGTCCTGCACCTTGGACTCATTATTCAGCTCAGAGCCCCAGGCCGGCATGTTAATAGTGGAGCTGATGGCATGATCGACAAACTGCTGCACCCAGGCTTGGAAGGCAACCCGCCGCTCTATATCTGCAGCGAGAGTATAAGCATCTTCAATAGCGTCAGGAGACACTCCAGCATCAACTAGACGCTTTGCTGTAGGGTCTAATACGTACTCGTAGTGCCAGGACTCTCCCTTCAAGTAGCGTCGCTTGTAGGCAGCACAGAAGATGGGTTCAATACCGGTAGTCGTTTCTGCAACTATCCCAATCGTGCCGTTAGGAGCGACTCCTCTCGTCTTTATCGGGGTTGAAACATCAAAACACAAGCTTCTAACGATGGCGGTGCTTGTGGAATGATTTACATATTGCTCAAGCCATTCCTGTAGTTCAGCATCTGGACCATAAGACTTTCCTCGCTTAAGCAGCCACTCATGTATCCCCATCAACCCCAGTCCAAGGCGTCTGTTTTTAGTACGAACATTGTCAACCTGTGCATAAGGAACGTGTGAATAGACGGTTCCCGCCAGAAGAAAGGTTGTACCCAAGTTTACGCATTCGACAAAATCCTCAAGACTGTCTATCTGGGCCAAGTTTAGAGAACCTAAGTTGCAGATGTCAGAATCATCTTCGCTCACTATTTCACAACAAGCATTACGTAATGATTCTCGTGGGTTATCATAGTCAACAGAAAATCCAGGTTCGCTTGTGGAAAGCATCTGCCGGACGACAGCCCAATACACATTATGGGCATGACTATTCATTCCATTTTTACTGTCATGATAGGCATCAAAGAAAGGCTTATCTAATATTACTGAAACATTAGTTCCATCTAAAGTTGCCGGAAAGTTAAAGTCCTTGGTCTTCAGCTTGCGAATATCCTCTGACCAATTCTTTGACACGATAAACTTGATAACATCTTGGTGAGCCCAGTTCAGCCCAGCCCAAATAGCAGAACGCCTAGAGCCGCCTTGCATAATGTTTCGGCCTGCTTCATTCACCATCTTCATCAAAGCTATGGGACCTGTAGCAAAGCCGCCTGTACGTTTAATAAGGGAACCCTCCGGCCTTACAGCAGAGTAGTCAACCCCAATGCCCGCACCGGACATGAGAGCCATGGAGGACTTATACATCAGGTCTGACCAGCCCTCCCTGCTGTCCTCAGCACGCAGCAAAAGGCAGTTCTGAGTTTGGTGATAATCATTACCAGCAGCATAGAGATACCGCCCGCCAGGCATGAATTTGCGACTCCGTATCATCTCGAATATCCGCTGCTTCAGTTCTGCATCGGCAGGCACGGCCGACATAACTTCGTCGGTAACTCGGCGTGCAATTTCCTCCCAGTTTTCTTTTGTGCCATCTGCTTTAGTCTTGGCATATTTATTGTTCATAATGTTCAAAGCGAACGACGACTGTGGCCCGTAAATCATGGGGGTACTCCTGTATGTGGTTTTAAGTAAAAACTGCTTCGGCTATGACAGGGAATTGTTCGATAAAAATAGCCTGTATTTCCTCGGCCAGTTGTCTATGCTCCAGCTGCGTAGTAGGGTCAGTACGCACGGCTAGATAGTGTATCCAGTCGCGTAAAGTGGCAGCTATATACAACTTGGTTGTGGTGTTCATTGGCAGCAGAAACCTCGCACACTCCTTCGCTATGCCTCTAGCCAAAGCCTCTTCGTAAAGTAGCCCGCTAACCGCGTTCAGACAGGAGAGTTGAGTAGCGAACCAGCTCCTATCCTCCTCAGAGAGGTTATCAATGGAGTTTTGCCTGTTCTTGGTGTCCTGCCTCCGTGCCCCTACTTTCTGAAAGCTGATGTCAGAGGAATAGCGCTGTGAAAACTCCTGTACATTCAAGCTGCGGTGTCTGACCAGCTGAGCACTAATAGCTCTGCCGGTTGTCACCTCAACGCACATGGAGGCCATCTGAAATGGGCTCCAGTGCTTGTGGGCAATGAGGTAGGCCAGCAACTTAGCATCAGGAGCTTTCGCCTTGGAGGGGCCACTGGACACCCTTGCCATGTTTACTATCAGCCGTTCTGCATCCGGCGTTATCCAGACTAGTTCAGTCTTATTCTTCATTGCCCGTACTCCCAAACCCGCCTACCCTAGCCTGGCCTTTGGTTTCAAAATGCGCAGCGGTATCAGTTTTAATTACAACTAGCTGTGCTATTCTATCGCCCGGATAAATATAGAAAGGGGTTGAGCCAGTGTTACTTATAAGCACGCTAATGCAACCACGATAGTCAGCATCGATAAGGCCTACATGAGAGCAAACTACACCTTTATTAAATGCTAGACCCGATCGCCCTAACACAAGCGCGGCACTGTCTAAATCATATACATATTGAGTTTGCACTGAGACCGTTGCACCTGGTTGAATGATGATATCTTGAGCCGACAGCAAGTCTGCTCCTGCGCTATTAGTTGTTTGAATGATAGGTCTATTCATCGAATCCCCCTTTCTTTAATTAATATCAAGTGCTTTACGTGCTGTTTCGCCTTCGTCTTCTTCGACTATCGTGGGATAGGAACCTTTGTCTGCGTAGAAAGCCAATGCCTCTATCGCATAAGCCAGCTGCATCTGTAAACTTTGCCGCTGTTTTCGTTCCTTTTTATAGGTTTCTCTGCCTATTACCCAGAAAACAAGCCCTAATAGAAAACTAACTATTATTACTGTGCCTATCATTATTCCATCTCCTTCAATTTCTTATAACAGGCACAACTGTCTGTAGTGGCGTCGAACCGTTGCAGACCTCCGCCGTTATCGCAAGCAGCGGCACAGGCACTATACCTCTCCGGGAGAGAGGCGCAACCGTCCAAAAAAGCGCCCATGAATGCAGCGATAAGTATGCAAAGTGCGGCCATAAGAGTGAATCTAAAGTTTTTCATTTTTTGTTCCTTTTAGTTTGAGCAAAGTTTTAGTCACCCTTGCGATTTCTGTCGTGTGGGCTCTTATAAAGCCCTGAAGTTTGCGGATTCTGAGTTTGAGGTATCGTGCCTGCTGGGCGGCCGTAGCTTTCATCAAATTCCCTCTTGATAAGTGAGCCAATCCAATTCCAATGAATAGATCGAATTTTCAGTGTGTAATCGACACTTCGACAGGTCCTCCCATGCGATGTGAACGATCGGGGATGTACAGACATAGCGCCTGTAATCCACTTCTTTGATATCAAGCGGTGCTCCAATCAGAAGAAAGGGCTTGCCTACCTCGGGCATCTGGTGTGTCTCGCCCTCAATAACATCTGTACGAAGGTTGGAATGAGAAGATTGCAACCTGGTTAGTATTGCGCGCATAAGTTAAAACTCCCACCGCATTCCAAAGGTTATTGCCGTACTACCCCAGTCGTATCCGCCGCTCAGCCAGAGGTCTTTCCAGACTCTATAGCCGCCTTCGAATCCTGTAGGTTTCAACGTCTCAATGGGCTCAGCGAATAGCCTTGGATGGTGCCATTGCAGGCCCAGACTGTAGTGCTTCTGCTGGCGAATCTTGTCTGCCTGCGCTTTTGCTACGATCGGATCTGGCTTGTTAGTCTTGTCCTTCGCGATCGTCTGATTGTCCTTGGTTTCAGTTTCCTCAGTACGCTCGGAGACGGTACCATCAGGCTTTGTATCCCTAATCAAGATCCGCTTTGTGACTACTTTTTCGACAGTCTTGGTTTGAGTTTTGACGGCAACTTCAGAGTTTGAGTCATGGGAGTAGTAGCCAGAGGCAAATGCGACTGCCGCGACGGCAAGATAGGCGATTATTCGGATTATCACTTGATTGTTCATTTTTTTTCACGCAAGGAGACCCCTGCCTTAAGGCAAGGGAGGAATTGCGTTCTCCATTTGTTGTTGTTTAGAATTGTTATATCCGTCTTCTTAGCTGATTGAGTGATTCTCTTCCCTGTAGGACTGTGCAAAGAAATAAATCCCTTGCTCGTTCCGCCAACATAGGCCAGTCCAAACTTGGGATGTCTTATCAACGAACCTCTAGGTATTCCCAAAGAAACCGTCCCTCCATATTCTTTTCGCTTCCCGCCCGTTGAAAAGTTCTGGACATGTAACTGCCTTCTAGAGAAACTAAAATTCTCGAAGATATACATTCCCTTAAATGGCGCGATGGTCGTCCCCGTAGCTATTTCACATAGAGAGTGGCTGTCGACACAATGGGCCTCCCATACGTTATCCAGTTTCTTTTTTGTTTTCTTAAAGCCTCTTAAATCCCTGTGCTCTTTGGTTTCAAATCCTTGAGTAGTATGCAGCATGAGTCCAATAGACTTTATGTGTTGGTTGAAATATGCCTTCCCCGCTTGCAGCGGAGAGAAATTAAGATTCCATTTTCGCTGTCCCTTTTTAGTAACAGCACTAATGTCCTCTAAATTGACAACCGTGATGGGAAGCATCTTTTGAAGAAGGCCGAGCAGTCTGATCTTTTGGTTCCATCTTGCTTTCGTTGACGGGGGGATTAGGCCAATAACTCTATTGAATCTGCACTTCCGGTAAGGGGTGTTTCTCCCTCGCCGAGACCGACGCAACATTCTTCTAGTTTCTACCGCATCTTTTACAGTAGTGACCGCCTCGGTTGTGATGTTCAAAATAACCTTGGTATCGGTGACCACAGTCAGACCTTCTTTCTTGCTTCCCGGATCAATCCCAATCGTAACATCCTGGTAGCCGCTATCTGATGGGTCTTTTAAAAGCTGAATGCAGAAGATTTGATTCTTCCACATCGCTTTAGCCTGTCCTTTTTCCATTAATTTTCTGCTCCGCTTTTCAGAACAAGGCATTAATGGGATGTTTTTTCTACTGATTACTGGTACCATGATCTTACTCCTTTCTAAAATGCACTTACGTGCCTTGTTAATCTCACATCGTTACTCGGCTCAGCAGGGAAAGGGGACTTGTGAAGCATCTCCAATATACTTTTGTCTGCCATGACCAGAACCTTAGTTGACTTCAAACGGATATTTTTCTCCTTGTCTAAACTAGTCTCTTCTTACCCTTGGAAGTTAGTGGCGGTTAATCCTTTTCCTTCCAAGCCCCTCTCTTTAGGGAGGGGTTATTGACTTTTTAACCTTTGAATTGGGAGGAAGGCCTTTTTTAATAAAATAAGGAACACCGTTATCTATCACTCCAAAGCCCTGGGCAAAGCCCACAGGATTCCGGCTAGCATATCTAGCTCCCTTACTGTCTCCGTCCATCAGTGCCCCACATTCCATGCCATAAATAGAATCCTTTAATGTAGTCGTGCTGCCGATAATATGTTGATGTGTATGTCCCATGATCACATTCATACCTAAACGTCTGCTGATCTGAATGGCATTCCCACCTAGTTCGTCTCCATGTAGGAAAAGCACGGGACCCCCAACAGTGTTTACAACTAACTTCTCGGACGAGTTAAGATGCCAGTGCCATCCTTTATACCCCCCTGCTGGTCCAAACATAGAATCCAACGCTTTTATCATCTGCTGGGGCAGACCGACTTCTGCAGCTTTTCGCATAGCTCGGCTGTCGTGATTACCCACCAGTATTTGCATATTTGGAAATAGCTTATACATGCGCTTTGCGTCGGATTCGGCCATGTCCCATTCTAATTGCGGACTGTAGTCGTCGACATCCTTTGGGAAGCGACTCCAGGCCTTTTGGTCGAAGAAGTCTCCCAGCTGTATAACTAAGTCTGGTTTATGCGTCTGAGCCCAGGCTGCGGCTTGATGTATTCCCGCCCAGTCAGCGAAAGGAAAATGGAGATCTGGTAGTATTAGAATTCGCTTGAATAACTTACCTCCTGCAAGCAGCTTAAGGTTGTTGTCCTGTGATTGTGATGAATTGTTGGTCGCTCTCGCCCCTGGAGCGCGCGCGTATTGTCGTACAATTTCTCCGATCCTACGATCGTCCATATGGATCTTATATTTCTTGGCTAGATGCTTCGAAATGCTTGGATAGGATTCACCTTGTTCGCGCAAAGCAATAATCTCTGCGATATGGCTCTCATTAAAGTCCATTTCTTACCTCAAAATGCTCAGTTGTGGTTGATTAGTTACTTAAGAATTAGTGATTCCCGGAAGTATTTGGGAAACATTCGATCATTTTTGCGTTCGGAGTCTCGGTACCACAGGCCCGCAAAACTGTTGTCTAGGATGTAGGTGACTCCAAAGTCGTCTGGCGCACGGACTATCCTGCCTGTAGCCTGTACAATCCGCTTTATCGCTTCCCATGCGTACCAGTCAGAGTCTTTTTCCATCTTCGCCTTAACCTTTGGGCTACCTAGGTTTAGGAATGGTACCTTTGCAATTACTTGCCAACGGGCCTTGTCATAGGGGAGATCGACTCCCTCATACATCCCACTTGCAATCATGACTAAAGGTTCCTTGCTGGTTTTAAACCTATTTAGGACTGAATCTTTGTCATCATGCGTGTGCCAGATATATCGAGGCCCAATCAAGTGTTTACGCAGCTCATTGGCGGCTCCATACGGGATATGAATAATGCCCTTGTCATTTGTCTGCAGATCCGCCAGTTCGTTGATTTTCTCAGATATGCGCTTGGCACCAGCAATAAGTGTCTGATTAGACATGCGGCCTGCGGGGATATACTTGACTTGGCGGCGCATAGGATCTATGGGGCTGTCAGCTTCAATATATGTCACTCTTCGCAGGCTAAGCCCTAATTCGTCGATGTCCTTGGGATTAATAGTGGCAGACAGTAGCACTATCTTTTTCACCGCCGAAGGCCAAAGGATGGGCGGCAAAGATTTGGTCGACATCGGAACTATGCTCAGAACTGGCTGTCTTTTGCCGTAATAGGTCTCATTATTGTACTCAACCAAAGCATTGTGTTTTATTGAAGTAATGCTCCTATATGCGCTACTTAATTTCCTGTCATTTCGCCAGTTCGGTTCGCTTTCAATCCAAGCAAGCACGTCACCCACTGTCATCAACTCTGTAGGAAACTTATACTCAGACGACCAGATTTTGACGCTGCCCATGTCTGCAAGCATGTCGACAACTTTGTGTCCCTCATCACCTATCATGCAATGGCTATACATTTTCAGAGCCATGTACATATGGTAGTTCATTGCTCGGACCCTAGATTCCTGAGCATGCTCCTTGGCTTCCTTGTAGTGTTCCAGACTACTGTATAAGTCCTTTTTCTTGAGGACAGCCAGGTCAGGAAATTCCTGAGACAGCTGAGTCAGTAGGACATTCGTCGGTACAAGGTAACTGGTTGATTTGCCTTGAGCAGCCATATAATTTGCGATTGTGAGACTCAGCACTGTCTTGCCGATAGCAGTGGGCGCCGTTACGCAGATTACATCCGACACTCGCAATGCAGTTTCAATGCTCTCAAGCAACTCGGTCTGTCCATCCCTGGGCGCATACCCTTTAGGGAAATAGTCAAAAAGCTTCATTTTTGTTGCCCCACAATGCCAGTTCCACAACAGACAGGCCGATCATTTCTGCGTCCTGTGCGTCTGTAGTAATACCTAGCTTTTTATCGTTTAAATACTGGCGACCTGCGTATGCATGCCAAACGCATACCGGCACTTCAATGCAAATTGGCGAACGAACCGCAGACATCGCTGTCCCTACTGAAAACATCAAAGATGCTGGTGCCATCCGGCCTCGCAACTTCTCGATCAGTAGAATGTCTGGATTCTTGGTAAGTTTAGAAAGGTGATCATAAATTACTTGGAGTCGTTCGTTGACTCGGAGTCGTTTATCAACGTCGACGTCCCCAGAGCTTTTAAGCTTTCCTCCACTAAAAATAGCGTAACCAGGGTTAGAAGAGCTACCGGAAGCAGGATCAATGACGACCATGCAACCACCAAAAATCCTATCATTAAATTTAACAACGTCTTTATAAAAGGGTTCATTGCCCTTCGGCCATTTGACATCGGTTTTCCCTGCCATTTTATTATCTCGATTATTGTTTAAGTTTTAAAGAGTGTTACTTGCGGCTTACGCGCTCATATGCAGATCTGCACTGTTTTTCGATTACATCAGGTTCGTGAGGAGGTATCGAGAAGTTATCGTTCCAAAACTGAAGGGTTTCAAGGGCCGAGCCAAATTCCATGCCTAGTTCGGCGGCTGTGGTGCCTAGCTGCCAGAGAAATGGCCTGCGTGCGCCTTCTGAAGCTGGTCTTGTCAGCATCTCAGTGAGGGTCTCGAAGGAAGACTCCAATTGCCTGCCGAGACGGAATTCAGGGGGTCGAAATTCCTGTAGGCTCAACAACTTACCCTCGACAGTCTCCAGCAGTTGCTTGCAGTGTCCGGGCCGCTTCTCGTGATACGTCCTGGGCAACCGAAACATGCCAGCAGGATGGTAAAAAGATATGTCCGCATCATGGGCATTGGACCGGATCCATTTCTTGCAGCTTAGAGGCACCCAGGGACCGAATACAGGCTCCAGGGACACGTGCAAATGAATGCTACGTCCTCCCGAATGCCAGCGTGTAAACCTGATTCCATACGCTTTTAGTGTCTCAATTAGGGTGCTGCCATCAGATCGGTCGAAGTCAACAAACAGAGTGTCTGCGTAAACTGATGTACCCCTCAGATATGAGGTAGAACCGCGTTCTTCTATTGCAGCTTTGGTAGTCTCGTCGAAAGCAAAGGCACTACGGAACCCGCTATACTTATCAACGTCTGAGAGCGGCACAAGATTGGGTCTTCCCGACCGCCTGACCGTTGGCCGTACTTCCACCCAATACTTATCCATAGTATTTCCTCGCTAATTTCAGTAACTTTGGCACGAACAGGAGCAGAATTCCGCCCGGCAAAATCAGGGCGAGTAGTATGATAGTAATATCCCTAGGTGATTGCCTATTCTGTCTTAAAATCTGCGAGAGATAAGCCCACTTCTGGATCAATCTTGAATTTAATCTCTGTATTAAGCTCGTCATTTACTTTTTCCCTTGCCATAATTATGGCCTGTTTCGCTCGTTCTACGTCGTGATCAGGTACCTCCCAGATTGTTTCGTCATGAAAATCAACAATGAATGGGAACATGGTTATATTTTGCTCTTTCCTAAAGACACTGACCCAGTAAAGGATTCGCATTAAAATGTGGTGTCCGGACTGCTGGCAGAACCTGTTGATCGAATCTTTCAGGGCCCTCTCAGCGATTGGGAGAGGGACACCGAACAGGGATGGTACCCAGCCTCCAGAGGTTTTCCAGATGCTAATCAGCCGGCTTTCGAATGTTTTCACGCCCTTAAAAAGCTTCCAATATTCTCTGTGCAGCTTTTTAACGTCGTCAAGTGTGACCTCCACTCCCGACATATTTAGAGTTTCGTGAATTGTCTCTGCGCCAGCACCGTAGGCACAGTTATGAACAATCAAATTTCCTGCCATGAACCGACGGTCAGGCCCGCAATTTACCAGATCGTACACCCGGCTTTTTGTTTGAGATTTCCTCAAGCGACATGCCGCGCGCAAAACACCTTCGAGCGTAGTCAGGAGAAAGGAAGGTAAAGTCTCGTGCAAAATCTTCGAAACACATCTCAATCCCGTCCCAGATGACATTTACATTCCTCCTCGTGTTACACATATTCTCAGCCCTAGTAACCCAGCGGAGGTTACCTGGCTCATAGTGGCCGTTGTTGTTGATTCGATCGACCTCTAGTTCGATGCCCGCGTTTTGTAGTGTTACACAGTACAGGACATACGTTTCGATTGAGTCGAATCTAAACTCAATGCCGCGGCCGCCGTACCGGTCGTACCCTGGATCGTTTGGATTTACGCAGCGATGCTTGGCGGATGCTCCTCGTTGTCTAAGTGACCTTTCTAGCGGTGTCGAATACTTTGTGCGAGTCTCGGCACCGCATTTCGGACATCCCCTTGATCTCCCAGAAACCAGGTGACCTAGTAACTTCCACCCCTCCTCATGAGGACATCCAACGAGAACATATCGATACCCCCCAACTCGCCGCACATCTAATGATTTGACCTGCCATGCACCAAACATCTCTCCAAGTTGCACCAGGCTGCTTAGGTCTGAGCAATTGTGAGGTTTCTGTCCATTCTTGAATTTCAATCCATCCATCCTTTGTTAAAAACTTGTGATCTGGAGTTGCGGTCACTCCCTCGAAAGTGATACATTTCTTAGTCCCCATATAGACTGCGCCGGCCGTCGCAACCCATTTCTCTCCGTCCCAGACAATATCGCCGTCTGCAATCGACTCAATTGGAATGTATCCTCGATTTTGTACGCGTATTAACGTACCTTCGGCTAAACAGGACAGTTGCAGGGTCTTCGCTATCTGCCGATCGCGTTTGCAGTGTTTTTTGGCTTGAGAGATGCCTTCGGGTGTCGGATTGTCAGGATCATAATATTGAAGAATATTAGCGCCAATAGCGGGTATCTTGCCTGCTATGAACAGATAGATATCATTGGGCTTTGCATCTGGTCCATAGATTGACCAGAGTATTGGGTCTCGTGAAACTTCCGCCAATACTACCGGTTCGACAGCCTGGAGATCAGCCTGCACCAACTTATGGCCAGGCCTTGCCACTAGGCATGATAGATATCCTTTGGATTTTGGTTGTTGCTGAAGATTGAACCCTCCGGAACCTCCGAGCCTACCGGTGATGGTCCCGACGCTGTTGAATTGAGGATGCAGTTGGCTGCTGGCCTCACTTTTTTCAACTAATCGGCTAACGTAACCCTGCTCTTTTATGGACTTATTGTAAGCTACCAAGATTTTTCCAGGCTCTCCCAGAAAAGGCAGTGTCTTCTTATCAATTACCGGCCGGCCCGTCGGCGTTTTGCTAAGCGGTTTATACCCCAACTTTTCAAAGAATAGCCAGCCCAGCTGTTGTTTACTATTAGGATTGAATCCCAACTTAGTTAACAACGTTTCTCCTCTCTTAAACCAGGCTTCATGTCTGGCGCTCGGTTTCCCCAATGCAGTCTTGGGCGAGGGCTCCGCAGCTTTCCATGCCGCGAGAACTTCCGTGTTAAAGGCCTCAATGTGAGGGGATACAGAGGAATGAGAGAGAAAGGATTGCATGCTGGTATAGATTCGCTGAGCTAGATCAGCGTGGTGGGCAAATAGCTTATCTCGATCTATGTAAATGCCTCGAAACTGTTGTTCAGCCACGAGTTTCACAAGGTTTAAAAAGTCTTCTGAATGATATTTAATCAGTTGAGAATAAGGCTTTGCGACATCCATTAGATAGTTCCAAAGCTGCCAGGCGGCATCGGCGTCTTGCGCACAATACAGCCCAAGAATATCGATCGGAAGCTGGTACATTGTGGCTTTGGTCAATTTGCGCTCTTTCAGGGCGGCTTCCATGATCTTTTTATTATTTACTTCCCAGCCCAGGACACCGTCAATGGCCGTGTCAAGTGACCAGGATTGACCCTCATAGCCCTCGCTGGATAATTGCTTGAACAGCCCGTAGCTGCAGCCTATCCAGTTATTCCATTGTCCTGTGTATCGGGCCAAGAAGCAGCCGTCAAACATCACGTTGAATGCGATAAGCTCTGACTGGATCAGGCAATGTTTAAGGTATTGCTCCGTGCCGGCAGGCAGTGTGCGAACATCAACATAGAACGAGTGATCACTATTCGCGAAGCCAATGCCGGCTATAAAGGTGGAGGGGTCTGTGGCGTCCGTGCCGCAGGTCTCAAGGTCCACAGCCCAAAGACCGGGCTGCAGGTAGGTTTGCAGCTCAGCTAAACTTGGGCATTCCAGAATTGCCGCCGGCTGCCTTGGCGCCAGATTTTGGCGATATAGCAGTGTCGAGTATTTTGATGTTACTCTCACCATGGGTTGCACTCCTGCTTACTACGATTATTTTTGCGGGAAACAAACTTGTCTCGGCCTTCATGTATTCGCGGGCTTCCTTGTAGGAATCGAAAGGTCCGAGCAATGTTTTGCCGGTTTCAGCGTCCTCTGTAACATACTTGTCGTCACCGGTTGACTTGACTAAGTACCCTCGTTTCTCGCGACCCACCTTGATTTTTAATTGCATACCAGTGAAAATGTTACAGACCTCATTGTTGTCCTTACTGGCCGCAATGAATTTTTGCAGTGCTTCACGGGTCTTCTCAATGACCTCTGTGGTAAACAATGAGGACAAAAGCTTTCGGAAGTGGTAGCTATAGCCATTCTTTTCCTTGTTCATCAGGAAAACGTAGTCCTTCATGCTCTTGCCCGCTGCGTCTTCCAGGACTAACAGAACGTACTGCTTAGTAGCTACTTTGCTCGAATCTGCTGCCTTGATGGTTACCTCGTGCTCGCCTTCACCTAAGTATTGGCTATTGTCACCGACCAGGATGTCATCAACGGACTTGTTGGGTGCGGAAAATTCGGCGGCCATCTGGTTAAAAATACTCATTTTAAACTCCTGCTAAAGTTAAAAGTTCGGTTAAGTTGGCATCAATCATGCCTGGGTTCTGTTGATCAAGTACGTTGTCGACTCGACCAGGGAAATTGTTGGCGGTTCGGGTAAGAAGCTTCCGCTGCATGCCAGTTTCAGTCTCGATTTGGATGACTGATACGACTGCCTCGCCTAACTTAGTGACTTCAGACAAAGCCTTATTGCCCTTGGCGACTAATGAAACATCGATGGGATTGCCGTTTGCGTCAGTCTTAATTTCAATCGCGATCGTGATAAACACATTCTTTGGCTTTTTAGTTTGATCGGGATAAGTAAGGGACTTGGCTCCGAGTAGGATATCACTCGCAGACTTGCCAATTTCACGAAAAGCGGCCCAGTTGTCTCGTTTGAGTGTCTTTTGAACATCAGCCTGATTATATTTCATTTCGGTTACTGCAGACAGGCTGTCTATGAAGATATTATCAAAGGCTGTATCGGCCTTAAGCTCGACGAGAATCGTCTCAAGCTCCTCAATAGTCTGGAAAGTGACCACAGTAATGTCATTACCGTTTTGCTTTGCCAACGCCTCAGCACTCTTGCTGCCAGATTCTAGAATACCAACCTGGAGCACCAAGGTCTTGCCGGGCAGTGTTCCGGCTAGGGTGGATTTACCTGACAGTCGCCTACCCGCGACAACTCCAAACAATTTTTTCCCAGTCATCTTGTCGATATTCATAAGTCTTTTTAATACGCTCATCATTTTCTCCTTTTCTTTCCATATACAATCTCGCGCGCGGCGGTTAAAGTCTTTGCAGCAATTAACTGCTCATAAACTCCATTACTCTTTGCAATGGCAGCTTGTTGTTGTTTGTAATTTTCTAAGGACCTATTCTTTTGATTCGGCCTTGGTGCAAACACGTTTCACCCCCTTTATCCATTTGTTGTAGTCGTTTGTTTTGTCGTATGTATCGCATTGCCGTTTGAATGGGCACAGATTGCATGCATTGTAGTACGGTGCCTTTCCATTAACATCTGCATGGCTGGGACGCGGGCCCAAAATCTCCGTATTCGCCATTTCGTGCAAAAGGCGGTAATAATCCAGGATGCTTTCTTTTGTAAATATTGTCTGTATCCACGTGTCGCTTGATTCTTCTTTGTAGAAGAGCCGACCATCATCCCATTTCAGCCCAAAGATCATTACAAAGGGCAGAATGTGTCTCTGTTTATATCGATCCTGGTCAAATTCATCCAACTTAATCCAAGAAAAACTCGTGTAGCATAGCGACCCGGGCAGATCGAGCATCATGCAATACAAGGCTGACTGTAGCAGGTTCTCCACCTTTGGAAGCTTTTTGAAATAGACTTGAATCGCAGTGGACTGCCCAAATATTCCTTTAATCTCAATAAGCTGCTTAGGGTTGCCGTCCTTGTCTGCCAGAATTCTGTCCGGGTGTCCCATGATGCTAATATCTTCAAATTTGTGCTGTAGGTAACTGCCGGTCTGGACTTGGCCATCAAACACTGGGGCTAATATCATGTCCCAAAAGAATTCTGTAACCTCACCGCCCTTGAACAATATTTTCTGTGATTCTTCGATCGGTTTGTCATAGCCTAGAAACCTTGCATGTGAGATTCTATGACAGACTCCGTAAATCTTGTTGTCTGCTCCAACAGCTCCAACGCTACCGACTCGGTAATGCTTCGTTTTGGTTTTCTCGGATTTCTTATGAACGCTGTCGTGGTGAGCCAGTCCCTTCCGAACCAGGTCGTTTATATCTATCATCGTTGCCTAACCCTTCTTTTTCGTGCTCTATTAGGAATAAAATGCAACATCCCGCATGAGCTAAATGAGAAAAACCAGTTTCAGGATCTTTATCTTGACCTCTCATGTGTGCATATATATGTCGAAGCAATGCACCGAAAAGTCGACTCCATTTGAAACCATTTCTCCAATTATGATCACCATATTTGATGGCACCGTAAGTCAGCACCTCAGCAATGGCTGCTAGTCCTACGGGCGGCAGTAGTTCCATACGAATTTTATCTCTGTCGTGCTTTATAGCTATTTTGTTCTGCATCGTTTATTCCTTCGGTACGATTATCAGCCTTATGCCACCTCTGAAGTAGTTCGGAAAGTGCTGCTGCCTGGTGTCTTCAAAGATGTGCCTGGACTCGTGGGCCCAGAACACCTCGAGCTTTGATTTTATAATCTCAAAGGCCACTCGGTACCGCCAACCGCCTGTTTTTATACGTCCGTCTTGTTTAGACTGGTCAAAAAACAAATCGTTGTCCCAGTACAGGGTGTGATTCTTGATGGTGAGGAGGTTTATTCCTAGGTGAAAGTCGGCTCCATACAGCAAATTCCTGTCGACCGGATTTAGATATGGGTCCTGTATTACATGGTACCGATGTATGTCGATATAGACTTCTCTCGGTTCAAGCAATCGCCAAGGCGCGCCCACTGCTGGTCCGCTGACAAACAGTAGTATAAGCAATAGTTTCATATGTTTCCCTTTACAGGTCGAACAGTCCACTGAATCCGCGAACATCCTCGACAATTTTTACAAATTTTGGCGACAGCTCGCCGAATTCACTCGCAAACCACATTGTTTGATTGCGATAATGATACAAAAATACGTCTGCGTTGATTTTCAATGTATTCATTAAGTCACGGATAAATGGTTTCTCCCAGGCTCTCAAACGTAGGCTGTAATACAACAAGTGTTCAGAATCCTGCGATCCGTTTAATTCGACAGACATTGGGTGAAACAATAGTAGTGAGTTTTCGAGGGCATAGCGCTGATCACAGTGAACGAATATCTGAAAGCCCATGCTGGCTGCAAGCATAGGGACGAGACAGATGAACTTGTGCCCGCGAGCCTTTGCTAGATTCATAGCAGAAATGATTTGCGCGCCAGCGATCACACTGCCACCAGGACTGTTGATGACTAGATAGATGGGCTGGCCAGAGCCGTCAGCCAGCTTCTCAATCAATGAGGCGGTTCCAATAGCTCGCCCGTCAATCACTCCTTTGACCACTACCGTCCGTTTTGGATTGAGTTCTATGCTGCGTGCCTGGGTTTTGCAACTTAACAACGACATAATTAACAATAAAATCTTAATCATTTCTCTCTCCTTGTTCCTTAACAATCATAATTTTTGTTACGTAATTAGCTGGCTCATTATTAATGCTGCGTCCTTGCTTAGCAGCTTTCAGAGACTCACTGTTGGGCCCTGCGTTGTAGGCAATCAGAGCAAACGGTATACTACCCTCATTGCGAGCAACCAGGTCTTTGAAGTAGCAGGCAGACAATTGCGCGTTGATGTATATATCCCAGAGGTCGTCTGGTCTCACATTATCAAAGCCGCACACTTTGCCGAAATCATCCTTGTATGCCGGCAAGAGCTGGCCAATGCCACGGGCGCCGCGATTGGACTTAGCTGATCGCTCAAACCTACTCTCAACTGCGATCATTGCTATCCAAATTCGGCCCAAGTCTGGGTCCTTAATTGAGTCTGTAGCGATATCGCCGAGCAGCCTGACCAGTACTTCTTTATAATAAGCAGGCAACGGCGCGTTTATCCGATTGATCACATTTTTAATATATGGGGTAATACTATTAGGCGGTTGGGGAACCGACAGCGGGTGAACTGGACTCTGTACTGTTTGTGTCAGTGGCTCGTTGCATGACGTCGTCGCTAGAATCAGTATCAGTATTAGTGCTTTCATTCAGATTCCTTACATTTGCTTGATAAAACGTTGCCAGGGCATACCGCAACATTTCGTTTGGGGACAATTTATAGAGCCTACAGAGGGTTTTAAGAGCCGCGATTTCCGCTCCAGAGATCTTTACGCTCACACCAAATTTATTACTCACTGATTACCTCCACCTTCCACACTCGCTTCGAGTAAAGATTCTCATATATTTGAAATTTCACTCTGCTGCCGGCGTCTAAATTGCGCCATGGCTTCGTGGCTGTCTGTGCAGCCTTCGCGACTATTGTTGAGTAATGCACATAGTAAGATTCGTCATCATCGCCTACGACAATGCCTTCACCTGAAGACTCATCAAACCAATGCACATACCCCTTTTGCCATGAGGCTATGTTTCTGTCGTTTCGTTCTTTTTGATCGTTTTTACTCACTGGCGTTCCTCAATGCGACTATGATTGTGTCGTTTCTTTCTTTTTGATCGTTTTTACGAAGTCTCTTTTGTTCCTCGGGACTAATGAATAGGGTTTTGGCTGCCGGCGATGCCTTTTTTTCTTTTTTCGCGGGTTCTGGGAAACTAAGTATCTTTGCCATATGCTGGATCCTTTCGATAAAATAGTAATATGAAGGTACAAACTAGATTAAGTGAATAATTCATTGCGAGCGGCCAGTCCTGTCGCACTGCAACATAAATCAGACCCAAGATTTCTCCGCTTAGCCACAGCCACAGGAACCACTTGTCCAAGTAGCAGGCTTTATTTTGTATTGCGGAGATTGTCTGGGGTAGTGCGCATAGGGCGAGAAGAATGGAGGCTAGCCATCCTAAGATGTTCATTTGAACCGTTTTGTTTCCAATGCAAAAGCAATGAAAACTATTACTGCAACATAAAAAATTAAAATAATCATAAAACCCTCATAAAATAGTGAACAGTTAGCCCGATAAATGTGCCTGCGGTGTAGCCGATCGCAAGCCAAAATAGTATGCGGGCCACGCAAAAGATGACATCTTCCAAGGTATTCTCCAATATTCAGTTAGTTACACGGTCGTAGCGGACATCTTGATAGAGCTTGTGGATGTAGGAAACTGCCATTTTCAAGTGTGTGGATATCTGGTCGAAAGTGTACCCTTCTCGCCGCAGCCTACGTATCTTAGATATAAGCAATGACTTGTCGCCTGCAGGTCTGCCGATCTTTTTGCCTCTGCGTCTTGCAGCTTCCAGCCCTGCCTTGACTCTGCGGCTTGCGGTCTCTCGTTCTAGCTGGGCTATCTCGCTGAACATCGCGTATTTAGTCATGCGAAATGGATCGTCTATGGTAGCGTTTAATGCCGGTTGATCCGTGACCACAAGCTCAATGCCGGCCTCTATCCAGTCCATGATCAGTCTCAGAGCATCTGCTGTCTTGCGGCTCAGTCTGTCGAGTCGGTAGGTTACGATGCAGCCGACTTCGCCTGCTTCGATATCTGCGAGCATCTTCTGGAATGCCGGTCGCTTGGTTGTCTTGCCGCTGATTCCTTTGTCTTCATAGACTCTAACTTCGATACCAGGCCTGTTCTTTTTCACCCAGTCTGTGACTGCAACTCGCTGCATATCAGTCTCTTGCTTGTCCGTCGAGACTCGGTAATATATGGCAATTGGTTTACTCATCAGAATCCTCCACATCACGGACAGCGGTTCGCAGCCATGCCTTCGCCTCCTCTTCAAGGCGAGGGCAAACTATGCCTGCGATGCAGCCGAGCACACACGCAAATAGTAGTTGGGACACCAGGCTTGCGATCCAGGCGAGCACAATCCAAAATAGTAGGCAGGCCACGAAAACGATGAAATCTCCCAAGGTAGTCTCCAATATTCAATTGTAGTTTAGCTTCGGCATTTTAATCCTCGATTAGTGTCTATAGCATAAATTATACCATAAATCTATTATCGAGCTAATATCGGTTTTACTCGTTACAGTCCGTAAGTTCATATTCTGACTCAAGTTCTTTCCGGCTGACGGTTGAAGGAAAGCTAGAATTGTACTTGAGAGGCGCGAACCAGTAGGCGACTTCATAATAGCTGCCTAAAAATGTGACAGTTCTATCTAGAATTTTTATTGAGTCGTTTCGCCCAGAGGACACACAATCGTTTGTGTCGAATTTGAAATTTGGAACCCGAATACAGCTATTCAGAAGAATGAAAAATATTAAGTATTTCATACACTTTCCTTAAATAAAAAGCCCCACCGAGGTGTCCTCGGCAGGGCGCGTAGGGGAGGCTTATGGAATATTAGGTTAAGCAATTAACCCAATGACTAAATAATGTTTCCGTCGACGTCAATCGCGAAGGCACACGAGTATCCGTCTGTGGTGATGTAGCTACCGGACACAAGTACAGCCAGACGCTGTTTGTTGACCGCGCTGTAGTACGCAATGATCTGCCCGTTACGCAGCCGCAACAAAACTTCATCGTACGGCCCGTTAACGCCACACGGATTTATTATTTCAATAATGTCGTATACTCCGGGCTCGGTGTCTATTCCGTCTTGGCCGTCGGTACCGTTAGCTCCATCAAGACCATTGACGATTACTGCCTGAGTCCCATCTGAGCAAGTGACAAGCGCACCGCCAATCATTGGCGATACCGAACATGAAGTGCCGTCTGAACCTGCGGGACCTTGCACGGTCTCACCTTGTGGACCGGTGCTGCCTTGATGTCCACTGCTGCCAGTCTCGCCATCACTTCCGTCGATGCCATTAACACCAGCGGTACCTGTGTCACCCTTGGGTCCGGGCGTTCCTTGAACAACTGTTGTGCGTTCCGCGCCGCAATCAGTCAAAAGGCAGAAAGCGGTCGTAGCAACCAAGCAGTTCCTTAATGTAAATATATTCAATAATATCATTTTCAATTCTCTCTTTCCATTGCATTGCCAATTGTTCCATCTGTTTGGCTTTGTTAAAAGTAATCATCCTTGATCGCCGCCTTTCGGTTAATTTAGGTTAAGTGTTACTTCGTTACATGCGAGCGCCTGCTTGAACTCAGCTGCTTCTTTCGTTTCTACATAGTTCGCAAGAACTGAGAACAGTTTCTTTGGTAGCATGTAGGAAGATCTATCTTTAGGTGATAATAAGCCCCGAGCTTTCATTACATACCTAGCTTCTGGAGATATCTTATTGAACTTAATAGCATCACGCTTCGCCATTTTAAAAAGTGTGCCAGAGTCCACACCCAATACATTTGCCACAGCGGTCAATGGAAGAAAGTCGTCATCAGCAAGGTTTTTGAACTTTTCGACCGTTAACATTGCTTCACTGATACTGATTTCATCTTCCAGGTTGAGTTTTTTCTTAAACTCTTGGACCTGTATTCTTCTTGCATAGAAATCAGCTTTGTTCGGATTGGCATTATTGTAGTCTTCAACCCTCTTAAGGAGACGTAGCTGCTCTTCCGTCGGTGTGAATTTCAATATGCGATCGACTATTGTTTGATAGTTACCCTGATTACCGATAGCAGCATTTGTGTACAACTCATGTCCGGCGATATTCCTGCTGGTGTCAGTTTTTTCCGGACCGAATTCCGCAATTATCAGCTTTCGGAAAGAATTTACGGTACCGTTCTGCAGTTCATTATACACAGTATAATAGGAGTCGCGGGCACGTATGCCTATGTCTGTAAGCCTTTCATGTAAGCAATTATTTATGTACGTCTGTTGTTCCATAGTCAATGCTAGTTTAGCAGTCAGCTCTGCTTGAAGACGTGCCAATCCTTCGTTCCCATACATTTCATACTGAAGGGCAACATTTTCTTTTGGATCGCGAAGCGCTTTCAGCATCTGAGTCCAAATTGCTTTGGTCTCTGGTGTGTTAATAATTTTTACCAAGGCATCCATTGTTTGACGAGGGACTAGTTTGGAGTGTGGATCTTTGATTGAAATTACTTTGCGTTCTTGTAGGTATTTTTTAATTTCGCAACTCGGAGTTGCGAAACTCAACTTGTGCCGTTCTACTATTTGGCGAATATTCTGGGGGCTCACGCCCAACAATATTGCAGCATCACCGGCAGTGAAGAAATCTCCGTTCTCCATAGCTAACCACCTAACAGTCATAGGTTTTTCAGACGCAGTAGTATTAATACGGGTAGTTTTAATTTCCATAATAACTCCAAACGCAAAACGCATAAGCGCTCAACGTGTGCCTTAAAAGGCGGATTTAATTGTGATTTATTTTGTTCGAGACTCATAGTCCCGAACAACAACTGAAAATGCCGATTGCTTAAACTTGACTTTCATGACTCGGAGTCACGAAACTCTTGCGTTCTCGTAGGTATTGTTTACTTTCGAGACTCATAGTCCCGAAACTCATGGCTATGACATAGCCTTCTAACGCAAAACGCAACTTTTGTTATAAACTCCGAGTTTAGAACAGATTTATTTTTTGATCGTGACTCTGAGTCATGAACAGATTTTTTGTTCGCAACTCCGAGTTTCGAACAGATTTATTTTTTGATCATAACGCGGAGTTACGATCAGATTTATTTTTCGGGTTTTTAAAAATTCGATTTGTGCGTGCGCCGGCCGCATGGTCAAAAGTTGATTATCGCGAATGCTTATTTTCAATTGCATATAGGGCTCCAGGCCACGTATCCCGTGACTTAAGGTTTTAAATTGGGAAAATAGGAAATTGGCCATAACCCAATGATTATGACCGACATTTTGATATAGTATTTTCAGGTGATTAGTCTGAATAAGAAATTGTGTTCTTCAACTCGGCCTTGCTAGGCGATGTCGGCGGACACCTGGCGGCGTCTCTTTCGGACTATAACCCTAACCAGTATCACCTGCTTAGTCGTGGGACGGAATCACCGCCGCTTATAATTTCCTTCTCGGCTTTTTTCGCCGAAAACTTTAGCTGTTCACAATTATTTTTTCAATTTGACCAGTCCAAAGATTGGGCGTGTTTATAGAATAATAATTGCGAAATCGCTTATTTGAAAAACACTCTTTTCGAATTTTCAGCACGTTTTTATTTTTCAGACTTTTTAAAACTTTCGCTATCGTGTGTCGACTTTTTATTCCTGTCATCATCATCAAGTACTCGTAAGAAGGAAAGGATGGATCAAAGTATCCAATCGCTATAAGTATGCGAAATTCCACGTTAGTTAAAAGCTCGCCAGCGAATACAAGATGTTTAGGAATCTCAAGGTAATCATTACCATTTTCCAGTATCTGTTCCTTGTCCATTTTAAAATCCTCACTTTTCTTGTATACACTACACCAGTACAATCCTTAACACTGTAACAACACAAGATACTCAAACTCTATGCCAACGTTCAAAATCAGCATTTCCTGTATACATCCCTTCATCCGTACCTTACTCCCTTGTTGGCTGCGAACATCTCATCCCGAGCCTGTGCATCTCTGCTGCTCACATCAAGCCTCTCCACAAATGCCTGCAGCTCGACCATCTTCACTCGATTGCCTGACAGCGCTGCGACCAACATATCAGCTAAGATTGCTGCAGTCTGTCTCTCGAATCTGCCATTGAATCCGTGTCGCAGGTAATGTGCCAGCAGTTCAGTAGCCTTATCAGTCGTTCTGTTTGAATAACTTTTCATGAAAAGCTCTCCCCTTTAGGCAACCAGCCGCTCATTTTAAGAGCTTTGCTTGAATCTTGACCCGCAATCACTGCTCTTGCGTACTCATATCTAAAAAACGCCCACTTATCGTGCTTGATCCGCTCTAGCAGTAACAGCTTGTTATATAACTTGTTTTTCGGCAGCCAGAACATCTCTTTGTCAGCATCCCAATAAAGGATGGTCAGCTTGTTATAAACTGGATGAAAGTACCAGCTCAGATTATTGCCGTCCTCGTCCAGTATGTTCTGCTTGTATATCCAGAAGCGTTTACCTCCGTTTATCGCCAGCAGTTCCTGGCTGTACTGGCTGTCGCCGGCTATTACCTTTGCTATTGCGTCCTTATTCATATAACCTCCCATTCGTTGTTGTGAGCGTCTATCAGGTCTGCGAGCAGCTCAAGATGTTGGATGCAACTAGCAACCATTTCCTGCTGCACAGAGTAGTAAACCCTGCCTTCGTGCGTGTACCGTTCTACGGCCGCAAATGCCTCCCGTAGCAGTTCCAGGTATTCCTGAAGGTCTGGCTTAGTCTTCATATTTCACCCAGTACTCGGGCAGTGCACGGCCCTCAGAGGGGGCAAACCAGATATCTCGCATCTCCCTGTCCTCTGCACTCCAGACATCAAAATATCCCATCAACTCAGAAGGTTCTATGTATTCCGCAGTCAAATCAAAATCTGTGGTGATAGGATTTGAAACAGCGGTAAGCAATTTCCCCTGCGGGAAATAGGAATAGGGTCCTACTAACGTCCCATCTTTCATTTGAATTTGTCCTTCAAAACATGTCCCTAAGATGCCCAAATTTGCCTGGGTATCTATATACACAAACTTAACCGCTGGATTGCTACACACGTATTTTTTCCCTACTTCCAATTGAATGTTCATGTTATTACTCCTCATATAAGTCTTCAGATGCTGAGACTTTTGTTTGATACCAGATTTCATATAATTCCATTGCGTACACATCCAACAGCTCCTCGATCGCAGCAGAGTCAAGGGGCTCGTCGTTGTCGCTGTAATTAGCGACTATGAACATGTCATCCTCGCTGCCCGACACTCTCACAATTTTAATCTCTCTGTTGTTGATAATCATATTCATATAATCTCCTCCGCGTCTTTCATGTTTAGGTATTCTTCAAGCGTGTATATGCGTCCAGGTTCAGCTGCTATTGTCCAGATTTCTGCTATTACCAACTCCTTAGGTATCCCAAGTTGCCCTGCTAGGCCTGCTACTGCGGTGTTCCAGTTATGTCGCGACAGCCACCAGTAATAAACAATTTTAGTTTCCGTGATCATTTTTTTTCCTCTGCTGACCATTTGTTGATCTGCTGTTGCGCAAATGTCCAGGCTGCTGCATGAGATAGGAAGGTTCGGTAGGCGATGTTCACGCCGCTGTCAGTCATTACAGTGACGGTGAAAACTTCTAGTCCGATTTTTGTTGTCCTGTGGATCGCGTATTTCATCTGCTGCCTTGCTCTGTGTGTGTTGCTATTAATAAACTTTACGGGCTATAAGGATTTAAAGATTAGAGATCTAGAATCGGTGAACAAAATTATAGACTTATAGTCACGAAAAACGTCTTATGGTTTTTCATAGATCGTTATTAGTGTCATAAACCGGATCTGAAGAAGGGGTTGCGGCAGGTTAGGCAGTTCAAATGGGGCAGAGGCGCGAAGGGCATTCACTACTACGTCAGCCGCAAGTCCATCGCGAAAATGGTAGCAGATATCGATGGATCATCAGATCGCCGCAATGCCGCCTAACACGCCATCCCA
>Ga0163151_10000970_pt1 | contig 49894 bp, 49 predicted proteins | sample OliLakLV19MP5IB2_FD_145596 | JGI IMG/M metagenome (GOLD analysis project Ga0163151, IMG submission 145596) | Freshwater microbial mat bacterial communities from Lake Vanda, McMurdo Dry Valleys, Antarctica - Oligotrophic Lake LV.19.MP5.IB-2 | ecosystem: Environmental > Aquatic > Freshwater >...
ACGTTCTCGGTGGCGGGAATGGCGTCGTTGACGAGGCGATTCAGGTGACGGCGCATGCGGACGACCTGGCCGATGACGAATACGGCGGGGGATTGGACGTCAACCTGGCCGCGAGCGACTTCATTGAGAGTCGATGTGACGACGCGCTGGCGGTCGGTGGCCCCGCGTTCAATGAATGCGACTGGCTCTTCGCGATTACGTCCGGCGCGGATAAGGTTGTTGGCGATGGCGGCTCGGTTTTCAACGGCCATTAGAAGGACAAGAGTGTCAACCATCAGGTAACGGGACCATTCCTGCGGTCTCAGATTTTGGCGATGGCCGGCGATGACGGCGAAACTGGTGGCGACGCCGCGCAGCGTGACGGGTATTCCGCAGAGCGCGGGGACAGCGAGAGAAGAGGAGATGCCGGGGACGAGTTCGACATCGATGCCGTTTCTATTGAGGAAAGACCACTCTTCGGCGCCGCGGCCGAAGACCATGGGATCGCCGCCCTTGAGTCGAATGATGGTTTTGACAACGGAGGCGTGCGTAAGGAGCAGCGCGTTGATTTCGGTCTGAATGCGTTCCTGTTGACCCTGCAGTTTGCCGGCAAAAATGAAGAGTGCGCTGGGGTTGGCGACGCTGAGAACTTCGGCGCTGACAAGCCGGTCATAAATGACAACGTCGGCCTTTTGCAGCAATTGAAAGGCTTTGCACGTCAGCAAGCCCGGGTCGCCGGGACCCGCGCCCACAAGATACACTTTTCGCACGGATAGCGTACTCCTAGAACAAACAGACGGGTAACCACGCGCTGGCAGACAGGGGGCGCACGGCGATTAGACCAGGTGTTTGCGGGGTACGAGGGCAAACGCGGAGAGTGGAAGACGGGTTCCTGGGAATTTTTCTCAGGCCTCATATCTCGTGTCTTCATTCCAGGGCCTGTGCAGGGGGCTGGAAGGGAGACAGTCGTCAGTCAGGAACCCGTTTGTTCGCGCAACTGAGGCTACGACATGATTATGCGGCAGAATGCCGCGCGGAGCAAATTGATTTTTTTTATCCAGTGGATGGCGGGGGTTTGGATTAGTAGTGGAAGCGGCACTGGATGACATAAACCGTATTCCGCTCGATTTTATAGACGAGCCGATGCTGGTTGTCGATGCGGCGGGACCAGAGGCCGGAGAGTTTGTTTTTCAGCGGCTCGGGCTTGCCGATGCCCTTAAATGGGTCCCGCGTAATGTCCTTGAGCAGGAGGTGGATGCGCACCAGTTTCTCATGCTCAACCCGGAGCCAATAGGTATAGTCATCCCAGGCGGCCTCCGTGAAGGCGATCGTCATTTCGGCAGTTTCAGTTTTCGAACCTTACCGGCCGCCAACTGCGAGAGCGATTCCTCCAAACGGCGGGCGTTGGCGGGAGAGCGCAGCAGATAATCCGTTTCGAGCAGCGACTCATATTCGGAAAGCGAAACCATGACGACCGGATCCCCCTTTTGCCGGGAGATGGCCACCGGCGCGCAATCTTCAACGACGGAGTCCATAGTTTTGGCGAGGTTGTTACGCGCGTGAGTGTAGGAAATAATGCGCATGACCTCATTGTACAGGTTTCTGTACTCATCTCCTCACGGCGAGATCACGCGAAGGTCGACGCGGGGGAACATTTTCTCCGTCTGCGCAAACGTCGGGAACGAAATGCCGGGGAGGGCGGCGGAGGAAGTACCGCAGGCAACGCCCCAGCGGATGGCGTCGTCGAAGGAATGCTTTTCGGAGAGCGCCCAGACGAAAGCGGCGGCGAGGGCGTCGCCCGCCCCGATGGGGCACACGGCGTCAATATGGGGCGGGATGCCTTCCACGAGGCGCGTGCCTGTAGCGCCGACCGCGCCGCGGCTGCCCAATGACATCACGACCGATTCGGCGCCCATCGCCACAATTCGCTGGGCGGCTTCGCGGAAGTGAGTTTGGGTGATGAGGGCGCGGTTGAGAAGGCGCTCAGCTTCGGCCTGGTTGGGGGCGACGGCGGTGGGGCCGGCGTCGAGACCGTGCAGCAGGGCGTCCCCGTCAGTGTCGAGAAGAGTCTTTACTTTAGCCTTCTGGGCGAGGAGGATGAGGCGGGCGTAAAAGTCGGGCGGTACGCCGGGCGGCAGGCTGCCGCAGAGCATCAGCCATTCGGCGCCTTCGAGGTTTTCAGCGACCGTCTTTTCGACGCGGGCGAGTTCGGCGGCCTGGATGTGGGGGCCGCGCTCGTTGAGTTTTACGGCCAGACCTTGCTTGTCGACAATGGTGAGGTTGGTGCGGATGCTGTGGCGGATACGGACGAAGTGAGTGGGGAAGCCGGAATCGGCGAGCAGTTCCTCAAAGCGTTTACCGGCTTTGCCGCCGGAGCAGGCGATGGCTTTGGTGGCGCCGTTGAAAGCGTGGATAACGATTGACGCATTAATGCCGCGGCCGCCGGCCGATTCGTTGGTCGAGAGGATGTAGGCGCGGTCTTCGAAAACAAGCCGGTCCGCTTGGACGTTGCGATCGATAGCGGGGTTAAGGGTGAGCGTAAGAATCAAGCCCATATCATAGCAACGGGCGGCGGACAGCGGCGGGTGGTAAAATGGCGAATGGGGTCAAGAGTTCATCTGCTGCCGTATGCGGCGCTGATCGCGGTTTGCTTCTTCTGGGGTACGACCTATCTCGGCATCCGAATGGCCTTGGAGAGCTTCCCGCCGCTGCTGCTAGTGGCGCTCCGGTTTCTGATTTCGGGCTCGATTTTGCTGGCCTGGGCACGGTGGAAGGGCTGGGCGATGCCGGATGGGCGCGAGATGCTTCGAACATGCCTATTTGGGTTCATGCTGCTGGGAGTGGCGAATGGCGCTTTGACCTTCGCGGAAACGTGGATGCCGTCGAGCCTGGCGGCGCTGTTCTTGACAACGGCGCCGTTCTGGCTGGTCGGGATGGAGGCGCTGATGCCTGGCGGGGAGCGATTGACCACGGCGGTGGTGGTGGGATTGTTTGTGGGCTTGGCCGGGGTGGTGATGCTGGTGCTGCCCGGGGACGGGGCACTGGTAATGGGACCAAATTTGTGGAAAGGATTTCTGGTGTTGCAAGTGGGTTCGTTCTTTTGGAACACAGGCTCCATTTTGCAACGGCGGTGGCGCGCGACGACGCACCCTTTGTTGACCGGGGCGTTGCAGCAGACGGCGGCGGGGTTGATTTATCTGGTGGCGGCGCTGGTGGTGCCGGAGCGGCCGATTACTCTATCGCCAACGGGCGTGGCGGGCCTTATGTGGCTGGTGACGTTTGGGTCGATTGTGGGCTATAGCGCCTATATCTATTCGCTGGAAACGCTGCCGGTTTCGCTGGTCTCCATCTACACCTTTATCAACCCGGTGGTGGCGGTGGCGCTGGGGAAGCTGTTCTACGATGAACCGTTTGGGAGGAAAGAGATCACGGCGATGGCGATCATCTTCGCGGGCGTGCTGATCGTGAAACTGCGGACTACTCTCGTTCCAGGGCTTTCGCGGCTACTGCGCCGCCCAGGATCATCGGCAGCGTGAAGGCGACAAACATAACGCCGAGCATAAGCACCATCACGGCGCCGAATACTTCAGGGGACTGCATGATTTCGGTGATTTGCTTGATGGCGGCGGCGGGTGCGTTGGAATCCTGGAGCTGTTTTTTATAGGCCTCCAGGAGGCCGCCCTGATCCTGCAGGACAAGGATGGTGACGGTGAAGAAGAGCATCCAGATGACGTAGAAAAGCACACCGGTAATCCAGCCAAGGCGGGCTCCGGCGGCGACGGTGAGCAGTTGACCGGTGCGGCGGGAATAGAAAAGTACGGCGAGGAAGCCGCCGCCGAGAAGAACCAAGAGTTTAAGGAATATCCCGGCCAAGCCGCCGAGGGGGATGATCATCAGGATCCAAATGATGATGGCTGTAAAGAAGCCGGCGCGAACGGCGTTTGCGTTGTGGAAGTCGATAGCCGCCGGGGTGGCGGGGGTCGCGGCGGCAGAGGCGGCGGCCATGGCGCGGAGATCGGCGGCGGAGTGTTCAATGCCAGGCGGCCTTTGAAACTCGGCGGGATCGTCGGGTTCGGGCGGGGGATCGGCAAACAGGGGCTTGCCGCAACGGTGACAGAAGCGGGCGTCGGCAGGCAACTGGGCGCCACAGGAACAGAAATCAGCCACCGCTTCAGTGTGTCATAAAGCGGCATGTTACGTTGGAGACAATGTCTTCTATGACCTTGCTTGTTGTTTCCAATCCCAGCGCGCCGTACCTGGTATGGCTGCGCGAACTGCCCGCCGATGTGAATTATGTGGTGGGCAATACTGTTGAGACGCTTTCCGGAATCGGGGAACACGCCGACGCGATTCTGTATTGCATGACACCGGGGTTGCCGCTGAAGGCGGCATGGGACTTGGCGCCGCGGGTGCAGTGGGTGCATACGCTTTCGGCGGGGCTGGAGAGCGTTTTATTTCCGGCGCTGGCGGAGAGCACCGTGCCGATGACGAACGGGCGAGGCGTGTTCAAGGAGTCGCTGGGCGAATTTGTGGTGGCGTCCATTTTTCACTTTGCCAAGGGCCTGCGGCGGATGGTGCGGAACCAGGAGGCGGGGCGATGGGAGCAATTTGAAGTGGAGATGGTGGCGGGCAAGACGCTGGGGGTGATTGGGTATGGGGAGATTGGGCGGGCGGCGGCGGTGCGGGCGCATGCGCTGGGGATGAAGATACATGCGATCCGGCGGCGGCCGCACTTGTCGGATGAGGATCCGATTGTGGAGAAGAGTTTTACGGTTGCGCAGCGCGCGGAAATGATGGCGGGGTGCGACTATGTGCTGGCGGCGGCGCCGTTGACGGGAGAGACGCGGGGGCTCGTTGGTTCCGCCGAGTTGCGCGGGATGAAACCGTCGGCGGTGGTGATTAATGTAGGGCGGGGGCCGGTGATCGATGAGGCGGCGCTGATCGCGGCGTTGCGGGACGGGACAATTAAGGGCGCGGCGCTGGATGTGTTCGACAAAGAACCCCTGGCGGCGGACCATGCCTTTTGGGAAATGCCAAACGTGCTGCTTTCGCCCCACTGCGCGGATCATACGGCGACGTGGACCGATGAAGCAATGCAGTTTTTTCTGGAGAATTTGGGACGGTACCAGAGGGGAGAGCCATTGTTGAATCTGGTGGATAAGAAGAGCGGGTATTAGGGTTTAGAAGACATCGGCGAGGGGCATTTCGATAAGCGGCGATTCAGTCCGCAGGATGCCGGTTTTGACTTCTCGCAGACCCTCGGCGGCGGTGACGGTGTAGGCTTGGCGGGTTTCGGGATCGATGATCCATACCATGTTTATCCCCATTGCCAAGTAGTCGTTGATCCGGACCTGGATGCGTTTCAAGCGGTCTTCCGGCGAAAGGATTTCGATGCAGAGGAACGGAGGAGTGTCTGGCACGCGCTGCTTTGGATCACTCAGGAAAACGCAGAGATCGGGAATTCGAACGCGGCCAGGAGTGACGCGAATACGAAGTTCCGTTAGTACTCTCATTCCCTGCGATTTATAGCGCGCGAGGAGATACGCGCAAATGTTCGACTGTAATTGTGAATGATCCCATTCGCCCAAGTTGCGCTCCTCTAAATAACCGTCGACGAAATCGCAATCCGGCTCGTAGTCTGTCGCCAGATATTCTTCGAGGGAAATCATGGTCGCGGTGGACATGCTTTTACGCTATCACGGACGCGGCGTTTCGGAGGGTCGAATATAGGCTCGCGGCGTATAGCGGGCGCCGAGTTTATGGCGCTCGCCGGGATCCAGCGCCCGCTCCAGCAGCGTTCCGAAGATGGCCGGTTCGACATCTTTCCACTCAAACTTCGCCGCCTGACATAGGCGCTCGAATTGAGCGGCGTTCAAGGGGAGCGCCTCAACCGTTTCGAACAGGCCGCCGTTGAATTGCAGCACATGTTCCCGGAGAATGGGGGAGAAGCCGCCGGAATCCATGGTTCGCCACAACGATTCAAATCCGGCGCCGCGGCGCTTCGGAGGGTCGAAGAGCGTGGTCGCGGCCGGCTCCGCGTTGCTTCCTTGCTTGGCCTCTAATACGAAACACCCTCGCTTGTAGAGATCGATGCGCCCGATTGTCGAATCGCCATTCGGATGGCGTATGGTGACGGCGCGTTCGAAAACGTAGTGATTGGCGACGCTTCCGGCAACGCTGGGTTCGGGACGAGGAACATCAAGGATATCGCAAAGTTCCGAGAGAAATAGCTGGTAATTGGCGCGCTCAGCGGCGGCGGAGGATTCCCATCGATTGATGAAGGCGGCGATGTCCATGAGTTCAGGTCAGTGGCGGAATAAGCGGCGACAGTGGCGTGCGTTTTCGAGAGTTGAGATTCGAGTCACTCGCGCCGAGCGCCACGGCAATGGGATGCGCTCCACCAGCCACTTTCAATCGGAGTACCCAGAGTACCAGGACACTCTCCGCCGTGGACATCGATCCGGATTAGCGCGCCAATGCGAAGCTGCCTACTTCGCCTTTTCGGCTTCAGCGGCGAGCTGCATGAGCTTTAACTCTCGCTTGGTGGGAGGGACGACACAGTCGGTAAAGTCGTGCTCCTTGTAGCAGGAACAGCAGCGGACTTTGGCGGGCTGGTCGTTCATGAGCGAGACGGTGGCGTGATTGGTGAGCCGCTTACATTTCACGCAATAGTCGTCAATTATGTCGCCGAGCCTGACCTCACGCATGCAACAGAGAGTATAACATTGCAAGGAGTCCGGCCGAGGCCAGAACCCAAACGGTCTCGATTTTGCGGGAGAGGAAGGCGGCGAGCGCGAGGGCGGACAGGACGGCCGGGAGCCACGAGGTGATGGCGGTTTGAGCGATGGGCCAGCTATTGGCCAACATCAGGCCGGCGGCGGCGGCGGTGAGGCCTTGGATAGCGCCTCGCCAGCGGGGATGGCTGGTATGGCCCTGGAGGAGGCGAAGTAAGAGAATGGCGAGCCAGGCCGGGGTGATCATGGCGAGATAGCCGGCGGCGGCGCCGGCGGGCCCGGCTATATATTGGCCGATGCAGATGACGAAGGCGCCGTTGGGACCTGGACCCATGCGGGAGATGGCCACGGCGGTGGAAAGCTGGGCGTCTGTTATAGCATGGCGGTGGACGACGAGATCCTGGCGGACGGAGGGCAAGGAGGTACCGCCGGAGAACGAAGTGAGGGTAGCTTTGAGGAGCAGCAGGTAAAGCGTGAGGACGCTCATTTGGGCGGCCTAATCGCACCGGCGACGGCGGCGGCGAGAAGTATGGTGACAGGGCTGGCGATGTGCGCCAGAGCGGCTATGAGGGCGACGGCGAAGAGAGTGAGGGCGAGCGCGTTTTTACGGATGGGTTTGAGCAGTTGCCACGCGGTCGAGAGAATTAGGGCGACGACGGCGGCCATGGCGCCGAGCATGACGGCAGCGACCCATTTGTTGGCGCTCCAGGCGTCGAAGAATACTGTCATCAGCCATATCACAATGCCCGCAGGAAGGGAGGCGGCGACGACGGCCAGGACGCCGCCGATGGGGCCCTGGATCCGGCTGGCGGTGGCGGCGACGAAGGCGAGAATGTTGGTGCCGGGAGTGAGGCGGGCGATGCTGTAAAGGAGGCCGAAATCCTCCGGTGGGAGCCAACGGCGTTCGGAGATAACGCGGCGTTCAAGTTCGGCGATCATAGGCTGGCCGCCACCGAGAGTGAGATTACCGGCGCGGGCGAATTCGGAAAGGAATTGGGGCCAGGGGACCATCGACGCAGCTACTGTACCATGGGTTCATGCGCGGAAAATGGATGCTTTTCGGCGGCATCGCTATCCTGTTGGCGGTTTTGGCGGGGGCATTGACGGTGTGGAAGCGGCAGACGGTGGCGGTGGTTCCGGCGGCTCCGGTGGTGGCGGCTCCGGTATTGGCGGATGAGATCAGCTTGGCGGGTAAGGTGGAGGCGCGGGAAGTGGTAGGGGTGCAGGCGCCGAGCGATGGGACGATCGCGGAGTATCTGGTGATGGTGGGGGAGGAAGTGTTTGAGGGCCAGTTGATTGCGAGGATCGCCAATCCGCGGCTGCAGGGGGAGCAGGAGAAGGCGAAGGAAGTAGCGGACAAGGCGCAGGAGCGGGTGAACGCATTGGAGAGCCAGATGCTGGCGGCGCGGCTGGACGCGTTGCGGGGACAGGCGGAGTCGGCGCGGGTGCGGGACGACTATTCGCGGACGGAACGGGCGGCGCGGCGGCAGGAAATGCTGCAGGCGCAGGGGGCGACGCCGCGGCTTACTTATGAGAAGGCGATGGCCGACTTTGCGACGGCGAAACTGGAGTTTGAGACGGCGGCGGCGCGGGCGAAGGGAGCCGAGGCGCGGGTGGCGGCGTTGACGAAAGAGATTGAGGCGGCGAAGAAGACGCTGGACGAACGGAACGCGGAGCTGGAGGACGCCGATATCAATTTACAGGCGACGCAGATGCATGCGCCGGTGGATGGAGTGATATTGGAGCGGAAGGGCGAAGCGGGGGTGGATGTGCGGATTGGCGAGGACGGCGTATTTCGGATTGGGACCGACCTGGGGCAGTTGCAAGTGGTGGTGGAGCCGGAGCCGGCGGTGCTGGCGAAGCTGCAAGTGGGGCAGCCGGCGGCGGTGATCCTGGCGGAGTTTGCATCCGAACAGTTGAACGCGGAGATCAGCCGGATTGAGGGCGGGAAGGCGTATGTGTTATTCGGGAGTCCGGATCCGGCGATCAAGCCGGGGCTGACGGCGCAGGTGCGGGTGAAGCTGCCTTGATACGATAGATGCATGGAATTTTTGTTCAACAGCCTGGTGGAATTGATAACGCGGACGGCCACGGATTTGCCGCCGGATGTGCGGGCGGCGATGGGGCATGTGTTGGATGTGGAGCAGCCGGAGACGCAGAGCGGGCAGGCGCTGAGCATTATCGCGGACAATATCGACATGGCGGCGGAGGACGTACAGCCGCTTTGCCAGGACACGGGAATGCCGACGTTTTTGGTCCATACGCCGGTGGGGGTGAACCAGATCGCGTTGAAAAAAGCGATTCTGGCGGCGGTGGCTGAAGCGACGCGGCGGGGGATGTTGCGGCCGAATTCGGTGGACTCACTGACGGGGAAAAACTCGGGCGACAATTTGGGGCCTGAGACGCCGGTGATTCATTGGGAGCAGTGGGAATCGGATGAGATTGAAGTGAAGTTGTTGTTGAAAGGCGGCGGTTGCGAGAACAAGAATATTCAGTATTCGCTGCCGGCGGACTTAGAGCATGTGGGCAAGGTGGGGCGGGATTTGGAGGGGGTTCGGAAATGTCTGCTTCATGCGGTGTGGCAGGCGCAGGGGCAGGGATGCGCGCCCGGCTCCTTGGGTGTTTGTATTGGGAGCGACCGCGGGCATGGATATTTCCTGGCGAAAGAGCAATTGTTTCGAAAGTTAGACGATGTGAATCCGAACCCGGTGCTGGCGGAGATGGAGGAATCGGTGATGAAGGAGGCCAATGCCATCGGCGTGGGGGCGATGGGGTTTGGCGGGCAGGCATCGTTGATTGGGTGCAAGATAACGGCGGCCAACCGGTTACCGGCGTCATTCTTTGTCAGTGTGGCTTATGACTGCTGGGCGTTCCGGCGTTTGGGCGTGCGCTTGGACGCTACTTCGGGGGCAATCACATCATGGTTGTACCGGGATCCGTCGCGGGTTGTGGACAAGATGGCGCGGAGCGAGGGGTTCGCATTGACAGGGCGCGAGGTTGTGTTGACACCGCCGTTAACGAGCGAGGCGATGCGGCTGTTGAAGGTTGGGGATGTCGTCATTATCAAAGGCGAAATGTACACCGGGCGGGACGCGGTGCATGCACACCTGATGCACAATCCGCCGCCGGTGGACTTGAATGGGGCAATTCTGTATCACTGCGGGCCGGTGATGCTGAAGAGTGGGGAAGAGTGGTTTGTGAAGGCGGCGGGGCCGACGACCTCGGCGCGAGAGGAGCCGTACCAGGCGGACGTTTTGCGGCGGTATGGGGTGAAGGCGGTGATTGGGAAAGGGGGAATGGGGGCGAAGACTCTGGCGGGTTTAAAGGAGTGCGGGGCGGTGTATTTGAATGGGATTGGCGGGGCGGCGCAGTTCTATGCGCGGACGGTGAAGAAGGTGCTGGGCGTACATTTGATGGAGTTTGGAATACCAGAGGCGATGTGGCATTTGCGGGTGGATGGGTTTGTGGCGATAGTGACGATGGACGCGAATGGGAATAGCTTGCACGCCGATGTCGAGGCCGCAACTGGCGGGAAACTGGCGGGTCTGGTAAAGTAAGAAGTCGTTTGTGGCCAGGTAGCTCAGTTGGTAGAGCAGCGGACTGAAAATCCGCGTGTCGGGGGTTCAAGTCCCTCTCTGGCCACCACAAAACAGCCGGGTTATGCGTTCTGCTTGTGTTTTTGGGAATTGTGCGGGCGATTGCGCCTATTGCCGGAATATGCGTGTCTAGCTAGATTTGAGTCTATCTATTTTCGCCATTCCAAAAGATATCTGTTCGTCGAATAAGTACTATACCTGCTGAAGTGAGGAATGCTGATATAGTAAAGACCATGTCACTCGAACTTAACCAATCGATACTGGCCGCGGCCCTCGAAGGCTTTGAAGGCCAGCTTGCCAAGCTGGAAAGCCAGATCGCGTTTGTGAAGGCGCAGATTTCCGGCAAGGGCGCCGCCAGAGCGGCGAAATCGGTCGCGCCGAAAGCCGCGACCGCCAAGAAGTCCAAAGGCAGAAAAGGCCGCGCCGTCAGTGAAGAAGGCCGTCAGCGGATGGCGGAAGCGCAAAAGCGCCGTTGGGCAAAGGTACACGCCGCCAAGGGTAAGTAGGCGCGGCGCGCTAGTGGAAGAAGTCACCCGCGGCGTCAGTCCGTTCTCCAGTGGCTAGATTCGCTGCAACTAAGCGGCGAACTTCGGCGAAGGAGCCAGCGTCGTGATCGACGTTGACGAGACTTGCGCCCACCATGATGACATAGCGTCATGGATATGCCGTACTGGCGGCTGGCGGGGCAGATTGCCGGCTCGGCGGCGGCAATAACCGCTTGCCGCATCAGCAAGCGTTGCTCTATTGCGTTTTGTTGATAGGTGAGTTCCGTCACTGCGCCGGGCTGGATTTTGTGGCTTCAGTAATTTACCGAGAGCGGCTTTTGCCCCGCCGCAACATGCGGACGGCGCTAGCTGACTGGGCCGGAGAATTTCGCCGACAGCGCCGGAGCGGCTAATGCCGATGGGCGAGGCGTGGCAGACGAAGACGGCACCGTCAATGGGGACATGGTGCGCGAAGGCGCCCATACCGGCAAGGCCGGTGAAAGGGAAGCCATTAAGTCCTCCCATCTTGAACGGCCCAAGCATTTCATGAGAGCGCCGGGGAAACTCGGCGATTGATTGTGTCGAATCACGCGGTTGACACTCTCGCTCGTACTGAAGGCCTTGCGGTAGAAGCGGCGGATGATGTCAATATTCGTCATCTACATCAAGATATTATTGTGGGGTTCAAGCGCGGGCGGAATTTCCGTTTCGCCCAGCGCCTGGCGCAGATCGATCTCAATGGTCCGGCTCATGGCGGTAATCGGCACGTCATTGGGACCGCCTTCGAACGGGTTTTCCGAACTGGTCCCGATCTTATCCATGGTGTGAAAGATCCAGGCGAGGACCATGCTGGCGGGGATGACCGCCCAGGCGAAATGGGGACCCATTTTGTGGAATTCGGGGAGCAGGCCAAAGGGGACAAGCACAATGAACGTCCAGGTGAAGAGGAGATTTAAAGTGGCGAACTGGCGCGGGTAAGGAAAGTTTTTGATGCGCTCGGATCTGCCTTGCGCATCAATGAAGGAGACGAGGGTGCGTTCAAGTTCGATGTGTTGCAGTTCGGTGATGGCGCCGTTGGCGTGGAGTTGGCGGAGGTCACGGCCCTGGAGCGTGAGGAGCAATATGGCACGGCTTTTACGCGCTAATACAGACTGACATTCAGCGGGGCTCAGCAGGAGCGTGAGCGTGTCTTCGATTTTGGCCTGCCATTCGTCGATGGGGTATTTCTTGCGGTATTCGATATTGGCCTGACGCTGCATGTTCTCCCATGGCCGGGGCTCACGGAGCTGGAAGCGTAGCGCCGTTACCCAGGCGATGTGGCGGTGGAGAAGGCGTTGGCGGGCGGGCGCGTCATCGGGGATAAAATCGGCGACGAGCAGCGCCCACGCACGGCTGCCATTGATGATGGCGCCCCAGATCTGGCGGGCCTCCCAAAGGCGGGCGTAGGACGCGTTGTTCTTGAAACCGGTAATGAAGGCGACGGCGGTGCCGACGACGGCCATGGGTTGCCAGGGAAGCGTCAGCCAGGTCCAGCCGGCAAGCGTGAAAAGCAGCGTGGGGACGGCGGCGATGAGAAAAAAAAGCTTGATTCGCGGCGGGTCCAAACGGCGATTTCCTTTAGTGAGTAGTTGCGTCCGGCGTGCATACTTAAACGAATGTCTTGAATTCCATGACGTCGCCGTCCTGCACGACGTACTCCTTGCCTTCGGTGCGCAGCTTGCCAACGGCGCGCGCGGCGGCGTAACTGCCAAGCGTGACGAGATCGTCATAGGCGATGGTTTCCGCCGAGATGAAGGCCTTCTCGAAATCGGAGTGAATGACGGCGGCGGCTTGCGGGGCTTTGTCGCCGGCGTGGATGGTCCAGGCGCGCGTTTCCTTTTCGCCGGTCGTCAGGTAGGTGCGGAGACCGAGGAGGTGATAGGCCGCGCGGATGAGATTGCCGGCGCCGCCCTCGGTAACGCCGAGACTCTCCAGATATTCCGTGCGCTCTTCAGGCGGGAGGGTCATCAACTCGGCTTCGATTTCAGCCGATACAACGACGACTTCGCATCCGCGGTGGCGCACGGCAAGCTCCCGCACCTTTTGCACCCAGGGGTTGCCATCGGGGTTGGCGAGATCGCCTTCAGCAACATTACAAGCAAACAGCGTGGGCTTGGCCGTGAGCAGGAAGAGCGGCTTCATCAGCGCCTTTTCTTCCGGCGTGACTTCCAGGCTGAAGGCGTGGAGGCCGCCGCTTAAGTGAGGCTCCAGCCGGTCGAGCAGTTCGAGTTCGGCAACGATTTTCTTGTCGCCGGTCTTCGCCGCTTTTTGCTGGCGCTGGCGGCGCTTCTGAACGCTTTCCAAATCGGCCAGGATAAGCTCGGTGTCGACAACTTCGATATCGCGCACCGGATCGACCGTATCCATGACGTGTTCGATGTCCGGATTCTCGAAGCAGCGGACCACTTGGACGATGGCGTCCACCTCTCGAATGTGGCCGAGGAACTGGTTGCCCAATCCTTCGCCCTGGCTGGCGCCTTTGACGAGGCCGGCGATGTCGACGAATTCGAAGACGGAGGGTACCAGTTTCTGGGAGCCGCTGATTTTGGCCAGGACGGCCAAACGGTCATCGGGAACAGTGACCATGCCGTTATTCGGCTCGATGGTGCAGAAACGGTAGTTGGCGGCCATGGCCTTACGGCTTTGGGTCAACGCGTTAAAGAGGGTACTCTTGCCGACATTCGGCAGGCCAACAATTCCGGCGCAAAGCATTCATTTACTATTCTAGCGGATGGCTTATTCTGGTTCTCAAGGAGTTTGCGTGCTGACCCGGTTCGAACAGTTGCCGAAAGGAATGAAGAGGGAAATCCGCCAGTTGGCGGGAGCGATGCATGAACGGTTGCTGGCGGCGGAATTGTGCAAGCTGGACGGGGAGTTTGCCCGATGGCGCCGCAAGGAACTGGATGCGTTCGAACTGGCGGCGGCGGTACACCGGTTTCATGACGGGCCGCCGCGACGGCTTCTAAACACATTCAATACGAACCATATCGAAGTGTTGATATTCAAGGTGAGGGAAGGATTGGAGCGAGGCCTGTTGCGGGAAGAGGAGATCAGTGAAGAAGTGATAGAACTTTTGGCGGCGCTTCCGGTTTTCTGAAGGCGGCGCAGGGTGTCGCGTTATGTGCTTGGTCTCCTGTCGTCATAGGATACTTTACATGCCGCGCGGGAACCCATCACCGAAGCCTGCGATCACGATAGACCCTGGCGTTCACGAAAACGTCCTCGCGGCCGCCGCAGTCCGGGATGGATCGAGTGTTTCGGCCTGGATGACCATGGCGGCGCGCGAGGCACTCCGGCGGCTGGCTGGATTGGCGGCGGTCGCCGGGTGGGAGGAGCAGCACGGAAGAAATAAATGAAGCCCGCCGCCGCGTTCGAGCTCAGCTCCGAACGCCTTGACCCTCGGATCGATCTTGCCTCTTGGCAACCAGAATGACGAATGTCGTTGACGCCGTTGTGGTGACGGTGGCTTGGCGCAACCAGGCTGTGATTCTCACATGCGACATGGACAACATACAGCCGCTCGCGACGGCCGCTGGCGGCGAAGCCGTCGTCGTCGCTATCTGAGACATGGCGAGACCGGCTAATTCCCGGTGAGGCCCCTACGATTTTGACTGCGGTGCAACGATCCGCCATCCCTTCGAGATGCTGATGTGCCAAAGTTGCACCTCGCGCCCCCCCCCTGCAAAAAAGTCCGCCGCGCAACCTCCGAGGTGCGCGGCGTCTGGGTTTGCCTCGAAGACCGGCCGGTCCTTCGCCCGATCCACGAGACAAAATAAATGGCGAAGCAAACGGAGCGTCCCTGCTCCGAATTTGCCTCCCCCCGTCGCCCAAAATACAGGCGATTGGCCCTCCCCTCCCTACCGCATGAATCCAAGGCTCGGATTCGTAAAATTGCGGAGGTTAGGAAATACTGTATTCAGATCCCCGCTGCCCAGGCCGAACCACGCGCCCATCGTCGCCGCGTATTGGTCCAACCCGCTCGTCGGGATCCACAGCCCCCGGCTTCCCGCGTCATCCGGGGCCCGCAAAGCGTGTACCGGGAAAGTCCCGTACGCCTCGCCGCCCCTGACCGAAGAGCCAAGAACAAAATGGTGACTGCCCCGGGCATGATCCGATCCATTCGAACTCGACGGATTGCCGGTGCGCCCAAATTCACTCTCTGTAAACGTCGTCACCTCGTTGGCTAACTGCAGATACGTCTCCAACGACGTGTAGAACGCCCCCAGCGCCGCATCCAATTGGCCCATCAGGTTGTCATGAGCCGGTAATTGATCGCTGTGATTATCGAACCCGCCCATCCCGCAGAAGAAAATCTGCCTATTCATTCCCAGGGCTTGACGAACTCGCATCACTGTCGCCACTTGTTGCAATTGGCGGCCCAAACCAGACTGGGGGAACACCGTCGTCAACGGCGTCCCTCCGTTCAGCGCCGCGTTAATCTCCTGCGCCCCTCGTACCGCGCTGACCATGATCCCGCTCGCCGCGCCAATCATCTGCATACCGGTATCGAACGTCAACAACTGTGTAGTCCCGCCTCCCGCCCGTCCATTGCGTTACTGTCGCCAAAACGATTCAAGCCCAGCGCCGTCCCCGGCGTCAGATTGATCGGCCGAGCCGTAACTCCCTGCAGCAATGACGCCGAACCATTCACCGACACGCCCATGGGAAATGTCGAAGCGTTCGATCCCGCCAACAGATCCGAAATACGCCCCCCCCATCCGGACCCGCCCGCCAACGTCGGATTTGCCGTCTGCCATTGCGAAGTTTCGTCCGAATGCGAGTAAAGGTTACGCGGTAAAGTTGCGCTGTTCAGGTTGGCCTTCGTCGTCGGTTGCACCAGCGTGCCGAGGTTGAATGCCATCGCCGCCTTCTGCTGGTTGTACAGGCGTTGCAGATTGGTTAAGCGGGGGTGCAGGCCATACGGCGCCTGCCCCCCGCCCGCCGCCACCGGCAGCAGCACATTGGATGTCAGCGCGATATTCGGGCGCATCGTCTGATACGCCCCATACCGTGCCGCGTCCAGCGGGACGATCGTATTGTTTCCGTCGTTCCCTCCGAAAAGGAATACGCAAACAAGCGCTTTGTAATTGGGTGAACTGTGCGCCATCGCCGTCATCTGCCCCAGCTTGAGCATCTGCGCGCCCGCGCCGGGCGCGGCCAGCGAGCCGCACGTTCGAATGAATCTACGCCGAGTCTTTATGTTCTTGTTCTCCTTTTCTTTCTAATGCTCGACTTGAAATTGCGACGAAGTGAAGACGACGTAGAACGCCGTCAATACTTTCTCCCTCGCGTTTGGCGCCCGGGCAATCGCCGACAGCATCGCGATCCGAGTCTCCGCCGACATCGTTCCGCCCATCGCTAGAACATCGATCTGATTCACCAGCGCTCCCGCGTCGGTGGCCAATGCCAGCCACGGAGCCAAATTCAGCGTCACCTCGGACCCAAACCCGCCCGAGATCAGCTTCGCCACGAAGTTCGCCCGGATCATGCCCGTCGCCGTTGTGTATACCTGGAACTCCGGCCCTGTCAACGCCGTCCCCGGTATCCGGAAGTTCGGCGAGTAGTAGTTGAAGACCGAGGGCGAATGGAATATCCGCTGTCCCATCTCAACGCTCAAAGCGGAGAGGAACGGATAATCAGCAACGTTTCCGCCGATCGCCCGTAGTTGCCGCGTCATGAACAATGCCGGTTCGGCTAGCTTGCCCGCATTCGGCGCCGTCAATTGCGCTTCCGGGTGCGGCACGATCGCCCGCACAACTGCCCGCAGGTCGCCGCGCACGCCGGCGCCGTTATTGGCGAACACCGCAGCCACCGCGCCAATGTAGGCCGGGCTCGGGTTTGATGCCACCAGCCGCTGTATCAACTGGCGGCTAATGAACGGTCCCACATTCGGGTGCCGAAAAATGATCTGCAGGGCGTTGTCCAGATCCTGCGCCGCCGTCATTCCCGGCGGAACGTCGGTGTTCAGGAATCGCTTCGCGCCTGTGTCGTGGAACGCTTCCACCGCTTCCATCGGCCGGTCGTACCGCGGCGGATTCAGCTTCGTGGGCTGGCCCGCCACTGTGTCCGGATACGTCCAGCCGGTCATCACTTTCGCCAGTTCCAGAAAGTCGTCCTGCCCGTAGGTTGGAATCTGCTGGCCCAGCCCGTTCATGCGCGGCGTGCCATCCTGATTCAATTCGGTCAAACCGATCGTGAACAACTGCATCACTTCCCGGGGGAAATTCTCGTTCGGCATGATGGATCCGCTGGCCTTTTTGTTATTCACCATGTCCAGGTATTCGCCCATCGCCGGATGCAGGGTCGCATTCCGCATCAGGTCGAAGAAGTTTCCGAATGCATGGCGCTGCAACAGCCGGATGTAAGGAACCATAGCGTCCGCCCGCACTAGTTCCACGCCGCTCACCACCCAGATCTGGCTGAGCGCCCATGCCACCCGCTGGCGCAACTGATCGTTGCCGGTCAGCGCCAGCTTGAAGAAGTGTTCTTCGGTCCACTCCATGCTTTGCGATAACGAAGAGTCTGGATACACGGATGGCGTCGCGTTGAACTGCGCATCCAGCCAGGCGTTCACGCCCATCTGCTTCAGGGTGTCGAAATCCGCCTGCGTCGGGCCCCAGGTCGTCTGCCGCAGCAGCCGCCAGAGTGCCTGGTCCGCTGCCGAAACCGGGACCGGCGGCGTGATTGGCGCCTGTGGTTTCGCACTCAGTTCATTGGACCGCGCTCCCGTTCCGCCCGTATTAACGCCCGCCACTTTGTAGTAGTAAGTCGTATCGTTAACAAGACCCGTGTTCGTGACAGTAAGCGCCGTCAATCCAGTCGCCACCGGCGTACCCGATTGCCCTCCGCTCGACGTTCCGCGATAGACATTATAGGTAACCGCTCCGGTAAGCGCCGCCCACGTCAATGTGACTTGGGCATTGCCGCTGGCCGCCGTTAGCAAAGTTGGCGGACCGGGGGGGACGATCGGCGCATCGGGCCGCGCGGAAGCCTCACCGGACTTGGCGCCAATCCCGCCGGCATTCGCGCCCGCTACTTTGTAGTAGTAAATCGTGCCATTTGTAACCGCCGTGTCGTTGTAAGTGGTGGAAGTAATTCCCATCGCCACCGGCGTCGCCGCCTGCTGTCCCGCGGCCGTCCCGCGATAGAGGTTATAAGAGGTGGCCCCGGTGGGCGCTACCCACAACCGCATCCCATCGTCGGTCAACGTAGCGAAAGTATAGTCCCCCGTTGCCGGGGCTTCCAACTCCCCGCTCCAGCGGACGGAGAACTCATTCTGCGGGACCTCCGCGGAGGGGCTTCGTTCCCCCCAAGTGAAGTTGATCTGCCGGTCCGTGCGGCGAAGTTTGATGGACCCGGTCAGGTCCTTCGTCGCGAAGTATTCGCCATATAAGCCAGTACCAGTGGCGGTTGGGAGCGTAACGGCCCCAATAGGAATTGGCGCTAAGAAGAGCGCAGCCATTCCCAAAAGCAGCATGCGTGCAGCTTGCAAGGTGTCCTCCAGATATTGGTCGAAGGGTCGTGTCGTGCCGCCCCTCCACTCATTGACTGGCGTCTTCAAGGCAATTCCAGCGCCGTTGGGATGGGCTGAGACAAATTGTCCCGCCCCACTTATAAGGCCTTTTCCTAACTCGTCATAAACTCAATAGGATACAAAGGTAACGAGCGCTTTAGCTCGTACTCGCGGAGAGTACTGTGTGACAAACTTTCCATCTTCAACTTACCCGCCCCGGTAATTCTTTCCGGGGCGTATGACGGGTGTAAATGCCTACCTTACAACGAGATAGGGCCTCGGCTAAGGCGACGCAGCCGCCAGTTACCGGCATACACATTCACCTTAGTGGGGCGTAAGAACCCGGCTAAGGTGACGTTGGCGTTCCTCGCTAAATCCACCGACAATGTTGTCGGCGCACCAATCGCGGCCACAAAAGGAATTCCAGCCCGCGCGGCCTTATGGACTAACTCAAATCCGGCTCGCCCGCTGAGTAACAACCCCGTCTGTTCCAGCGGCAGTATCCTTTGAAGCAGCGCCCAGCCGATTAACTTATCCACCGCATTGTGCCGCCCAATATCTTCCCGCACCGCCACCAGCCCGCCCGCGGCGTCGAACAGCGCCGCCGCATGGACGGCCCCTGTGTCTTGAAACTGGCCCTGGCGCGCTTCCAAAAGCGCGGGCAGCCTCGCCAGCGCTTCATAGGTCATTCGAAATCCTTTGTCCTCCAGCGCCTCCGTCACCGGCAAGTCCGGCGAGCCGCAGAATCCGCATGCCGCCGTCGCCGCTCGCGGCCGGCCGAGGTCCAGGTCCACATGCGCCCCAAACGCCACCCGCACACGCGCCGCGTCCAGAACTTCCACCGGCTCCACATCGGCCGCCCCGCCGATCCGTCCCTCGCTGAACAGCAGCCCCAGCGCCAATTCATCGTCGTGACCCGGCGTCCGTAACGTGATGCCCCACGACGCCGTCCTTCGCTGGTCCTTGAACGAATGCTCGATCAGAATTTCCAGCGGCGCCTCATCCGCCAGCCAGTCGGCATCGGCGCGCGGCCCGTCAGCCGTCCAGCGCTCAACGGGGACACGCCGCGGCATCCGCTTACCCTCGCAGGGACTCCAAAAGCGCTACGGCCCTCTTGATGTCGTCCACATGCGCCAGCTTCGCCTGGTGCCGCTCGTCCATGTCCTGATCGAGCGCCACCTCGCGCTCAATCGTCAACGCTCCGGTGTAGCCAACTTCACGCAACGTCGAGACAAACCACCCGATATCCACCGCGCCCTCGCCCAGCGGCATCTCGGTCCCCAGCGTACCCGGCTTGCTCCGGTCCGGCCAGTTGCCGTCCTTACAATGAACCGAGACGACGTGCTTGCCGACTAGCTTCAACGCGGCGATCGGCTCGCTCGTCCCGTAGAGGACCAGGTTCGCTGGATCGAAATTGAGCTTCAGGTTGGGCCGGTCTACGTCTTCCAAAAAGTGCAGCAGCGTCTCGGCCGGTTCCTGGCCGGTCTCCAGTGCAAAGATGATTCCTTTGCTGGCGCAGTAGTCGCAAATCCTCCGGACCATATCCCGGACAGGCGCGTACGTCGGATTGGTGTGATCCTCGGGAACGAACCCAACATGGCAGGCAAAGATCGGCACGCCCATCGCGGCCGTCATGTCGACCACCTCATAGGTCCGCTTTTCCCGCACCTCTCGCGTGGCCGGCGGAATGAACCCCACCGTTTCCAGCACCGTCGGAAAATCGGCGTAGCTTTCGCCGTCATAGGCGGCGAAGACCGCCGTGATCACAAAGTTCTCATCGGCCAGTGCCTTCTTGTAAACCTCGCCCAACCCGGCGAGATTAATGGCCCCTGTAAACCCCAGGTGCCCGCAACGGAGCCCCAGGGATTTAACGGCCCGGATCATCTTAAGAGGCTCGTGATCGCCCCAGAACATCAAACCGACTTCGAGCGGACGCAGTGTGGCCATTACCCATCCAGTCTCGCAACGAGCTAGAGAATGTGCAACTGCCGGCTCTCCAGCTTGAGCAGCAGTTCCTTCACCGGCAGGCCACCGCCGAAGCCGGTGAGCTTGCCATTGCTCCCAATTACGCGATGGCAGGGGATGACGATCGGAATCGGATTGGCGCCATTGGCCGCGCCCACGGCGCGAATGGCGCTGGGGTTTTCGATCTGTTTAGCGATGGCGCCGTAGGTCGTGGTCCCGGCGTAGGGGATGGATTGGAGAGCCCGCCAGACGCTGACCTGAAAGGGCGTGCCGGCGGGGGCCAGGGCCAGATTGAAAGCCGTGAGCTTGCCCGCGAAGTAGGCCGTCAACTGTTCGATGGCGTCGCCGAACGGTGTGCGGTCCATAACCCAGGAGTCGTCCCGATGGCCATGGAAGCGGATGAAACGCAGCGCCTCCCCGTCCCCGGCCAGCACCAGCGGTCCGACCGGAGTTTCCATACGCCAGCAGGCGAGTTGCCGGGAAATCTGATTCACTAAAAGCTATTATGCCGCCACTTTCCCGCCGGACATTCCTCGCCGCTCTCGCCAGCCCCGCGCCCGCACGCCAACTCACCAAGGGTCCGGGATTCCATTGGTTCGGCTACTACGACAAGTTGCAGTTCGATCCGGCGGGCCGCTATATCCTCTCGAACGAAGTGAGCTTTGAGGGCCGTTCGCCGCTGGCGACCGACACGATCAAGGTGGGAATGGTGGACACCGGCGACAAGGACCGATGGATCCCGCTCGGGACCTCCTGCGCCTGGAACTGGCAGCAGGGCTGTATGCTGCAATGGGTTCCCGGCTCAAAGACCGACGTGCTTTGGAACGACCGTATCGATGGCCAGTTCGTCTGCCACATCATGAATGTCAAGACCGGGAAGAAGCGGACCATTCCGTCGCCTGTCTATACGCTGAGCCCCGATGGCAAGTGGGCTATCACGTGTGACTTCCGCCGCCTGAACGACGTGCGCCCCGGTTATGGTTATGCCGGCGTGCCGGATCCCAACGCCTCGGTGCCGATCCCGGAGGACGTGGGCATCTGGCGAGTAGACTTGGCCAGCGGCAAGCGCGAGCTATTGATTAGCGTCGCCGCCGCGGCGCGGATTCCGTACCCCGGCGGGTATTCGAACTGGGCCAAGCACTGGTTCAATCATTTGTTGATCAGTCCCGATGGCAACCGGTTCATCTTCCTGCACCGTTGGCGCGGGGACAAGGAAGGCCGAAGTTTTTCCACCCGGCTTTTCACAGCCAATGCGCAAGGCAATGACACTTACATCACCGATCCTTTTGGCAAGACATCGCACTTCATCTGGCGCGATCCGGCGCATATCCTGGCGTGGGCCTGGCACCCGTCAAAGGGCGACAAGTTCTATCTGTACACGGACAGAACGGATCGGGTCGAGGCTGTCGGGCCAGACGTGATGACCGTGAACGGTCATTGCACGTACTTGAACCGGGATGGGAATCGGTGGATTCTGAACGACACTTACCCGGATAAGGAACGGAACCAGATCGTGTATCTCTTTGACACGGCCAGCGGCGTCCGGCGGCCATTGGGGAGCTTTCTCGCGCCGCCGGAATACACGGGCGAATGGCGCTGCGATACGCATCCGCGGTCGAGCCCGGATGGCAAGAAAGTGGTAATCGACTCGGCGCATAATGGCGGGCGGCAGATGTACTTGATTGATATCGCGTAAGCGCCTCACCTGACCAGTAAGAGTTAAGATGAAGGCGGAGAATTACCGTGCGCAGCATCGACTGGATCGGGTGTGAGTTGGTGGAACGCGTGCCGGGAAAAGTTTCAGGCAAGCCCATCGTGCGAGGCACACGGATCATGGCCGATACGATCGTTCAGGATGCCGAACTCGGATCCACGCTGGACGAAATCCACGAGAACTATCCCGATCTCTGGGTCTCGGCGATTCACCGCCTGATCTCGATTGCGCAGTCAACTCGCGCGAACTACTCCCGGAGTTGACCAGGGAAGTCTTCAAACGCTGCAGAACCGCTGGTCATTAGGCGAAAAGCCCGCTTTCACCGAACCCAGCTTGATGCGCTTCATCTTCAAGTCCTGGCGTTCTTCCACCATCAGCGACATAAATCCGATCAAATGATCCGGCCGCGCCACCGCGTAAGGCGCGACCTCGCGGTCGATCACCCAAAGCCCCGAAAGCCTGGCCTTCACGCCAGGCACAATCGTTTTTTCGCCTTGCTCCGCCGTCGCCTGAAAGTCCTCCCAGTGTACCGTTAGGTCCGCTTCACATCGACCGGAGCCCGCGCCGCCGACTCTTCAAATCGTCGTTGAAGTGCTTTGGATATTCCCAGAATTGGCTGTGGATGTCTACCATCGCGTAAAGTGTATTGGCTTGCGGCCAAGGCAGCCGGAGCGGAGAGATCAGGCCGCGGGCGAAACCTCGACGATCCCGGCGAAGCTCGACGGCGCCGGAATCGAAATGCCTTCCTCGCGCATTCCTTCCAGATGGAACTCGACGGCTTCGAGGATCAGGCGTTCGGCTTCTTCACGGCTGTCGCCGACCGTGATGACTCCGGGAAGGTCGGGAACATAGGCCCCCCAAGAAGTCGGGCCTTGCTCATAGATTACGGTGTATTTCATCGGCTCTCCTAGTCCTCAATCCCGGCACTTTTCAGAATACTTTTCAGGGTTCCGATAGGAACATCTTTGCCCGGGTGGCTCCGGAACGGTAACGGCCATGCCCTTATCGGGATGTTTAAACTGACGATGACTCCCTCGTGTCTTCCCCAGGCGCCATCCCTTAGATTCTAACAATCGGATCAGCTCACGAACTTTCAACTTTTCGCCGGCCCTTCCCAAAAGTCATTTCGCCACCCTCGCCAACGGTCTCCCCGTGGTGTTAAGGCTTCTTCTCTCGGGCCTTGTCGATCGCGGCCTCGGCCTGTTCGGCGAGGCTCGTCGCGGCGGCCTTGGCCTTATCCACGGCGGTTTCGGCCTGTTCCGTAAAATCGGCGGCTTTCTCCTTGGCGACCACCTTCGCCTTGTCGAAGGAGGCCTCGGCTTGGTGCGCGAGGTCCTTCATCCTTTCGGCGGCTTTGTCGACGTAGGGTTCAGCCTGGGTAGCGAAGTCGCGGGCCTTGTCTTCGGCCACGCCAAGGGCGGCCCTGGCAAGAGTCTCGATCTTTTCGGCGAGGTCCTTGGCGGACTCGGCGACTTGGTGGGCTGCGTCTTTCATTTCTTCGTTCATGATTCCTTGAGTGTATCGGTTATAAGATAAGGATAGGAACTCCATGTTGCTTAATCGCTTGTACCGCTTTGCGGCTGTGGGCGTAGTGGTTGGCGTAGGCGCCAGCATGCTCGCTCAGACCTCGTCGCCGCGCGTTGACTTCACCCGGGATATTCAGCCGATCCTTGCCAATTCCTGCCAAGGCTGCCACGGCGCGAAAGCGCAAATGGGCCAACTCCGTTTGGATTCGAAAGACTTGGCGGCAAAAACGTTTACGGCGGGTAATAGCGCGGCGAGCACTCTTTACCAGCGAGTCGCCGGCACCTCCGACCAGGCGCGGATGCCGATGGGCAGCAAGCCGCTCCCCGCGGACCAGATCGCGCTGATCAAGCGCTGGATCGATGAAGGCGCCGAATGGCCGGACGCCGTTAGCGCGAAGAGCGCCGGGATCGCTAAGCATTGGGCTTTTGTCGCTCCGGTGAAAGCGCCATTGCCGGCAGTTAAAAACGCGGCTTGGGCGAATGGCGCCATTGATCGTTTTGTATTGGCCAAGCTCGATGCCGAGGGCCTTGCACCGTCTCCGCAAGCGGACAAGACCACGCTACTCCGACGGCTCCATTTGGATATCACCGGCCTGCCGCCGACTCCCGCCGATGTAGATACCTTCCTGGCGGATAGGAGTCCTCGGGCGTATGAGAAACAGGTGGATCGGTTGCTGGCATCGCCGCACTACGGCGAACGCTGGGCGCGCCAATGGCTGGACGCCGCGCGCTATGCCGATAGCGACGGTTATGAGAAAGACAAGTCCCGCGAGGTTTGGTTCTGGCGCGAATGGGTGATTAACTCCCTGAACAAAGATATGGGTTATGACCAGTTCCTGATTGAGCAACTGGCTGGCGATCTGTTGCCGAATGCGACGCAGGACCAGCGCGTGGCCACCGGATTTTTGCGCAACTCAATGGTCAACGAAGAAGGCGGCATTGACCCGGAACAGTTCCGGATGGAAGCGATGTTCGACCGGATGGACGCCGTGGGTAAATCGATGCTCGGCATTACGATTCAATGCGCCCAGTGCCACAACCATAAGTACGATCCGATAACGCAGGAAGAGTACTACAAGTTATTTGCGTTTCTGAACAACTCGCATGAATCGAATGCCGCGGTCTACACCGCCGCCGAGCAGCAGAAGCGCGCGGAGATCTTCCGGCGCATTCGCGAGATTGAACAGGACTTGCAGCACAAGACGCCGGATTGGCAGTCGCGAATGGCGGCATGGGAATCCGAAGTTAAGGCGAAGCAGCCCAAATGGGAGGTGTTGACTCCCGATATCGACGACATTGCGACCGGCGGACAGAAGTACTCGCAGATGGCGGACGGCTCAGTGCTGGCGGGCGGATATGCGCCCACCAAGTTCAAGCCGCAATTCACTCTGCGGACGAAGATGCGGAACATTCGGGCGTTGCGGCTGGAACTTTTAAACGATCCGAACCTGCCGATGAATGGACCGGGGCGTTCGTTGTGGGGCACGGCGGCATTGACGGAGTTTGAAATGACGGCAACTCCGGCGGGCGTGAAGGACGCCAAGCCGAAGAAGATCAAGATCGCCCGGGCGACGGCGGATGTGAATCCACCGGAGACGCAAATTGCCGGCGCGTTCTGGGATAAGACCGGCAAGCGCCGCGTGACCGGGCCGGTGGAGTTCGCCATTGACGGCAGCGACGAAACGGCGTGGGGCACGGATATCGGGCCGGGCCGCCGGAATCAGCCGCGGCAGGCGGTGTTTGTATTTGCCGAACCGGTGGACTTCCCGGATGGCACGGTGTTGGAGGTGTTCCTGTCGCAGCGCCACGGCGGATGGAACAGCGACGACAATATGAACCACAACCTGGGCCGGTTCCGGCTGGCGGTGACCGATGCCGCTGACGCGGCGGCGGATCCGCGGACAGCCCAAGTGTTCTCCGCCTGGCGGACCACGGTGCCGGAATGGCGGCAGGCCAATGATGAGATTGAGCGGCTTTGGCGGGAGCACCCGGAGGGCACGACACAGTTAGTGATGAACGAGCGCGAGGAGATGCGGGAGACTCACCTGCTTATGCGCGGCGACTTCCTGAAGCCCGGGAAAACCGTTCAAGCCGGGACGCCTGCGTTTTTGCATTCGGCTCCATCGGGCGCGCCAGGGAACCGGCTGACGCTGGCGAAGTGGATGGTGGACCGCCAGTCGCCGACCGTCGCGCGGTCCATCGTGAACCGCGTCTGGCAGTCGTACTTTGGCACGGGCATTGTGGCCACTTCCGAAGATCTGGGCAAGCAGGCGGAGACGCCGTCGCACAAGGAGCTTTTCGACTGGCTGGCGGTTGATTTGATGGACAACGGCTGGAGCCTGAAGAAGCTCCACAAAACGATTGTGATGAGCAACACGTACCGGCAGTCGTCGAAGGTCACAGAGGAGTTGTATTCGAAGGATCCGTATAACCGCCTTCTCGCGCGGGGCTCGCGGCTTCGCGTAGACGCGGAGTTGGTGCGGGATATCGCGCTGGCTGCCAGCGGGCTGTTGAATCCGAAGGTTGGCGGACCGAGCGTCTACCCTCCGGCGCCGGAGTTCCTGTTCCAGCCGCCGACGAGCTATGGACCTAAGAACTGGTACGAGGCGAAGGGCGCGGACCGGTACCGGCGCGGACTGTATACATTCCGGTTCCGGAGCGTGCCGTACCCGATGCTTCAGGCCTTCGATGCGCCGAATGGCGACATGAGCTGTGTGCGGCGCGGGCGGTCGAATACGCCGCTGCAGGCGTTGACGACTTTGAATGAGCCGCTGTTTTTGGAGACGGCGCGGGCGCTGGCTTTGAAGACCGTTCGCGAGGGCGGGTCGACGGACAATGACCGGTTACGATTTGCGTTCCGGCGGGTGGTGTCGCGGCCTCCTTCGGACAAAGAAGCGGACATGCTGCTGACTTTGCTCGCGAAGCAGACTTCCAAAAATGCCGCGAATGCTTGGGAATTGGCGGCGGCGGATCCGCTTCATCCGCCTTCATTGCCCGCCGGCGTCACGCCCGCGCAGTTGGCCGGGTGGACGACGATCAGCCGGGTGTTGCTGAACCTGGACGAAACGATTACGAAAGAGTAAGTTATGCCGAACCTCATTGCACGACGATGGTTTATGGAACAGTGCGGCGTGGGCATGGGCGCGCTGGCGCTGCCTTCTTTGTTAAGTGCGGCGACGGACCCGATGGCGCCGAAGCAGCCGCATCACGCGGCGAAGGCGAAGAACGTTATCTACCTGTTTATGGCCGGCGGACCGAGTCATATCGAACTGTTTGATAACAAGCCGATGCTGGCTAAGTTCGATGGCACGCTGCCTCCGGCTGACTTATTGAAGGGCTATCGGGCCGCGTTTATCAACCCGAACTCAAAGCTGCTGGGACCGAAGTTCAAGTTTTCCAAATACGGCCAGGCGGGGACTGAGGTCTCCGAGTTACTTCCCCACACGGCTGGCATTGTTGACGATATTTGTGTCGTCAAATCGATGACAAGCGATGCGTTTAACCATGCGCCGGCACAGTTGATGATGAACACGGGATCAATGCAGTTTGGGCGGCCATCGATGGGCGCGTGGTCTGTTTACGGGTTGGGCAATGAGTCGAAAGACCTGCCGGCTTTCGTAGTGTTTTCGAGCGGCGCGAAGGGACCGAGCGGAGGCAGTTCGTGCTGGGGCTCGGGCTTCCTGCCGTCGGTGTATCAGGGTGTGCAGTTGCGCAATTCCGGCGATCCGGTGTTATATTTGTCGAACCCGCGCGGCGTGGACGCGGAGACACAACGGGAATCACTCGACGCCATTCAAGCGATGAATCGCGAACGCCTGCAAGTTACCGGCGATCCAGAGATTTCTACGCGGATCAACTCATTTGAAATGGCGCACCGGATGCAGACATCGGCGCCGGAGTTGATGGATCTTTCGAAGGAATCGAAGGCCACGTTGGACATGTACGGCGTGGAGCCGGGGAAGCCGAGCTTCGCCTATAACTGTCTGCTGGCAAGGCGGCTGGTGGAACGGGGCGTCCGGTTCGTGCAGCTTTACCACGAGGCTTGGGACCAGCATGGCGCGCTGGTTAGCGGGCTGAAGAAGAATTGCAAGGACACCGATCAGGCGGCGGCGGCGTTGGTGAAAGATTTGAAGCAGCGCGGACTTTTGGACGACACGCTGGTCATCTGGGGCGGCGAGTTTGGCCGGACGCCAATGGTGCAAGGCGGCAACGATGGGCGCGACCATCATCCGAATGCGTTTACGATGTGGCTGGCCGGCGGCGGCGTTAAGCCAGGCATGGTGCTGGGCGAGTCGGACGAGTTGGGCTTCAATGTCGCGAAGGACAAGGTGCATGTGCATGACTTACATGCGACCTGTTTGCACTTACTCGGCTTCGATCATTTGAAGCTGACCTACCGGTTCCAGGGGCGCGATTTCCGGCTGACGGATGTGCATGGGAACGTGGTCCAAAGGATGCTGGCTTAGAGGCTTCGTTAGTGAGCTGCGTGGCCCTCAGCGTCGCCGCATATTCCTGGAAGAGCAAGAGAGTGAACTGCCAGCGACGGGGGCAGTGGAGTTTAGCATTCTTTTACCTATACCCCCAGCGCGGACCAAGAGCCACAAGACCTGGGACTCTTCCAAAGCCATCGCCTGGGTTCCCGTCCGCGCCATCGCCTCTCGCACGCGGAATGGAGAAGCCATCTGGATTCTCACCACTCTCCCCGCTGCGGAATTGCCTTCATTGGCAGTGCCGGGACTATACCGCCTGCTCTGCCAAATAGAACTATCCGTCAAAAGGCTAAAGACCTTACTTCAAATGGACACATTGCCTTCTCGGGAAGAACCTGCCGCGAAGAGTTGGATGCTGGCGCGCTTGATCGCCGCCTTGGCGCAGCGTCTTGTACAGCCATCCGGCCCACTTTCCCCCTGGGGGTGCCAATTACGAGAATGGCGAGCCGAATCCACCCCGGCATAGCGCGTGGTCTCGATTCCGCATGACACTCTGGGCGCTACGCGTGGCGGTTCTGGGAAATGGGCCGTGGCTAGTTATACGTAGCGAAGAGAATCTCAACCGCCTGCGCAACGCCCCTCGCAAACGCGGGCTGACCAGTGACGCCCTAAACCGAGGCGTCCATGAGTTTTCGCAGCTTCCCATATTTTAACGCCTATGACCCTAGCCGCCAAACAACCGCTCAAAAACCTCCCGCGTCCTAATTCGAATAACGTCCCACTCCTCCGTCAAAGTCCCCTCTACCTTCCGCCACCGCCCAACCAAATCCGCCAAATTCTCCAACTCCAAAGTCGACTTAGGCAAACTTCCCTCGGCATGTCCGTGAATTAGCCGCAACCCATGATCGACTGCGCGGTAAAACGTCGCAGCCTTGCGCAGAAATATAGCATCCGTCCGCTCCAAATGACCCATCTGCTCCACGACGTCAATACGCCGCGGCGTATTCAACTGCTTAAAGAAAAATCCCGCGCTTCGCAGTCTTAAATACATAAGCACAAAGTCAATATCGTAATAACCGCCCTCGCCCGCCTTCAACAAACTGGCATCTCCTAACTCTCGCTGCAACCGAAGCCGCATTGTGCGCAAATCCCCTCTCGACCGGCCGCTCTGTCCATACCGCCGCCAGTCAATTTCCTGTAAGTCGTTCAAAAAGTCGGTCGCCGCGTCCAAGTCCCCCGCTACAGCGTGCGACTTCATATATGCCATGCCCTCCCATGCCTCCGCGGTGCGGTCGAAATAGTCCCTAAACGCACGCTCCGTCTGTACCAGCGCCCCCTCCCGCCCATTCGGCCGCAGTCGCGTATCCACGGCAAATATCACACCCTCGCCCGTATAAGCCGAAATAACATCGATCATCTTCTCGGCCACCCGCGTCCAAAACGCCAGCTCGATCGCATCCCGGTTCGGCAGCACGAAAAACAAGTCCGCGTCCGACCCCAAATCGAACTCCCGCGTCCCCAGCCTTCCCAGCGCCACCACCATCATCTGCTTCCGCGGCCGATAGTTAATCGCCACCGGCGGATGCGCCGCCCACACCGCCCGCACCGCCACGCCATACGCCGCCGCCATCACGCGCTCGCCTAACTGCGACGTCTGCTCCAACGTCTCAAAAACCGGCCGCCGCAGACACACACTCTCGCACTGGGTCCGGAACATTTCCCGCCGGAACCATCGCCGCAATTCCCCGGCGTCCGCTTCCCCCGGAGGTTCCCCCGGTCCGCTCCCGAACACCGCGAACTCCGCCAGCAATTCCGGCGTCCGCAACAACTCCTCACTTAAAAACGGGCTCGCGTCAAAAAGGTCGATCACCTGCGCCGCCAACGCCCCGTCCTGATCCATCAACCGCAACCATTCCGGCGTCTGCCGGATTTTCTCCAGAAAATGTTCGAACCGCGCCGCGCCGCGCCCCGGCGGGCGCCTGCCGATGGTCGCCGCCAAGCCCGGAGCTATCTGTGTAAGAAATCGCACGAGATTCGAATTCGATACCGGCTGTGCGCCCAATTCCTCGATACCATCTTCCGACGGCTGCTGCGCATGTATCAGCCGTTCGTATATCTCCGCGACCGCCTCTAAGTGCTGTTCCAACTCGGCCAATAACTCGGCACCCCGCAATTGCCCAGGCATCCGTCGCGCCACACCCTCTAACTCACCCGCCTCCAAAGACAACGAATGCGTCTGCCGGTCATCGGCAAACTGCAGCCGGTGCTCGAGCGTCCGCAAGAACTGGTAGGCCGCCGCCAATCGCGCATACTCCGTCCCCGAAAGCAGGTCTTTATCCCGCAGCCGCGCCAACGCCAAAAGCGTGCCGCCATGCCGCACCCAACGCTCCCGCCCGCCGTGCAGGCGCTGTAAACACTGCACCAAAAACTCCACGTCCCGAATTCCTCCCTCGCATAACTTGACGTCTATCTCCTGCGGCCCCCGCCGCTGCTTCCGCGCCAATCGCTCATGCTGCCGAATCCGCGCCGCCGACACTGCCTCAATCGCCGAGAAGTCCAACGAGCTCGCGTAGATCAACGGCTCGACAAATTCGAGTAACTCGGAGCCCGGTCCCCGCTCCCCTGCCGCCACTCGCCCCTTGATCAGCATCTGTAGCTCCCAGTCCCGTCCCCTGGTCTGGTAATAACGCTTCGCCGCGGCCAGCGACAGGCATATCTCACCCAACCGCCCATCCGGACGCAACCGTAAGTCCACGCGATAACACATCCCATCGAATGTGTAACTCGACAATAGGTCCGTATACTGGTTCGCCAGCTTCCGGAAAAACTCCTGATTTGAAATTGGCTCCGTCGCGCAGGTCTCTCCAGCGCCCGAATAAACAAACATCAAGTCAATGTCCGAAGAGTAGTTCAGCTCCTCGCCGCCCAGCTTCCCCACCGCCAAAACTGAGAACTCGCATGACCGCCCATTCTCATCGCGAGGCACTCCATGCCGCGCCTCCAATGACTCCCGTATCCGCCGGTAGGATACCTCCAGCACAGCGTCGGCCAGTGTCGACAGTTCGCCCGCGATATCCGGTAACGGAGCCAGCCCCCGCACATCCCGCAGCAGGATCCGCAGCATCTCCCGCCTTCGGAACCGCGCCAGTTCGACCGGCTCCGGAACTCCGCCCAACAGGAAATGCTCCAGCCTGTCTTTCATCGTCTCCAACGACAGCGCCCGGTACAGGTCCCCCGACGCGCAGACTTCTTCCAGCCACTCCGGCCGCTGCAGCACTTCTTCAGAAAGGAAGCCGCTATGGCAGAACACCGCCACCAGGGACTGTAAGCCAGCTGCGGTTCGAGTCAACCGCGCAAACATGTCCGGCGACCGTTCCCAAAGCCGGGACAGATAGTCCAATGCACGGTCCGGATCCGGCGCGCCTTCAAGAAGGTAACCTATACGCGAGAGCGTCTTTTCCGGCACGCCCATCCGCAGATGAATGACATTCGCTCTGGCCTGCTCCGGCTTCAGGAAGGCGATCTCATCAACCCAGCCATTCATAGGGAATTATGCCAAGTCCGTCAACAGCGCCACCGGGTCCCCCGGCGCGAATGAACCCAGCTTGACGATAGCAAGGTAGAACCCGGCCAGCCCCCAGCGAGGCGACAAAAAGTCCCCGGCTTTCACTTCCGCGTCGAAGACAGCCTTCTGTATCCCCGGCCCATATGGGTCGAGTTTATAGCAAGGCTCCCGCATCTTGGTGACCTCGACGATGACGGCGCCCATCCGCCATTGCTGCCCCAAACGAACCGATCTCCGGTTGATGCCTGTCGTGGTCACATTTTCGCCAAGAGCGCCCGGGTAAACCGGAAAACCGGCGGCAACCAGTTCATCAAGCCCCTCGGAAGTAATCCAAAGTAAAGCCTGCCGCGGCCCGCCATGATACTTCGTGTTCTTCTGAATATCGCCAAGGATGCCCACCGGCCCGGCTTCGGCGCCAAGGACGGGAAGTTTCGGAACCCCGCCCGTCGACACGCTCACCTGCAAGATCTGTCCAGCCATTCACTGCTCCTATAGCCGGCAAATGAGAAGCTCGCGCTCGTACACCAATTCCGGCGGCAGATGATCGTGAAGGTCGATGAACAGCTCTTCCTGTCCTATCACTTCCTGCCGCCACTGCGCCCGGTCAAAAGCCTGCAACTCGTCGAACTGCTCCCGTGTAAACGCCAGCCCCTTCCAATCGAGATCCTCATAGCGAGGCATCCAGCCGATCGGCGTCTCCTGGCCGGCAGCGCGCCCATGGGATCTATCGACGATCCACTTCAGCACCCGCATGTTCTCGCTGTAGCCCGGCCACAAAAACTCGCCCGCCGGTCCGCGCCGGAACCAGTTGACATGGAATACGCGGGGCGTCGTGGATAGCAACCGCTGCATCTTGAGCCAGTGCCGGAAGTAGTCGCCCATGTGGTACCCGCAGAAAGGTAGCATCGCCATCGGGTCGCGCCGCACTTTGCCAATCGTGCCGGCCGCCGCCGCCGTCATCTCGGAGCCCATCGTCGCGCCCACATAGACCCCCGTCGACCAGTTGAATGCCTGGAAGACCAGCGGCATCGTGGTGGGCCGACGGCCGCCAAAAATGATCGCGCTGATCGGTACTCCGGCTGGATCCTCCCACGCCGGATCAATCGTCGGGCACTGCGACGCCGGAGCCGTAAACCGCGCGTTAGGATGCGCCGCCTTCGCGCCGTTCTCCTTCGCAATTGCGGGTGTCCATGGCCTGCCTTGCCAGTCCGTGCAGGCGGCTGGCGGCTCATCCGTCATGCCTTCCCACCACACCCCGCCGTCCGGCGTGAGCGCCACGTTTGTGAATATGGAATTCTTCGCCAACGAGGCCATCGCGTTCGGGTTCGTTTTCATCGACGTGCCTGGAGCGACGCCGAAGAAGCCAGCCTCCGGGTTGATCGCCCGCAGCTCGCCATTCAAGTCCGGCTTGATCCAGGCGATGTCATCTCCGACGGTCCAGATCTTCCAGCCCTTAAAGCTCTTCGGCGGAATCAGCATCGCGAAGTTCGTCTTGCCGCAAGCGCTCGGGAACGCGGCGGCGACATAAGTCTTCTCGCCCTTGGGGTCCTCGACGCCAAGAATGAGCATATGCTCGGCCATCCACCCTTCGTCGCGGGCGATGTTCGAAGCAATGCGCAAAGCAAAGCATTTTTTCCCCAAGAGAGCGTTGCCGCCATAACCGGAACCGTACGACCAGATTTCGCGCGTCTCCGGGAAGTGGACGATGTACTTGTCCGGATTGCAGGGCCACATTACGTCCTTCTTGCCCCTCGCCAGCGGCATCCCCACCGAGTGGACGCACGGCACCACGCGTTTCTCGCCTTTGTCGATTTCGGCGAAGACTTTCAGGCCTATCCGGGCCATGATCCGCATGTTGACCACGACATACGGCGAGTCGGTCAACTGGACGCCAATCCGCGCCAGCGGTGAATCCACCGGACCCATGCTGAACGCGAGCACATACATCGTGCGCCCCTGCATGGCGCCATGGAACAGCGCCTTCAGCTTGCGCCGCATCTTGAAAGGGTCTTCCCAATTGTTGGTCGGTCCGGCGTTGTCCTTCGACAGCGAGCAGATGAACGTCCGATCCTCGACGCGAGCCACATCGCCCGCGTCCGAACGGGCGTAATAGCAACCCGGCCAGAGGTCCTCATTAAGCTTCGTAAGCGTGCCACTGGCGACCATCTGGTCAAGCAACATTTCGTTCTCGTCTTCGGATCCGCTGACCCAATGGATCCGGGCCGGCCGTGTGAGCCGGGCCATTTTTTCGACCCACTTCAGCAGGTGCTTGTTCGTGCTGAGCGGGGTGGAGGGGTTACTCCGGGGAGTCTTGGTAGCCACAATGGTTTCCTATGTTACCAGTGTAGCCGTCCGCCATTCCCGCCAAGTCCAGCCCAGTTTGCGCTGTTCGTAGTAGAGTTCGCCGGGGTGCGGAGGGCGGGTGAAGTCGTAGGCGCGCATGGGACGGAAGAGTTCACGGTGAGTGGGAAACTTGTTAAGGACGCGCGTTTGGGATTGGAAGCTGTCGAGCCAGGAACGCTTCGCGCTTTGCCGATCGGGGTCTAACTCCACCACCGCTTCCGCCGCGCCATCAAGAAAGGAGTGAGGAACGAACTCCCCGCCATGCCCGTGGTACAGAGGGAACTCCCAGACATTCGGCAGACCGGACAGTGCGAACGCGACGGCGTCGTGGTCGGGGTGGCCGCCCTCATAGGCGTGCGTGTAGACGCGGCCGGCGCCGAAGGCGTCGACATAATCGCGGATGCGCGGCCAGTAGACAGGCGCTTCCAGATCGGCGAGTCCAAGACAGTGGTACCGCTCCTCCGGGATGCCGGCCTTGGCGAGGACCGCTTGCATCTCCGCGCGGCGGGCGGCCTGATAATCGGCGCGCGTGTCGAAGCCCGAACGCAAGGCGTACTTCAGATCGCGCGGCGCGGAATCAGTGGCATGAAGGATATGGACCTCAGCCGGATGGTCCTGCATGATCGAGAAGCAGCCGAGGGTTTCGTCGTCGGCATGCGCGACGGCGATCAGGATACGCATAACTGTCATTATCGAACTGCTAACCTAGCCTCGTGCGCATCGGGATCACTTGTTACCCCACCTACGGCGGCAGCGGCATCGTGGCCACGGAGCTTGGACTGGAGTTGGCCAATCGCGGTCATCAGATTCACTTCATAACCTACGCCAACCCTATCCGGCTGGGGGAGCGGCCGGACATCTTGTATCACGAAGTGGAGGTTTCAAACTACCCGCTGTTCCAATATCCGCCGTACTGCCTGGCGCTGGCGTCGCGCATGGCGGAGGTGGCCGAGCAGTACAATCTGGACCTGCTGCATGTCCACTACGCCATCCCGCACTCGGTGTCGGCGATGCTGGCGCGCGGCATCCTGTCGGGCCGGCGGCGGCTGCCGTTCGTGACGACGCTGCATGGGACCGACATCACCCTGGTGGGCATGGACCGGTCGTATTACCCGATCACGAAGTACTCAATCGAGCAGTCGGACGGGGTGACGGCGATCTCGGAGAACCTGCGGCGGCACACGCTGGAGGTGTTCGATGTGGCCAAGCCGATCGAGACGATTCACAACTTTGTGAACTCGGACTTGTACCGGCCGGCGGAGCGGCGGGCGCCAGGTCCACCGCGGCTGATTCATCTTTCGAACTTCCGGCCGGTGAAGCGGGTGACGGACTGCATCCGGGTATTGGCGGAGGTGCGGAAGTCGGTGGAGGCCGATCTGTGGATGGTGGGGGACGGACCGGATCGGGGGGCGGCGGAACGCCTGGCGCACGACCTGGGCGTGATCGGCGCGGTGCGGTTTCTGGGCAAGCGTAACGACGTTCCGGCGCTGCTGCGGGAGGCGGACGTACTGCTGATGCCGAGCGAAATGGAGAGCTTCGGATTGGCGGCGCTGGAGGGGATGGCGTCCGGAGTGGTGCCATTGGGGACGCGTGTGGGCGGGGTGCCGGAGTTGATCGCCGACGGTGTGGACGGGTACCTGTGTGAGGTGGGCGAGGTGGAGCGAATGGCGGCGCAGGCCGCCGCGCTATTGAGCGATTTGGACCGGTGCCGGGAGATGGGTTTGGTGGCGCGGCGATCGGCCGTGGAGCGGTTCTCGACGGATCTGATCATCCCGAAGTATGAGGCCCTGTACCGGCGAGTGGTAGAGGGCGGGTGACGCAGTTTTGTGCGGTTGTGCTGTTGGCTGGGTCAGCCGCTTGGGGCGGGCCGGCCGTCGTGAAAGGCGAGCGGCTGGTGTTTCACTTCGTGGCCTCGGAGATGGCGAATCTGACGTTTGAGCTGGACGCGATGGCGGGGATGTCGGGGGCGGATGGCTCCGCATACCGGAGGCTGTGGAGCCGGGAACTGCGTTGGGACCGCGAGGATGACCGGCAACTCGACCGTTGGAAGGATCTGCGGCTGGCGCATCGCGGCTCCGGGCCATCGGGGAAGATGGCGCCAAAAGTAGGGTGGCCGCCGAACTATGCGGGGTTTTACGGGCAGGAACTGGGGCTGGATCAAGACGTGCGGATTGCGGGGTTTCAAGCGCGGTCAGTGAAGGATTATGGGAAGCGGCTGGGGCGGGTATTGGAGGCACGGGAGGCGGATGGGTTGGTCTCGGTGGTGAAGCACTTCGGGGGGCGGTTTGGGGATTTCTGGGCGGGGGAGGGAAAGCGGTTGACCGAGCCGAAGGCGGAGGGGTTCGCGCGGCTCGTGCGGGAGCGGGGCGTCCTGGCATTGGCGGAACGGTTCGTGGTGTTCACGGAGGCTGAGTTGCCGCGTCGGCATGGCGTGTGGTTCTATCTGATTGCGCACCCGACGCGGATCGGAAAGGACACGATGGCGACGCAGATGCAGAGCCATGCGCCGGTGGAGTTGTTGGACGAGGAGCGGCCAGAGGACAAGCTGGGGGTCATCGTCCATGAGTTGGTCCACCATTTCTACGACCGGGCGCCGCTGGCCCGGCACATGGGACTGATGGAGGAGTTCCGGGGGTTGGAGCCGGAGTGGCGGATGGCGGCTTACTCCTACCTGAACGAGGCGGTGGCGACGGCTGCCGGCGTGCTGGTGGAGCGGCGGTTGCGGACGGACGCGGAGTTCATCCGGTGGGCGGCGAACCCGCGGAACGTGTATGGGCAGCCGTGGATATCGGCGCTAGGGACGGCGACGTACCCGCTGGTCGAGCGATGCCTGGGAGGAGAGTGCGGGCTGTTTTCGGGAGGGTTCGCCGGACGGTACCTGGCGGCGGTGGACGGCGCTTTGGGGACGCGCGTCCGGCATCCGCACTTCCGGCTGGCGAGCCGGATTCTGGTACTCGGGAACGGGGCGCTGGCCGGGGCGTCGCGGCTCTTTCGGGAACGGGTGCCATCGATTATGCATGCGACCGGTTGGGAACAATTGGCGCGATTCCCGGAACTGCCGGTGGTGATGCTGGCGGTGGAGGGCGAGCAGGCGGAGATGCTGCGGCGGATCGGGCCGGGACGGGATGTGACGGTCCTGATCGGGCCGACCGCGGCGGCGGTGGAACAGGAAGTGGAGCGGTTCGCGCTGCCGCCGTTCCCTTGATGAACACGCGCACAACGGAGCCTCGGCGCGGCGCCGGGCCCTGTGCGCTAGTTACCGACTTCTTTGCTGGAGACGGTCGCGGGTTCCGGACCCCAGTTTTCGCGGATGACCATGGATTGGTCCGAGAAAAAGCTGCGGCGGCCGCTGCTGTTGTAGGTCTCGGGGACAACGGTCATCGTATACCCCCCTGGCGTACCCTGCATTTGGAAGAGGAAGCCGGACTTTTTGCCCTTGGCGAGTTCGCCGGGAAGCAGGTCCGCGGCGGCGGGGCCGGGCTGGCCGCTGGGCGGGGGGCCCAGTTCCTGAAGCGTCACGGCGTACTTGCCGAACTGGCTTTGGTACTGCGCCTGGGTGGTATGAATGGTGCCGACCATGCGTAGGGCCGATAGCTCATTGGCCTGCATTCTGGCGTTGTTGTACTTCGGAACCGCAATGGCCAGGATGATGAAAATGATCGCCACGACGATCATCAACTCCATTAGAGTGAATCCGCGGCGGGTGATCTGACGGTTTACGCGAAACTTGGACGCAATCATAGCTAATCGTTCTCTATTCTAGATGACGCGGCGGAAGGCGCGGGCGTTGAGGGTTTCTTTCAGTTTTCGACCTCCTTGCCTTCGCCGTCCTGGACGCTTAACGACTGGTCCGATACGAACGTCCGGTTGCCCGTACCGCCAACCTTCTCCGGCGTTGCGGTGATCTAGTAGCCTTCGTTGGTCCCTTGCAGGATGAAGTCGTAACCGCTGTGGCTGCCGTTCGCCAGTTTTCTCGATATGATCTTGGTGAGTGTCGGCAGTGTGACGGCGAATTTGTTGGTTTGGCTCTGATACTGGGCTTGGGCGGTGTGAATCGCGCTGATCGTACGAAGCGCCGATACCTCATTGGCGCGGATGCGGGCGGCGGCCAGGTTTGGCAATACCATGGTCAGGATGACGAGAATGATGCCGACGGCGATCATCAACTCAATAAGGGTGAAGCCGCGCCGGTCTTTGCGTTTCATTTGTCTCCTCCTTTCTTGTGTCTGACGCTTGGTTTAGGCGTGGCGTGCAGTCCAGCCAGAGTCTCCTCCATTAACAGTCCGGAAATCACCCCGGAAAGCAGCGTCACGCTTCATAAGCGTCAATGTGAATACTCCCTGGAATCCACCATTGCGTCCGGTCTTCCGCGCCGCGTATGTCAATCACCTGCACCGGCCGCTTCTCCGTCAGCAACTCCCGCAGCGTCTCCGTCTCCATGAATCCGCTCATTTCGCGCTCCTTCGGAATGGCGCCAGCATTCGTCCCGCAATTCCTTGCGGGTAATTTTCAATCCCCGCGAAGCCCAATCGCCTCGGGTCTTCGCTCTTCGGCAAATACGCCGTTCCCAACAGCCAGTCCCACACGCTCAGCGCAATTCCAAAGTTCCGGTTCACCGGTCCGCTGTCCGGGTGCGTATGGTGCCACCGGTGCATCTCCGGACTGTTCACCAGGTACCGCAGCGCACCAATGCGCACGTTCAGATTCGCATGCGCAAAGTGCCCGATCAGCGTGTTAAACACGCCGTAGGCGAACATCGCCGCCGGGCTGAATCCCAGGAGCGCCGCCGGAATGTAAAGCAGCCCCCGATACGCTATTACCTCCGCCCAGTGGAATCGCCAGTTCCCAATCCAGTCCATCTCTTCGGCCTCGATACTGTGGTGCAGCTTGTGAAATTCCCAGAGCCAGCCCACGCGGTGCAGCAGATTGTGGATCAGCCACTGGAGAAAGTCGAAGACGATCAGCAGCAACGGGATTTGCACGTACAGCGGTTGCCCCTCCATCACCCGCAGGTAAACCAGGGTTTTGATACCGGCCGCCTCCAGGCCACGGTCCAGCGTTGCAATCGCTTGCAACGACACGATGCCAAGTAATACTCCTAAATACTCGCTGTTGAAAACCAAATAAGCGATGTCTTGCAGGAATCCGCGCCGGAAAATCCGCCGCCGCCGCAACGGCCAGAACCGCTCCGCCACCAGAAACAACATGGAAAGCGCGAATAGCCAAACGGAATACACCATTTGTGTTTACCTCGCGGCGCCCATTGCCACCGCGCCCCCTTCCAGCTTCCAATCCGGATAGCCTTCCGCCAGCCGGTAGGCGCGGAACCCCTTCGCCGCAAGCAGCGCCGCCGCTTCGCTGGCGAATACGCAATACGGCCCACGGCAATACGCCACGATAGTCTTCGTTTTCGGCAATTCGCGCAATCGTGCCGCCAGCTCTTCAATTGGAATCGAACGCGCGCCCGCAATGTGCCCCGCCTCATATTCCCGCGCCGGCCTCACATCCAGCACCACTGTCCCGCCCGCTTCCAGCCTGCGCCGCAGCGTGTCGGAATCGATCGCCTGCAACGCGCCGCGGTCCTTCAAATAAGTGTCCGCCAACCGGTCCACCTCCGCGAGCCGCGCCTGCCCCACGTCCCGCAACGCGCACCACAGCCGCGCCACCCGGTCATCCGCCAACCGGTAAGCGATGTAGGTGCCATTCCGCCTCGTTTCCACCAGGTGCGCCTGCCGCAGCACCTGCAAGTGTTGCGACGTGTTCGCCACCGTCTGCGCCGTTTCGTTCGCCAACTCTTCCACCGTGCGCTCCCCTTGCGCCAGCAGTTCAATCAGCTCCAGCCGCCGCCCGCTGCCCACCGCTTTACCAATTCGTGCAAACTCGTCGAAAAGGGAATCTTTGAACTCGCGCTTTGCCGTTGGGCTCATATTTATATTCAAGCGAATACTTGAATATAAATCAAGGCCCTGGTACAACAGAAAGGATGACCGCCAGCGACTTGCCTCTTCTCAGCCATCCGCTCGACGACCCCAGCGCCTTCACTCCCGAAGCGCTTGTCGCCGCCGTTCGCCTCGCCCGTGGTCTCTCCGCCGAACTCGTCCCTGAAGTCTGTGTCCTTGATTTTGATGGCGATCTGACCGATTGGCTGGTCGCGGAGGGCCGCGTCCGGCCCTGCCCGGCGTGGGCCTGCTTCCACACCGCAATGTTTCAGTTCGAAGTCGACGGCCGGACTTGCGGCATTATTCCGCGCACTATCGGCGGTTCGTACGCCGTGCTAATCGCCGAACAGCTAGCTGTCTCCGGAGTCAAGGTCATACTCGGCCTGACGTCCGCCGGACGCGTAGACCCGGATTTGCCGATCCCGAGTCTCGTCGTAGCCACCTCGGCGATTCGCGATGAAGGCACGTCTTACCACTACCTCCCGGCCGCCGGAACCGTTGATGCTCCCGCAGCGCTCGCGCAAGCGTTATTCGCGGAACTGCATGCGCTCGGACTTCCGACGTCGCAAGGCCGGGTCTGGACGACGGACGCCCCCTACCGGGAGACTCGCGCACAACTGGCGGCGCACGCCGCGACCGGTGTTTCCGCTGTCGAAATGCAAGCCGCGTCGCTCTTCGCATTCGCCGCCGCCCGCGGCGCCGCCGTTGGGATCGTGGCCCAAGTCTCGAATGCTGTAGATCACACCGGTCACCCGTTCGACAAGGGCCACGCCATCGACAGTCACGCGGTGCTGGAAGGAATGTGCCGGGGTGGACATCGCTTCCTTTCCGCAAGAAGGAAAGGAGAAGCGCCTTAGAACGCGTAGCGAATAGCCAACTGCATAACCCGCGGGTCCTGCGCGCTGGTGATCACGCCAAAGTTCGACGCGCCGTAAGTCGTGGAAGGGTTGTTGAAGTTCACCGTATTGAACAGGTTGAACGATTCCCAGCGGAAGTCGATCGCATGGCCTTCGGCGATCCGAAACGTCTTGCCCAGTTTGAAGTTGGTTACAAACTGGTCCGGGCCGTGGGCCGAGTTGCGCGCCGCATTGCCGGGCGTATTCAGCGTCTGCACCTGATAGGCATTGATGTCCAGGAACTTGAAGCGGTCCGTCTTCGGATCGATCCCCGTGTTGGCTTCCCCCACGCGGTCCGGCCGCAGTCCGCCGCCGTTCCGGTCGAAGAAGCGGTAGTTCAGGCCCGTCCGCGGATTGGTTCCCGTGCCGGTCAAGCCGACGTTAATCGGAAGTCCCGTGCGTCGGCTGACGAACGTCGAGGCGTTCCAGCCGCCCAGCACCAGGTCCGTGGCTTTGCTGAATCCGCTGCCCCAGCGCTTGCCCTTGCCCACCGGCAACTCATAGGTCAGGCCCGTCGTCATTAAGTGCCGCGGCGTCTGTGTCATGCCGCCGCGTTCGGCGGAGAACGTATCCCGGAACTGCGGCGAAGCGCCCGCATCCCAAGTCCCCGCTTCATCCAAAGCGCTGGCATAGGTGTAGCTGACCAGCGCGTATAACCCGCCCTGCAGCTTATGCTCAAACTTCATTTGCATCGCGTTGTACCAGCTTCGGGCGCGGGAGGCGCCGGTCTGGATGCCCTGCCACTGCGGAAAGGGGCGATTGGCGGGCACGCTGCCATCGATACCGAAGTCAGTCTGGTTCCGTTCATAGAGGCCAAATAGATTCCGGCCGCGGTTGCCGACATACGCCACTTCGAACGTGCTAGCCCGATTCAATTGGAACTGCGTGGCGATGTTCCACTGCTGAATCAAGCCGGACCGCTGTTCCTGTTCCCGCGTCCGCAGGCCCACCGTCCGCGAGTCGTAGTTGCTGAGCACATTCGCCGGAATGGCATCGCTTAACCGCAGCGGCGCCGGTCCCGTTCCCACGCGCTGCAATCGCGCCTGCGTCAACTGCGGCGGATTCAAAGGCAGATTCGCTTCCGATCCGTAGATGTCCTCGGTGTTGTAAAAGATGCCGTAGCCGCCGCGGAGAACGACCTTTTCCGGCACCGCCTGCCAAGCGACGCCAAGGCGTGGACCGAAGTTGTTCTTGTCCGGCGTGGTCAGGTACTTGTCGTCATCGTTGGCCGTCAGCAACCCGCCGGTAGCCGGGTTGAAGTTGATGTTGCGGTTCGTCCCGTTGCCGTAGAACGGCGTCGTGTACTCATAGCGCAGGCCTAGGTTCATCGTCAGCGTTCGCGACAACTTCCAGTCGTCCTGCGCGAAGTAGCTGAAGGCCCGCTGCAGTTGCTGCACGGTGGGGACGGTGTTCAATTGCACGCTCTCCGGCAGGCCGAGCAGCAGGTCGCCAATTGAATCGCCCGTGAACACGCCAGGGATCCCATAGGAAGGAGTGCGGCGGGTAACGTCGATGAAGGTGTTGTCTTTCAAACGAATTTCGAAACCGGCGCGCAGAAAATGGCGCCCGGAAGTCAGCGAGAACGTTTCGACCACCTGGTTCAGTATCGGTTTTTGAAACTGCGGCCGGAAGTTGCGCGTTCCCAAATCGTTGTAGTTATTGACGTCGATCTGCGGCAGCCCACCCACCTGCAGCAGGTCCGCCGGAATGCCTTTAAACCCGAACGCATCGGCTTTCTGGTCGTTCGCCGTCGCGTGCGCGAACTCGGCGAACGTACCGTTGCGCCCATAGCGCAGATTATTCACCATGCGCGTGCCGATGGTACGAGTCCAGTTCACCGCCAGGCTGTTGTTCTCGTTGAACTGCGCGCCCTGATTGCCGACGCCATCGCCCAGCCCGGGGAAGAGCGCGTCGCGATTGAATTTCTGCCGCAGGTAGCTGAACCGGGCGCTGAACTGGTTCTTCTCATTCAGCGAGTAGTCGCCCTTCACATCGAATTTATGGGTGTTCTCCTTGCCGTCACGCAGCGCGGAATAGTTGTTTACCGGACGGCCGTTCTGCACGTTCCCGGCCTGGGTCGCCTCCGGATACAGCGCGATCAACTTCGTGCCCAGCGAATCGAAGCGCGATGCGGGAATGGTCGTATCGGGGAATGGCTGGCCGCTGGCTGGATCGACAATCCGCGTAGCCGCGTCGAAGCGTCCCTGCCGCTGCGCGGCGTTCGGAACCGTTGTCAGAAAGGTGTCGGCGAAGCTTTGCTGAAACCCTTCGTAGGAACCGAAATAAAACAGCTTGTTCTTAACGATTGGTCCGCCAACGGTTCCGCCGTATTGATTCCAGGCGAGGGTCGATTTCGGCAGGTTATTCAAGTTGTTGAACCAGCCGCGCGCCGCCATCGACGAGTCGCGGTTGTAGTACCAGCCCGAACCGTGGATTTCATTCGATCCGGACTTGATCGACACGTTGACAACACCGCCGGCGTTACGGCCGAATTCAGCGGAGAAGCTGTTCGTCTGCACTTTGAATTCGGCAATGGAATCCGGATTTGGCTGCACCACTTGCGCACTAAGGGCTTGCGCGTTCTGCGTCCCTTGATTGTTGTCCACGCCGTCCAGCAGAAAGTTGTTCTGGGTATGGTAGTTCCCATTGGAGACGAACCAGCCCGGGCCGCGCGTCACCGGATTCAGCGTGCTGGGAGCCACGCCGGGCGCCAGCAGCGCCAATTCCGTATAGCGGCGTCCCGCCAACGGCAAATCCACCGCCGTGCGTCCGCTGATCACTTGACCCAATGAACCTTGTTCCGTTTGAATCGCCGCCACGTTCGCCGTTACTTCCACCGTTTCGCTGACCGAGGCCACATCCAGTTTGATCCGCACCAGGCGCCGTTCGTCGACGTTAATCCGGACTTCGCTCAAACGCACGGACTTGAAGCCGGTCTGTTCGACGGCGATCTGATACAGACCGCGCGTCACCGGGCTGAAGACGGCATAGCCTTCACCGTCCGACGTCGATTCCATGGCGATGCCGGTACCGCTGTTTTTTAGGGTTACCTTCGCGCCCGAAACCGCGCTTTGCGACGGGTCCTCAACAAGGACCCGCAACGAGGCGGAGTCGGTTTGTGCCAAAAGCGTAGGGGCGAGCGCCAGTAAAAATAATCTGGATAAGTGTTTCACGTTTATCAGGCTAAACGCGCCAAGTTACACCGCCGCTAGTATTCCGTGGCTTTTCGATGAAAAACTGCGGGCGTTTGACCCAAACCGGCGGCGCCGGCGCGCGTTGTGTTCCGCGGACAACATGCACACCACCAGAATCACCCTAATCGCCGCATTGCCGGCAACATCCACGGCTCAGACCGCGGTAAAGCTCACAGCCCTGCACATCGTCTCCCAGTACCTCAGCCGGCATCAACTTGCCCGTCAGCTTCTTGTTTCCCCGGGATTGCGGCGCCAGCACCAGGACGCGGCGTGCGCCGCCTACGACTTGCGCGTTGGTGAGGACGTAGCCATCAGGATGAACGATCACCCCCGAGCCGCTCGCCTGCCGCGATTGTGCGGAGCCTCCTTCGCCTTCACCGGCATGGAAGCCGCGCGTCATCACTTGGACGACGGCGGCATCAGCCCGTTCCGCCACGGATTGCACCGCCAGGCTGATTTCCTCCAGCGATTGGGGCTGCGCCCCGAGAGCGGTCACGCAGACCGCCAAGATAGTTACTTTTCTCCCCGGGGAGTGATGTCGGTGCTACGAGCGCTGATGACGACAGACTGAGAGAATACTGGATGACTGGCGAACAGGAGAGAGAGGAGAAGAAGGCAATGTCGGGCCATGATCACTAGTCAATCTCCAGCACCAGAAACTGTAGTTGGCTGAGGCGTTCTATCTGGAGCGCCACCGGTTGGCCATGGGGCATATCCTGCACCGCGGTGCGCAACTCTTCCACACCGCGAACCGAGCGGTTGTTAACGGCGTAGATCACGTCGCCCGCCCGCAAGGCGTCCTCGGTGGCAGCCAGGGTGGAGAGCGTGCCCGCCACCACGACGCCGGAGAGTTTGCGCAAGGCCGGCAGCAGCGGTGTGACGCGCTCGTCCAGGTCGACGGCCAGAATACCTAACTTGGCAACGCGATTGTTGGGGCCGGTGAGCAAAGTGAGAATCCGGTCCGGATCGCGCGGACGCTCCATCACGGCAACTCGCAAAGGCAGCTTGCGGCCGTCGCGCAGCACTTCGATGCTGATGTTGTCTCCGGCGTGCTGATAGATCTCCACCGCGAGCTGATGGCCGGTCTCGACGGGCTTGCCGTTAATGGAAAGCACAATGTCGCGGACGGCCAAGCCGGCGGCTTCCGCTGCGCTGCGGGGCGTCACATCGGCGAGCAATACACCGGAGTCCTGCGGGAGGGCCAGCGCTTGGGCGAGTTCGGGAGTGATGGTCTGCGGGAGGATGCCGATCTGGCCGCGCTTCACGCGGCCATGCTGACGAATCTGTTCGTAAACCGCGCGCGCGATGTTGCTGGGCGCAGCAAAGCCCACGCCGTCGCTGCCGCCCGACCTAGTCACGATGAAAGTGTTGATGCCGATCAGTTGACCGCGAGCGTCCACCAAGGCCCCGCCGCTGTTGCCGGGATTGATCGAGGCATCGGTTTGAATGTAGACCATGGGATCGCCAGGGCGAACCTCGCGGGCCGCTGAGCTGATCACGCCCATGGAGATGGAGTTGGTCAAGCCGAAGGGGCTACCCAGCGCCAGCACCAGTTGCCCTTGGCGCAGGGCGTCAGAGTCGGCGAATTGAAGATGAGCAGCACCCTTGACGTCGATCTTCAAGACCGCCAGATCGGTTTCCCGGTCCGTGCCCAGTACCTCAGCCGGCATCAACTTGCCCGTCAGCTTCTTGTTTCCCCGGGATTGCGGCACCAGCACCAGGACGCGGCGTGCGCCGCCTACGACGTGCGCGTTGGTGAGGACGTAGCCGTCAGCATGAACGATCACCCCCGAGCCGCTCGCCTGCCGCGATTGTACGGAGCCTCCTTCGCCTTCACCGGCATGGAAGCCGCGCGTTATCACTTGGACGACGGCGGCATCAGCCCGTTCCGCCACGGATTGCACCGCCAGGCTGATTTCCTCCAGCGATTGGGACTGCGCCCCGAGAGCGGTCACGCAGACCGCCAAGATAGTTACTTTTCGCATGTTATTGTCCCCGTGCCTGGGTCCTCCGCTTTGGGTCGCTGTGCGCGTTGCGCATGCGCAAAGCCAACTCTGACCGCACGCGCGCCCCATCCCAATAGTAATGTCGCAAGTTCTGTACCCATTCGAGGTAGCTGACCGTCACGCCGCCAGCGTTCGTGTCGATGTCCGGCAGCACCGTCACTCCGGCGCGCCAGGGGATTGCGTCGGCCTCGGGATCCGGTCGATCACAAACGGCCAGTAGAGTAAGGGAGACTCAAAGTCACTACGATGAACGGAAACCAGTCGGAGGTGCTTCGATATCTTGGCCGACTAGAAGCACAAGAAGCAGGATAACTCGCGATCGGCGCGGGGGGGGGCCAAAGATTGGCCTCCCCCGCCCGGCGCTACACGGTTGCACACTCAGTCACCCACATCGGCTTGTGGCCACCGTCACGAATGGCCAGCAACGCGCGCTCCGGATCTCCCAAGTCGCTCCACCCGGCGTGCTTCAGCCGGAGCACCGCCAGTCTGCTGGGCTCCGCTGCTGACAACACGTTAACCGAGAAACTGACGGGAGGGACACGCCGGTATAGCGGATGCTCGATGTGGGTCTCTTTGCCGGCCCACATCGGTGCCGACCCGAGAAGATCCAGCAACTCGCCAAGGTTGGCGCGGACTATCCGCAGGAACGCTTCGACGGTCCCTACCATCACGAAGGTGTTCCAGAGGCAGCCTCGCTCGAACAGTTTTCGTGCGAGGTCCGGGGTGGGCTTCTCCTGGAAGGCCCGTACTTGAAAGACTTCGCTACCTCCGCCCCTTAGAGGCGAACCCGGTTCAATCCATCCGTACTCGACTTCCGGACAGTCCGGCTTGGCGCCCAGCAGAACAACCACATCGGGCCGCTGTGCAGCCGTCTCGAACGCGGACTCGAGGTCGAATGCAAAAGACGGTTCGTCTGAGTAGTGGTGGTCGCATGGGAGGATCGCCACCAATCCTTGGCCATCCAACTTGGCGATACTCAGAAGACTGTGCAGAATCGCTGGAGCCGTCCCTTTGTTCCCAGGCTGCACGACACACTGGGAGGGCAGCAGACCGGCTTGCTGTGAATACCAACCGGCGTGATCGCGCGCGAGCGAAACCAGGATCCGCTCTGACGCAATGATCGACTCCGCGCGCTGGAGGGTTTGTTCCAGCAGCGTCTTTTGTCCAATAAGCGGGCAGAATTGTTTCGGCCGGTCGTCGCCGCAGATCCGCCGTGTTAGCGGCCGGAGTCGAACCCCATCGCCGCCAGCAAGCACCACGCCCCACCGGTTCCTTTCCTTCGGCGACCTTACGGCGTCGGGTACTGGAGGCGATATCGTAAGCATCTCCAATGCGGGTTGAGTCATCGGGAACTCCGGCCCGGTACATAGTTCTGGTACCAAGGGCCTGTTTCCCTCATCTGCTTCTGCCGCTGCGCGGGACTGCCTTTCGGCAATGTATCCTCAACCATTGGCGCCGACACCGTCTCCGAGTCGATCAGTTCCTCGATCTCGGGGTGGCAAGATATCTCGTTGGCCTCGAATTTCTGTTGGCAACTAACGCAACGGCGAGCCCAGGGCAGCGCGTCCAACCTCTTGGCCGGAATATCCAGGCCGCACTGCTCACATATGCCGAAGTGTCCCCCGCCGAGGCGGTCAACTGCCGCTCTGACTTCCCTCTGGATCCGGGTGCTGGTCCCAAGCAGGCGGACTGCGAGGTCACGTTGCTCAGCCAGGACAATCTTCTCGATCTCTTCGGCCGGAGACTCGACGGCGAGCCGTTCCCTATCGTTGAGACCCTCGGCCAGTTCTCTGGCTTTGGCCTCGAGCACTTCCCGGTACTTCCAAGTCGAACTAATCATGGGTTGTAATCTCCTATCTTTGGGTTCAGTTTTTGGTGACTTGCCGCTGGCTAACTGAGACGGACCGTGTATCATACCGCCGGTCCGTCTCTTGGCGCGGCTAGAACCGAATCCGCAATCGGAATTCGATCTGACGGGGATCAAATGTGGCCATCCCCCAAGTGCCGAAGTTATCGTTCTGCACCATTCCGGGCCTGATTCCTTGCGCCGACTGTGCTGGTGTTACATTGACGAAGGTCGCACCGAGGCCCGCGTTCATATTCGGACGGAACTGCGTATTGTTGAACAGATTGGAAGCCTCGGTCGAGAACTGCATCCCGACGCGCTCAGTAATCTGGAACTCCTTCTGCAAGCTCATGTTGATGTTCCACCGGCCGTTACCGCGGACATCGCCATATCGATTGGCCGCCGTTCCGAACCAATAGATATCGGGAGCCAGCGTACCATTCGGAAGCGGAACAGTTCGCCCGGAGAAGGCGTCCGAGCTGTACTTCAAGAAGCAGTACCGGCAAACGACTGCGGAACGGCCGCTAGGCAACTGCACCGTCCGATCCGCCGGATTCGCTCCGGTGTACCAGCGCTGCAAGTTCTCTGGAACCTCTATCGGTGCGCCGGAGATCCGGTCCCCCATGCCTGTGATGGACCCGGAAGAACCCGCGAATCCCTGCTGCGGCTGGCCGCTCTGCGCCAGAAAGACGCCGCCCACATTCCATCCGCCAAAGAGCCCATTGGCGAACCAGTTCTGGAGGTCGAACTTCTTGCCCTTCCCGAACGGCATCTCCCACACGTAGGTGGCCACCAGGCGGTGAGGTATGTCGTTTGGCGAAATGAAATAACTGTTTGAGTTATTTCGTCGATCGATGTTACCAGTTTGGAGGCCGGCGTTCTCGCCGAAATTGTTGTTCTGTGCTTCGCTTCCCCACAGTTCAATAGTCCTGGACCACGTATAGTGGACGTTGAACATAAGGCCGTTTGAGAAACTCTTCTGCAACTGCGCCATCAGCGAGTTGTAGGTGTAGTAACCGATCGGCGCGCCAACCAGGTTCTGCGGCAGATGCGGATACGGCAGCAACGTATCGCGCAGCGACATGCTTCGCGTTCCCATTGCTCCGTTAAAGGGAATCAGTTGGTTCAGATTCGGCTGAAAGGGGTTGGGCACCTGCAGCGTAGCCGGGTTCGTACCGTTTGAGGCGATATACTGCGACCGCCACTGATCCAACTGCCCTTGCGGCAGGTCCTGGTCGTTATTAAATCCAAAGCGGCCCATCTGCAGGCGATAGCCGCGCGTTCCGGAGTAGCCAAGCGTGGCAATAAAGTTGTTTCCCAGCCGCTTCTCGGTGAAGAGGTTGTACTGCAACACTTTGCCGTTCTGCATGTTGTCGTAGTCAAACCGGGGCTCGTTATTGCCGGAGCCATAGTACTGCGGCGCGGCGTTGTTGTTGCCGATGATCGGATTTAGAATCGTCGACCGAGTGTAATTGTTGACGAGTCCGCCCGCGGGAGTCTGGCCATACTGCAACGCCGCTGGATCCGATGTGCGGAGCGCGAAGTTACCGGTGCCGAAGTAATACGGTCCGCCGAAGTAGCCGGTGTTGGAAGGAGTATAGGTAACGCCAAACCCGGAGCGGATCACAAGGCTATCGGATACCCGGTAAGCAAGGCCGACGCGCGGGCCAAAGTCCATCTGCGGAGTCCGATAAAGACTCTTCCCGACGCCGTCTTGTTCGGGGAAGATCAGCCGCCCGGGAGTTCCAAACGGATTCGTGCCCCGATTCGAGATGGAGCTCACCCGGTTGTAGCGCTCCGAAGGGCCGCCCTGGACGTCGTAGCGCAACCCGATATTGACGGTCAAACGGTTATTGACACGCCAATCGCTCTGCGAATAGAGCGCCCAATACTTGGCGGAGAGCGCCAGCAACACAGCGTTTTCTCCCGCCTGTATGTCGCCCGCGCCTAGCAGGTAGGAGGCCAGACCCGAACCGTTCCGCTCCCCTGTCACCGCATCCACGTTCCCGCCAGTCGGCGTAATGACGTTGCCCGAGGTGAAGTTACTCCCGGACCGCATCCAGAAGGAACCGCGAGAGTCCGTGTAATTCGATAAGTAGTTCCGGAATTCGCCGCCCACTTTGT